>Ga0209829_10000680_pt1 | contig 29729 bp, 50 predicted proteins | sample C_140205_EF_Meta_FD_187311 | JGI IMG/M metagenome (GOLD analysis project Ga0209829, IMG submission 187311) | Freshwater microbial communities from Lake Croche, Canada to study carbon cycling - C_140205_EF_MetaG (SPAdes) (version 2) | ecosystem: Environmental > Aquatic > Freshwater > Lake... | reverse complement strand
ACAAGGTAAGCGACCCCTGCTGGTAGCTAATTGACCCAGCCAGACCCTGAGGCCCAGCAACGGCTACTACTGCTGGCAATGCTGTGCAATCGGCGCATGTATCGTTTAGCATAAATTATCCTATGATGACGTAGTCAAATGTTGAAGCGTCCGAAGATCTAGTCTGTTGTTGAAGGCAAATTTGAGCCAAGGCTATAGTGTAAGAAGTTCCTATGTCTATATTCTGAGGAGTTGTAACTTTTGCCCCACTAGGGTATACGGGACTTGTTGCCGCCCCAATATTTTGATATGAAAACTGAGGGATGGTATTGCTTGAATCAACAAAAAGACCGTGTTGAAAAGTGCAGGAAAAAACATTTAATGTTTGACTTCCCGTAAGAATTCCAGTGGCGTATGCAGTGACAGTGAAGTTCTGAAACGCTGTTGACTTTGTTATTACGTAGCTTAGTGCAAGCGGCGAATTTGTAGTTTTGGACGTCTGTGAAATTAAAATTTTTGATGCCGCCGTGATTGTCACGCCAGACACTATGGATATTCCCAAATTCCCCGACGACGACGATCCGCTTGTGTAGTTGTTTCCAAGCGTGAAAGACCCAACCTGATACTGCGTTGAAAGCGTGCCCATCGGGCCAGCTACGTTTACGATAGCGGGCAGGGCTGTGCAATCGGCGCAAGTATCGTTTAACATAAAATCATTGAGTTTAGCTGATCTGATGCTACTGTAGATCTTCAAAAGTAAATGTCAACCGCACCCTTTCACCGCTACGGACTTAACTGGCCCGCCGACACAGACCCTTTGGACGTGGAGCTTTATTGCATTAGAAAAGGAGAGAACTGGTGCGTGAAAAACGGAAAGTCATTGTTCTATCATTACAAGCAGTGCGAGGTCTTGCTGTGGCCCGAGGACCATCACAATCGCTGGTCTGACCTGACCTTAAAGGAAATCCTCGGCAATCAAATCACGGTCCTCATGGGGGCGTCAGATACCGGAAAAACTTACAGCATGGTCCGGTTTGCACTGGTCGACTTCTTTGCATTTCCCTACAACACTCTGACCATTGTGTCGTCCACTGACAGCCGGGGCCTTGAACTTCGGATTTGGGGAAAGATCAAAGAACTGTTCAACCGATCCAAAGACCTTCGTCCTGATCTCCCCGGGTTTGTGATCGACTCTCAGAAGGCCATTACCCCGGACGAAGTCGATGATACCGGAGAAAGAGCCCGGACGCTCACCAAAGGGATTATCTGCGTTCCTTGCGTTCAGGGGAGCAACTACGTCGGGCTGGGCAAATACATTGGCATCAAGCCCCCCAATAGCCCGGGCAAGCAAGACGGTCGGCTTCGGCATCTGGGCGACGAGGTGCAGGCCATGAAAGGCACGTTCCTTGACGCCTACGCCAACTGGATGGGCAAGCCAGACTTCAAGGGGGTCATGTCTGGAAACCCTACAGACCCGCTGGACCCTCTGGGAAAGGCTGCAGAGCCCTTGGATGGGTGGGACAACCAGAAGGAGCCAGACAAGACTGCGACGTGGGAAAGCCGGTTTTACGGCGCAAGGGTGGTCAATCTGGTTGGGACTGACAGCCCAAATTTTGATACTCCCAAAGATCAGCCATTGAAATACCCGGAACTGATCAGCTGGAAGAAAATCGAAGCAGTGGCAAAAACGTGGGGGAAAGATTCGCTTCAGTATTACAGCCAGTGCGTTGGCGTGATGAAGCCCGGCTTTGCTGGTAAGCGAGTCATCACTCGTGAGATATGTCGATTGAACAAGGCTTCAGACGTAGCCATTTGGGAAGGATCGGATCGAACTCGAATCTACGCCATTGACCCGGCCTACGGCGGCGGGGACCGATGCGTGGCTGGGATGGTCGAGTTTGGTGAAGACATTAACGGGACTACCGTGATCATGGTCGACAAGCCAAAGGTGGTGCCAATCAGCCTCAGGCTCAACGTGACGCCTGAAGAACAAATTGCGGAGTTTGTTTATCATGATGCAAGGCAGATGAGCGTATCAGACGAAAATATTTTCTACGACAGTTTTGGAAAAGGAACGGTTGGGTTTGCGTTTGCAAAAAGGTTTGGATCGAATCCTCCAATCCCTGTGGAATCTGGCGGGTCTCCTACTGACAGGCCGGTCAGGCACGATCTTTCAACTCGAGATGAAAAGTCTGGTCAATTGAGGCTGAAAACTTGCAACGAGCATTATCGAAAACGGATCACAGAACTTTGGTTTTCGGTGCGATACGTCATCGAATGCGGCCAAATGAGGGGTATGACAGACGATGTCATAGATGAAGGCTGCATGAGGGAATACCGGGTTGTTGGTGGAGATGCCAAGATTGAGGTTGAAACCAAAGATGAATTGAAGGATCGAATGGGAAAATCCCCCGACTTGTTTGATTGGCTTGCCATTGCCGTCGAGGGATGCAGGCAAAGAGGATTTAGAATTCAACGGCTTGGAGAGACTGTTGAAAACAAAGCCAACTCAATTATGAGTTGGTATGTCAACGAGCAAAAACAGAACGCAAGTCGAAGACTGCGAAGCGAACTTAAATATACCTGATCGCGTTATCTTCTAGAAGCCATCCGGTCGATGGAGGAAAACACGTCGGTAATTGAATCGCTGGCAGATTTTTTAGTTCGACCCTTTTCGCCTTCTCCGGGTTCGGATGATTTGTAATTGCCCAATTGCTTTTTCAATTCAGCAAGTTGAGTTTGAAGCTGCTTGTTCTGATAAGCCAAGCGATCAAACGCTCCTGCCTTATTCCTGATGGCAGCGTGAAGCTTGGCCATTTCCTGAGGAGGAAGCTTTCCGTCGACCATGCGCTCCTGCACCCACTTGGGGAGCTTGGAAACGTTTGCGGGGTCAACAGCGTTGAAAGCAAGGTCGGCTAGCATGTAGCCCTGTTCCAAAGCGGCGTTGCCCTTGTCGTCTCCCTCTGTCGGCTTAAACATCAAGGGCAAACGTTCAGCCCCCTCGGTGGCGGTGTCTTTCCAAATCTTGGCCACTTCGGCGTTCATCTTGGTCATCTGCTCTGACCGATTGCGTTCAAACTCCGCGCCCTTGGTCTTGAATTGCTCCACAGCGTTTACTTTTGCGGTGTAAGCTTTCATGACTTCAGCCCGGGCCTGAGCAACCATTTGAGCCTTCACCCCGGTCCCAAACAATTCTTCAATCCGAGTGGCGGCTTCGTCGGTTTCTTTGATCGCCATGATCGAATCAAAATCTTCGTTTGTGGCGTTTCGCATCTCCCCGGTCGACGAGTCACTGATTTTCAAACTGGTGGCAAGCTTGCGCCCTTCCGAATAGGCGTTGATGAACGGCTTTTCGTAGGTGTCTTTGTATTCCGAGGACTTGGTATAGTCCACATATTTGATGTGTTCTTCCAACTCGGCCCTGCGTTTTTCCGCTGCTGTCACCCTATCTTCGTATGACTTTTTATCGTCATCGGAAATTTTGGGTGCTGACTTGGACTTGTCTTCGTATTCCTTGAGCTTTGCCTGAACCTGAGCCAATTCAGATTTGGTCTTTTCGTAAGACTCTCTGAGTGTGGCTACTTTTTCAGGTTTCTTTGGCTGGTCTGAAGTTTTGTCTTCAACCTTGTCCTGTTTTTTTTCTGACTCGTCCTGCTTCAACTCGGGCTCTTCTGAATTTTTTTCCTCGCCCTTGTCTTCGATTTTGTCGGGGCTAAGAAGCTTGTCGAGATCTGAAAAAGCGTTGTTCAGGTTAGGGGTTTCCCTGCCGCCACTGGACGGGTTAGGGGTAGACCGAGCCGCCGGGGCGGGTGCCGCTGACGGTTGAGCCGCCGGGGCTGGGGCTGCTGCTGGTGCGGAAGCGTCCATGTTTAGTTGTATTCGACGGTAGCTGTATCGGATTCAGTTTCACTGCCGGAAATGGATTCCACCGCCGCTTGAGTAGTGGCCGCTTTTCCAACCACCTTTTGAATGCAAGGCACACAAATGGGAATCGGAACGGTTTTCATTTCAGGTCCAGACGGATCGTTTTTAACAAGCTGCATGAACAGCATACTGGTCTTGTTACTGTTGCTAATCACCACCAAATGGTTTGGCCAATTCGTGAAGTCTCCTCCACAAATGGTGCATTTTTCGGGTGCTTGTTCAGGCTGTTCTGAGGTTGTTTCGCTCATAAATTGTTGGTGCTTTTTGTTCTGTGTTCAGGTTTTTCAACACGTCAAGAAACGCTGAGGCTCCTTGCCTTCGGTATTCGTTTGCCGCAGCCTCTTCGGGGGTTGTCGGTTTTCCCAGCAAAGACATGAAATGAAGCATTCCTTGATCGCAAGCCGATCGGAACACCAAGCTGTCAACGATGTCGTTCCAAAACTTGGCCTGTTCAGATTGCTTAAACTGTTCTCGGTGACTCATTTCTTTATAGAAGTAATGGTTCGAGCCATGGACTTGCTGACAGATTTGCCGGAAGCTTTTCCTTTTTTTCCGGCTCCGCCTTTACCCTTCTTGATCTTGCCATCCGAGGATCCGACAGTGGCAACTTTCATTAGCAATGACCCAGCTTTGAACGGGCTCATTCCTTCAGGGTATCTGATTCCATTGTAATTTGGCAAAGAAGGCGATTTATTCATACCTTTGTAACTAACCACATTAACGGTTAACCGTCAAACTTTTTCAATTACGGATGCCGAATCTGGAAGGTTTCCATCGCCAAACGTGATGTCCATCTCTTCGGCGGATTCCATTTCCTGAATCAAATTCACTAACGATTGAGTGTCGGTGCTGACTCCGTCTGGAAGCATTTTGACGTGTTCTTTAAGATTGTTAATGGCGTCTTCAAACGAATCACCAACCGCGCACAACCATCCAATCATGGTGTCAGCTTCATCAGTAGGAGGAAAGCAAAGCCTTCCATCCACCTCGCAACAGTTTCCGCATTTGACCCACTGTCGAATCTCTTCAGGAAAGTCTGCCACGCCCCAGAACCCGGGTTCGCACTTGGAATTCAAAACCGTTTGAACGCCGTAAGTGGCAAGAGGCTCCATCTCCACCAATTCCCCGTGGGCTCCTTTCCACACAATCTCGCACCAATTTGAAAGCATTTCCGCCATCACCTGACTTGGGGGAGAGCCTAAACGGCAAGTGGGATCAATGAAAAAGGCGTCATCTTCTGTGATGCGAACTTCGGTTGAGAAATTGTTTCGATACCTGACCTGCGTGAGCTTTGGAGAAATGGCAAAGTTTACGTCTTTGATTTGATCCGGCAAGGATTCAAAGTCTTGAATAGCGCACATGTAACCCTTGTCCTTGCATTCGATTCCATGGAACGCTTGCTTTGGAAACTTTCCGTCAACGCAGTATCCATCGTATCCGTCTTCAATTTCAGTTTTGATTGGGTCTACCACGACAAAAGGAATTTCGTCTTTAAGGGGGCCAAACCTGACTGCCCACTTTTCCATTTCCCCTTCGTCTTCGCGCCAACTACGCCAGTGATACGTTTCAAAGGAACCCCGGTATTTTGAAACCTTGAGGTATTTGTCTGTCTTATCTTTCAGATAAGATTTCAAATTGGACAGCCCCCTGATCTTTTTAAAGCCGGGCAACGACAACCCAACCTCTTTAAGAACGTCCATGAAATTTTCTCTGTAGATCTCTAACTCATCTCCCATTCTCGAACCCCAGACCGGTTTTCCACAGCCCTCAAGGTGAAGCTGTAAACCGTTCCATCCGATGTCTGGGAACACGAATAGGTCGATCTCGTCAATAATCGGAAAGAAGTCGTCGAGCCTTTCAATTCCTTTGTATCCGTCTCCGATGATGCAGTCTCCGATTTTGGGAAAAGATTTTTCCCACGGCGTGTGGTAGTAAACCTTTTTGAACCCGCGACTAAGCATGTCAGCCCACGGGAGAAACAGCCCATGATCAACGACACAAGCGACAACATCTTTTGTCTCCTTCATTCAGGTTTTTGAGGTGCGTTCATTGCCTTGAGATGACTGCTCAAGATTTCAACATTGTGCTTATCCATGTCTTTGGACATCTCGTGAACGTGCTGTTTGTGACCGCGCTTTTGTTCCATCTCCCATTGGATTTGACGTTGAGCCGTTCGTTGAGCATGAGATTCGCTGGCCAACTGAGCTTTGGTTTTGGCCACCATGATCATGGCGTTGATCTTTGCCTGATCCTTGGGGTCAATTTGCTGACCGCCCTGAGGAGACTGAGCGGACTTCTTCGCCGCTTCTGCGGCCTGCTGGGCCATCGCCTTGACCTGATTCATCAGCTTGGACAGCTGGTCAGCAAACGCCTTCACCTTTTCTTTGGATGATTTTACATCAGGATGACCTTTGATGTTTTTTGGAATTTGATTTTGCATCACTTCAATGTGCAAATGAATTCCGTTCCCTCCTTGAATTGGCTGACCTTGAATAGACATGCCTGCAAGGTTTTGTATCCCAATCAACTCATCTTGAGTAATGGGAATTCCTCGAGATTGAATTTGCTGGACCTTAACCTGAAGAGCCACCAAAAGTGTTTGAGCGTATTCATCGTGATTGACGCCTTGTTTAAAGTCCATGGGAAGACCTGACAAAAGAACTCCGGCAGACAATTGAGCGTCATGCTTTGACCCGCTGGACACAGGCTGATCGGGAACCCAACGGGCAGCTTTTGAATAGTCTTCGATGGTGATAGCCAGCCCTTGCCTGAGAGCTTCGCGCTGAGAAGACGGGTCAAGCTTGGGGTAATACATCAACATGATTTTGTCCATCATCGCTGACTGCAAAACCTTGTTTCCCGCCCCCATGATTTTGGTCGGCTCAATGTCAAAGTAATCTTCACAAAGAGCTTCGATTGGAACACCCTGACGAACGCAGGCTGACCGAAACTTGTTTGTGTCAGTGTCTTGAGAGGTCTCAGTGGACATGCACAACCGTCGACAAATTTCACGATACTGATGAGCCTTGTAAAGATAGGCCTGATTGAGCATCGCTGAAATCATGGAAGCCGATTGGGCTTCCCTTGAAATCGTCTCGCTCGCGCTCTTTGCATTCATCTTGTCACTGTCCATCGAATGAATGAAATTTTGACTTCCGTTGCTGATGGTCTGCTGGTTTGACTGCATGGCCATTTGAATCAAACGTTCATCCACCTTCCAACGTTCCTCAGGGCGAACAAACTGGATGCCATCAGGAAGAGGCCGTTTATCAGTGAGGTCAATCTTCATGGCCCGCTCTGCGTCAGCCATGTTGTTCACCCGAAAATATTGCATCAAGCTTTCAAAGACAGCGTCATTGAATTTACACCGAAGTCGGTTTTCAAGATGACAGACCGAGTAAAGCATGAACCCGAGTGATCGCACCGAATGATACCGAAACGGCCCAACAGATGAACAATCCGCAAATTGAAAATGAACAATGTGTTCCAGCTTGTCAGCGTAGACCGGATTTTGTTTTCGTTCCGAGTCGTAAAGAAACTGAGACCGTTCCATTCCGTAACGAGACCGATCGGTTTTAATGTCTTGAATGTCTCGGATCGAGCCCCCAACTCCCGGAAACCCCCAAGCGTCCAGAACCATCTTGCGCCTCCATCCCGTTCGACCATCGCTGTCATCCCAATAAAAGAAGTCGTAGACGTCCACGGTAGGAACAGCATCGGCAGCGTATAGCCCTCCGTCTTGTTTGACCCGCTCTTCCATTTTCTCAGGAGACCAAACTTCGGGCCATGAATTTCCTAGCAACGCTTGAGCCTGACCGTCAATCCATTTGACCGCAGATTCAACCAGTTCAATGTTCCACCCCGGATCAACCATTGGACCGTGAGTTTTATCCCACAACTCCCGGGCTGTGTAAGACCGGAACTTTGCAAAAAAAGGCAAGTTTTCCAAGCTGCACAAGGTGTTGCTTGGAATCAGAATGTCTTCAACGCCGTCCGATCTGGGGCACCACGACGTCGAATCAGCCCATGACGTTGGGGCAATGCCGTGCATGACGTTTTGAGCGATCGTGCTGCGCTGGGTTTCCATGTAGAACAACGACCCTTTGACAATACGATTGGCTTCTTTGGTGATGATGCTGGAATACTCTTGCCGCTTGTGGGATGGCCCGTAGTCGACGTCAATGCTGAACAAAGGGTCAGGCACCAAAAACGCTTGATTGAACTGGCTCCGGGCATCGTGGGCTACTTTGGTGGACTGAAGAAAGTTGACGTTGGTTGCGATGTTGTTGTCGCGCACCTCATCTTCAGTGTAAGGTGGCATTCCGTTAAACAGTTCGTTGATGAGCGCACGGTTTTGTGCCCGAGGATAATCCGCGAGCTTCAGCTGCCAAACCACTTGTTCAACGGCGGAACTGTCTGTGAATTTCATTGACCTATATTAGATCCAGTCAATTGTTTTGCAAGTCACTTGAATCCAAACTTTTCGTGAGAGAGCCCGCGCTTTTTGAAAAACACCACGGCAAGATCATAATTTACCCGGTTGCCAACCAGCTTGACCTTGATGTCCGGCTCGCACCAGAAGGCATCGTGCATCTCGTGGTATACGATGTCTTTGATCACGGTGTCCGGCCACATGCCTGACTCGTCGATAAGCGTGGTCATTACGGTGTCCCAACGTTCCCGTCCCAAAGCCATTGACGGAAAATTCTTTCGGTTTTTGTTCCACCATTGAACCGTGAAGGCAAACAAGTCAGCGGGATTCTTTTTATACATCAACCCCGTTTTAATATTGATGTCGCTCAAAGGGCTTTTCAGTTCCGCCCGAATCTCGCGTCTGATGCAGTAACATGCCGCAACTCGAGACATGGCTTTCTTGATTTCCTCAATGGTTTCGTTTGCCAAACAAGTGTCGCCTTTTGTGAACACAACAACATCTTTGTCGGACAACCCTTTTGCCCCGGCGTCAATCACGTCCCGGATATAAGGCAACGATGAGTTTCCATCCAAAAGAAACCTAGACAAGTCACTCCTCAAAACCTTTCCATCATCCCATTTGAGTTTGTCCCAAGTGCTTTTAGCCATCGCATACCTCCGTTTATCGGCGGTTTTGGTTGGCGTGTAATCGTAATAGACGTGTTTAATTTTCATTTTTTCTCATCCAACATTCTGACCAAAGTTTTGCTTTTGTCGATTCCGGGAGGTGGTCATCTATCATTTCCCTTGGAACCCAAATCTTTACGCGCATCGGGCAATCACACGCCGTGCAGATGTGTAGGTTTTCGTCTTGGGTGGACTCGCACCCTTTTGTTTTTAACCACCAGAAGACTCCAAGCACTGTGTCTGCGTATTCGCCCCACCGATCAGTCCAGCTGCCCGCTTGATTCATCGGACACCTTACGCAGACTGAAGCTCTCATTTCGGCAACCTGTTTGTCTACGGGGCTAGCACCTTTGCCAAACCAGTCAACCAAAGTGGCCATTCCCACTTTGATGTTTTTGAAGAAGTCGTTCATGACCGTCCGCAGCATTGTTTCATAGCCGGAGCGGGAGATACGTCTGAAGCCAGCTTCATAGGTTCTCCTTGCATCTGGGTGTAAAAGTGTTCTGCGTTTGGAATAGCTGAACACCTCTTGGCGTTCATTTCGTCTACGATCTCAGCCGCCACCGCAGGGCTGGTTGGAAGTTTCAATTGAGGATTTGATTCGGCTAAGTTGACAAAGAATTTCACAGCCTCGCTAAACGACCAAAACTGGCGTTCGATGTCGATCTCTTTGACGCGAACAATGAACCCGTTAGGCGGGCACTCGTGTCTGTTTTTTAATCGAAATGTCATATCGCTAGATCGGTATCACTTAAGCGGTTTTCTGTCCAGAACCTTTTGAGCCATCATTTTTCCTACGTGACACTTGAGCCCGTGATCTTCTGGTCTTGGTTGAACGATCGGCCTTTTCCCTTTTGCCACGTTGTTGTTGTAGGACTCTATTGCGTCCTCGAACTTCCGAATGCAATCTATTAGTTTCATTTATCTTCTTAATCAACTTTTTGTAAGCTGATTTGTATTTAGCTCCAGACAAGCCCTGAAGCTCTGGGCGTTTTTGATTTGTTCTCAAAGCTCCAACCTTAGTCAATTTTTGTGTTCTCCACTTTCTCATGTAAAGATGGTGAGGCGTTCCGTCCTTCATCATTTTCCAAACTCTCCTTCGCTCATTCTCTTTTTGATTTTCCAAATTGCCATTCTCTCTGTATAGCTAACAGCTTGAGGAGTTACTCCAAGTTCTTTTGCCACTTCTTTCAAGCTCATCATTTTAGGCAATGACTTTATTATGTCTGACACTTCCTGCATTCTTTTGTTTCTGATCTCGTTCAATTTTGCTCCTTTTCTCTGTTCATCTTTATCTCAATCCCTTTCACTTTTGCCAATGCCACGACACGCTGTTGCCATGTGGCGTGATACAACAGTTTATAGTTTCCAGCTATTGGACGCAAAAATTCCGCATACTCTGCCGACTTATATTCAGTGAGTGTTTCTTCCACCAACCAGCACAGGTGCAGGAGTATGGTGTCGCTAATACTACGATATGAACCAGCATTCCAGCGCGGTCGCCAGTGTAGTCCGTCCGCCCCGTGCGGCGATCCATAACACACTGTCCTTGGCAACATTTTTGCCAGTGCTTGTTTGAGTTGTTCGTCGGTGTAGATCATATTTTGATCCCTCCATCCTTTAATCCAATTGCCATTAGTGGTGGAGCAGGCGGTAAGTTATTCTGGTTTATATCTGTGAGTATTGATCTGCGGGTTGCTTGGCAGATCCAAATAGATGCAGGGATTCCTCCGGTGGCCGCATAAACACCGTTCAAATACCAAAACTGCAAACTCATTCCTTTCTTGCTTTCTGGTTTGATGTTTCGTGTTTCAAGCAATTCCTTGAAGTGCTTGATGATTTCTATTTCGGGGGCGCGTGTAATTCCGCTCATGCCACCCTCCTGTGTCTGAAATAATCCTTGAGGATAGTCTCGTAATACCGTGGCTTGTCCATGAGTAAATCAACAAAGTCCGCATGCCACATGTTTGGCTTTTTAAAATACTCGTTGACCAAAGTGGCGTAACGCTTAGTCAAAACGGTCAAAGCCTCCCTGACGTTTTTGGTTACGACCACAACATTTTCCGGGTTGGATGAATGCCGCTGTATAATAAGTAACTCCACCGCCTTCTTTATCCTGTCCACCACTGCCCTGCGGGCCACTATTGAATCCGCGCACCGGTTACAGCAAAGGATAGGTTTGAACTTTTCCACTTGGAACATATCCAATCCTTCATCATCAAGAGGAATGGTTGCCTCCAATTTACAATACCGACACTGATAGTTTAATAGCATCTGTTTTTCTTTTTGTTGTTTACCGCAAAAGTTTTTCCAAGTCCTGCTCCACGATGGACTTTTTCGTGGACACAAACGACACTGCGTATTCGTTATCCCACTGACCACCGTTCAACCACGTAGCGGGGTTGGGAATGTATTTACCGCCTTCCTTGGCCCACGCATCGCAGGCTAATTGAGCTTGAACCGCATTGATCATCACCGCAACGTTCACTGTCTCCATTGCCTTCTGAAACGCTTTGAGCGCATCGTTCTTCGCAACCTTCTTAGGGTAAATGCTCCAAAACTGAATGAACTCATCAAAATACTTCACGGTCTTTACCGGTGCCGTTTTGTTTGTCTCCGACTTCTCGCGCTTGACCGGAACCACGAAGGCCTGTTCCTTGCGTTCCCGGTGAAGACGAACCCGGTCTGCCCCGTCCGATTTTCCCCGGATCTCTTCATACTTGTCGTGATTGACAATACGCCATCCCCAGTTCCGGTGGGGGTCTATCCGTTCGAGCCTGCGGCCTTGCAGTTCGGAATCCCGGCTCTGAGGGTCAGGACTTTCCAACCTCTCAATCTTCTCGTTGAGGATGTCCAAGGGGATGTTCAGACGCCGGGACAAGGCCTCGCGGGTCATGTCCACGATGCCGGTTCTCCAATGAGCCAGCTTAAGGAAGTCTTCAAACACATGCCGCATGACCCAATCCTCCGAAATGGAAGAGTCCAAGATTTGGAGGAAGACCCTCGAATAGATCTTACTCATGCGATTCTATTGCCTTGAGGGTGTTGTTCCATGTGATTGGGTTCCAAGTCCGGCGACCGCGCTCAAGCTCGGATAGGTAGCACCGGCTCCACCCGATCTTTTCCGCCAACACCTCAAGGGTTATGTTCTTCTGTTTCCGGTGATCCCGAACGATTGCACCCGCCGCAAGCTGATCGATCACCGCCACCATTTTTATCGGAATGTTCATCATTCCCAGAAATCTACAACATCTGTTAAAACCTGTCAACAGCGGTCTGAAAAGGGTTTCCCCCCCCCACCCCCTTCCCAAAACAACAAAGACATAGACATAGACATAGACACTGTTGGGCGTTAACACTTCGTTACAGTCCGTTACAAAGCGTTACATTATGTTACTCGGCGTTACACAGCGTTGCATCTCAATGCCTGTAAAAGAAAACCCTCGCCGGGAACAGACAGTGAAACCCGGCGAGGGAGTCTATGCAAGTCAGGGAAAGAAGTAAACCTGACAGGGCCACTTTACCCTTATGTCAGGTCAGTTCAAGCAAAAGATTTCAACCCGCTGAATGTCTTCTACGCATTCGGCTTCGTCCAAAAGCTCCGGGAACATAAGGACCACCATGATGTTTGGATAGCTGGGGTCGGTCAAATCTTCGATGACGTCAATTTCCATAGCTCATGATAGGGGTTTTTTTGTGTCGGGTAAACGTTGTTCCACAGATCAGCCTTTGACCACATAATGCCACTGTTAATGCCCCAGTAAAAAAATTTGGTCAGATCCACCGGCCATTCCTTGTTCTGTTGCAACCGGGTCCAAAACTCCTCCGCAGCGGGATATTGGTAAAAGCTTTCCTTGAATCGTGCCTGCTCCACCGTCACCCAAGAAAAATGGTTAAACCTCAATCCGATTGCGTCGGTATACCGTTTCTGCAAACAAGACCCTTTGTTTCCGGCCAGTATCGGCCACTCGTGTTTGTCGAACATCATTCCGGGTTTCCATCTCCATGCTCTCAACCACTCCTCATCATAGTCTCCCCACCCACCCGGACCCGTCACAATGATGTCCGGCCCCAAAAAGTAATTGCACCTGAACTTCATCATTTGCCAGACCTTCCCCTTTTCAAACGTCTCCACGATCGTCTCCAGCTGCTCCGCTTTCCAGAACTCATCAACATCCACCTGCATCAGCACCGACTCGTCCTTGCCCCAATTACGCTCGCCAATAGGGCGATTAACCATCTCGTCCTTCCCTCCCGCCCACCAGTCCTGCTCATACACCGTCACTCCGCCGTATTTAGCCAGCCAATCCAAATATTCAGATGTCCCATCTGTGGACAGTCCCGGAACGTTTCCTTTACACCAAGCGGTCGACCCGGCGTTTGAACTCGGCCCATGCACAATGTGCCAGTGCCAATCAAGTTTCAGCTTCTCAAACTCTTTGATGTGATGGGGCAACCACGGCATCCCGTTATGAACAATCGTTAAAATGTTTAGCTTCACCTCAACAGTTTACTGTTACCCGGCACAGATGCAAGAACAGGGGTGGCTAGGGTGGGGGAGATTTGGCGCAAACAGGGTGGGGGAAATTTGGAGGAACCCAAGGTGGGGGAGATTTGGAGGAAACAGGGTGGGTGAGATTTGGCGCAACCCATCCAGAGGCGATTTGTTCCTAAACAAAATTGACCGGGTAGGGTGGGTGAGATTTGGGGGAACCCAAGGTGGGTGAGATTTGGTGCAAGGGCGGGGACGGGTCCAGTTTTTGAACTGGGACCCATTCCGGGACTGGACCTAGAACGGTGCCGGAAACTGACTGAGGCAAGCAGATTTTGAACCGGGACGGGGTTGGATGGCACACTCTGGTGAATTGGCTAGGGGGCGGTGCGCGACCGGCGCGGGGGGTCGAGGCCCCCCCCGGGTGGGTGGGCGGGGACGGGTCCGGGGAGAAAGAGATTCCTTGCCCGCCCTGCCCGGGACCGGACCGGAGCGCGACCCAATCCGGGTGACGCCCGGGACCTGCCCGAGCCCGGGGATGACACGCATCACCCGACCGACCGACCAGCCCCGGCCCCGAGCTATGGCTCTGGGCAGGGCCGGGTCTTCGTTCTACCTCTCATCGGGGGGGCAAAACAGGCAAACAATATGGCCGCACAATACTGGTTATCTTCACTTTCACGAAACTGATGGACGGGATCAGGGCAGCTGATCACCCGGATCTGGTCCGGGGATAGGCTCCGGATCTGGCCCGGGCAGGGGCTCGACTGGTGACCAGCTGGTCCGGGCCTTGGCCCGACTGCGGACGGGTGCTGGCCGGGCATGCAACAGGCTGTAGAGCGCGGCTTTGGCCTGCACCAACCTCACCATGTCGCCGGGCTCGAGGCACTGTGCTATCAGCCCATCCAGCCTCTCAATCTGCCCAGACACCACCAGCTGCTGCCCGGTCAGCACCTCCCCGGATAAGACCGGGCTCGGGGCAGGCGCAGGCGCAGGATCATCCCGGATCAGCCGCGCCTCGGCCCGTCCTGTGTGCGTGGAGCGCATCGGAGTCCATCCCCCGGCCAGAATCCAGCGTTTCACGGTGGGGTATTTGAGGTTCAGACGCCGGGCTATGTCTGGACCGGATCCAGCACCGGACACGTAAAGTCGTTTTGCCTCGAGCCTATCCTGCATGGTGGGTCTGTGCGTCATCGGACCAGATTGCACCGGGTCGGGCAGGTTCTCAAACGGGTTCGGCCCTCTCCGGGACAGTCTGTGGAGCAAGCCGGGCTGCGGTGCGCTCCGCGATGTTTCGGATATTAGGACGTCTTATGATCAGGATCAGGGCCTGAATAGAGCCTGATTTTGTTAAGGTTTCGGCCTTTTCCCACTCCCAGCTGTGTTTGAACAGCCCCTTTTCAGGTGTTTTCTAAAATCTGGTATGAATTGAAATCCCCAATGTTTGCAGGGGTAAAACACCTGTTTTGTGTTATGTTTTGAGCCGTTTTGATCAGCATTCCATCGACATGCAAAATTTATCTTGATCGAAATCCCCAATGTTTGCAGGGGTTTTGTGACAATCGTAAAATATTTCACTGATTTGGTTGACACATACCCCAGAACTGGTAATTTGGTGCCTCAGTCTACGGTCTTCGATGGTGACGGTGACGGGGAGAGCGCGGTGGCCGGAGCAACTCCGGGGGACGTAGATCCGGTCCCAAAAACGGATGGCAGACCAGCCAGAGCGGTCACGGCCTCAACGTGTGAGTGTGCCGGAAAACACTGAAAACAGTCCGGGTGATCATGAAAGGTCCCCGGGCCGGACAGACGGAGCGAGTGATAAGAAGGCGCGGAAACAGCCAATCCATCTCGTAGACCGTTGGAATAATGCGGCCCCGGGATCCACCCGGGACGGTCACCAGCCCGTCTAACGCAGAGTGTTCCACCTATGTTTCACCAATACCTTCAGCAATGCATCGACAGTGTCCTCGCCGGGTGTTTAAAAGCCGGGGCGATCCTTGAGCAGGATGACAACCTGCAAACCGCGCTTGAGCGGCACTACGGGATCGGAGGAGTAGCATATAACGAGGTGAAGGAGGGGCATTTTCCCATCCAGAGCCTCAAAGGCAAACCGACCCGAAAGTATTTGCACGTTATTGTCACCCGGTTCCAGACCGGGACCTACGAGGTTGTTTTTTACATCCTATAACCACACTGATGAGCCGGGAACGGCGAAACCGGGGCAACACCCGGTCTGTGGATCACAACCCCGCCGCTCCCACAGCGGCAAAACCAAAGGAAAAACAGCTATGAACAACACCGACACCGTAGACACAGCAAACTACATCACCCCGCAGCCCTCTGAGTTGCAGGACCTGTGGCATTACGCCACGGCAATTGTCGACGGCAGGCATGCGGCTGCCGAGTTTGGCACCGGAAGCCTGCAGGGGAGGCTGTGGCGGGTCGACAACGCTCGCGAATGCATCGATCGGATCCGGATCCCCTCCGACAACATCCTGCATCCCAGCTGGGACGATGTTACGGACCACCTCCGGGTTGACCGCATCGACACCGAAGCCAAACTGGTTTTGGTCGGGCAAAAACTGCTCGATCTGGTCAATGCGGAGTGCGCCCGACAAGGCATCGAAGGGCGCACCGGACGCCCCAGCCACACTGATGAGGCCTGACGGGCCGAAAGCCCCCGCAAGGGGCTCTGTGGATCACTAACCCGGGCCTGCCACAGGCCCACCAACGAAAGACAGTTATGAAATCGATCATCCTCACCGACACATTCAATAACCAGATAATCTCCCGGCACCGGACGGTGCTGGCTGCTGCCCGGGCCGAGCGGAGACATGCCCGGTCGGTTGTGCGGCGCAACGGGCGGGGATCCTACATCCCGACCAGAATCATCTCCGCTGACGGGGAGGACATCCGCGACGAGGTGGAGGACGCCCGCCTCGCCGCGCTATTTCCACGCTGATGAGCCGGGAACGGCGAAACCGGGGCAACCCGGTCTGTGGATAACCAACCCGGCCCTGCCACAGGGCCAGCAACGAAAGAACAACAGCTATGAAATCAATCATCAAATTCAACTCCCAAAACCGATTCCCGACACTTCAGGCGGCAGTCGATGCGGTCAAGCCGGACTTTTCGTATAACCCCCAAATAGCAGCGCGGCGCATCGCGGATGCGGACCGGGGACACCGCTGGGTTGAGCCCACCGAGCTTGCCTTCACCGATGGGGCGGACATTTACACGGTCTACCGCACACGGGACGGGCTCAGGCTGGTCGCAAAATTTGAGCCGTTTTTCTCTTCGTTGAACGACAGCCCTTGGACGGCCTGCACCTGCAACGAGGTTTGCTTCATCCGGCACGAGGCGGTCAAACTGCCCAAGGGCGATCGAACCACCATTGCAAAACTGCTGGAGCAGGCACCGGAACTGTGCCTCGCCTGATCCCACACTGATGAGCCGGGAACGGCGAAAGCCCCCTTGCGGGGGCTCTGTGGATAACCAACCCGGCCCTGCCACAGGGCCAGCAACGAAAGAACAACAGATGAACACATACGTAAACGTGCGGACAGAGGACGGAGATCAGCGGATCGCGGCGGTAAATGTCCACGGCCAGTGGATTTCGGTTTCGGTGGGCATCGCCTCGCTCGAGGATCGGAGGCACAGTGAGAACCCGGTCGGCAAACAATTTGACGGGGGAGATTGGTTTGCTGGTCAGGTTTTCGTCGACGAGATCACGGGGGCCCGCTACCCCCACGGCGGGGCCCGTTCGACATTCGGAAAATTTATCCGAGGGTTCGCTGATTCTCAACGGATCGCGATTTCAACAGCGCGAGACAATTGGCGGTTTTACAGTCGCCAACTGTCGGACGCCGAGCGGGCCAGAATTGAGGCTGGCGGGTATCGGAGCGGGTTTATTGAGGGCGAGCTATTCGCCGAGGTTTACTGACCCACCACACTGACGAGCCGGGAACGGCGAAACCCCCAACGGGGTCTGTGGATAACCAACCCGGCCCTGCCACAGGGCCAGCAACGAAAGAACAACAGATGAAAATTACGAGTTACGATCTGCAGGACCTCTGGCACTACGCCGAAGCCATCACGAAGGGAGGAAAGACTGACAGTTGTTTTGCCACATCGAGTTTGCTGGGGCGATTGCAGTTGATAACGGATGCCCGCAATTTAATCGAGCGGATCCCCTACGAGATTGTTTTTAACACCGCGCTCGACGAGGTTCACGGCAGGCTCTACGCCGACTACCCCCGCACGGTCGAAGATGTGGAAAAACTTGGGCAGGAACTGCTCGATCTGGTCGATGAGGAGTGCGCCCGACAAGGCATCGACGGTCGCTCTGGTGAACCCATCGTCAAAGACTTTTTGCGGGGGTTTGCGGCGTCTTCGGGCGTCACGTCGAGAGAGGCCGCAGAAGGTTGGGCCGAGTTCTCGCGCCAGCTATCGGATGCCGAAAGGAGCTTGGCAGAGGCTGGCGGCTACGACAGCGGCTGGCGCGAGGGTGGGCTATTCGCCGAACTGTATTGATCCCACACTGATGAGCCTTGAAAGGCGAAATCGGGCAGGTGCCCGATCTGTGGATAACCAACCCGGGCCTGCCACAGGCCCACCAACAGAAAGAAAAAGTATGAAAACATCGTTTGAAAACACCGAATGCAGCCGCTGCGGCGGCACGGGACAATACTCCTACAATCAAATGACGGGGACCCGCTGTTTCAAATGCAATGGCGGGAAGAATGTTTACACCAAACGGGGGGCTTTGGCCCAGCGGTTTTATACGGCCCTCTTGAGCAAACCCGCTCGGGATCTGGTTGTCGGAGACAGGGTTCGGGCCCGATTTGGAGGCCCCCTGAGCGGGGAGTGGACAGCGTTTGGGAGGGTCACCGAGCTTTCGGTTTCGGACGTGGGCAACGTGTCGTTCACCGTCTGCAACAACTCCCGCCTGTGGGGGACCGTGACCTTTGTCCACGGCGGGGACGCGCTGGTTCGGTATCACCACACAGCCAAAGAGAAGGCTCCGAAACTGGCGCGGGCATTGGCCTTCCAAGCCAGTTTGACCAAATCGGGCAAACCGACAAAAGCCACGCTCGAGCTTGAGCCCAATTACGTAGCGTTGACAGGGGCATACACATGCCGTTAGGACCCAGCCATACTGATGAGCCGTAAACGGCGAAAGCCCCCGCAAGGGGGCTCTGTGGATCAACCCGGGCCTGCCACAGGCCCAGCAACGAAAGAACAACAGATGCAAGAATACTTCAAAAGCGAGGCGGAGGCCCAAGCAGCACTAGCTGCAACCCCCGGTGCGACACTGGAAAAGCTGGAGACCAAGAGCTTTCAGCTGCCAGAGGAATTTTACACTCTCCTGCGGGAGAGCAGTGAACACTTCGCCGTGTTCATTCGGCGGCATGCCGACAACAACTACGAGGGCTGCGTGGGCAGCGCGTGGGATGATGCCCTCGAGGGCGGAGTTCGTGGGATGAAGGCGGATCTGGCCAACATCATCGATGCCCAGTGGCGTTGCGAATGCACCACTGTGCGCTGGATGGTTTCAACCCCGGAAGCTCCCAAAATCCGCAAAGAATGGGAGAACTACGACAATGAAAATTGGCGCACAGAAGAATAACAACATTTAACCACTCAACAAACACAATTATGAAATACCTAGTCACACTCCGGTATCAATTCCCCAATTGGGATGAAACCAAGGGCCTGCGTTACATGATAGAGGCTGGCTCCAAGTCGGACGCGATCAGATACGCCCGGAGACGGGCGACCGATGACGGCAACGCAGGTCCCGGCCTGCACCACGGTCGGCAGACATGGTCAGCGGTTCCGTTCGACGACTATTACCCACACTGATGAGGCCTAACAGATGAAAAACAACATTATCCTCATTATCCTGACCGACAATCGCCTCACCATCAGCCAGCACCGCACGGTGCTGGCTGCTGCTCGCGCCGAACGGAGACACGCTCGCGGCGTGGCGCGGCGAAACGGGCGGGAACCCTACATCCCGACCCAAATCACCTCCTCCAGCGGCGAGGACATCCGCGACGAGGTGCAGGAGGCACGGCTCTACGTCCGCTACCCACACTGATGAGCCCCGAAGGGCGAAAGCCCCCCGTTGATGGGGGGCTCTGTGGATCAACCCGGGACCGCCACAGTCCCAGAACAGAAAGAAAAAAATGCAAGCCATTGAAACCAAAAAACTCGCGCCCACGAACTGCAAAGGGGCTCGGATCAAAGCCACCTGCGGTCGGGCCACGATCATCGTGCCCTATGCGTATGAGGCGACCTGCCCGCACATAGACGCCGCCCAAATCCTCGTGGAAAAGTTCCTCGCTGAGGACGAGAAACAGGGCCAGCCCCGAAGCACCAACCCGTGGGGCGGGCCCCGGGTGACCGGGTTTACCCGGGAGGGATGCGTTCATATATTCACCGAGCCCGCAGCCGAGCCCGCAGCCGAACCTGAGTTGGGCCCGAACACGGTCCAGCTGACGTTTGCCAACGACAAAGACAAAAGGTCGTTTATCAATTGGGCCACCGGACCCTATGCCCGGCTGGTGTGTTCTGCGGTCAAACGCGCCACGCTAAAGGAGGCCCGATGACCGGACGCTATAACGGCGACACGTCCCGGCTTTCCCGGGTCAACTACGTGTTGGTTTATGACGGGGAGAATTACCTGCTGTCCAAAAAGGGCTGGCGGCAGGTCAACGCAAAACTGGATTCCGGTTACCATTACAATTGGACGTTTGGAAACTGGAAGTTCAAGGCTGTTAATTACTGGAGCAAATGACTATGTTTGAAATCCTAAAACTCGCCCTGTGCATCGCGCTTGGCGTGGCAGCAATCTGGATCCTGATGGTGATCCTGCTGGCGTTCTGACACTCAACTCCGGGCGGCTGCGGCTGGCCCGGACTTCAGTGCCAACAAGGCCTGAGAAAAAACTATGATTCACTATAAAAAACATGACGGACAATGCGCCTGCGATCGATTCGTCGAAAACGACAGGATGACTCAAGACGAGTCCACGGTCAGCTGCCCCACCTGCGGGGAGTTTGTTCGGATCCTGACCGGATGCCCCGGGCGGATTCAATTACCCATCATCCACATCAACGGCTCCGGGTTGAACCTGATAAAAGAGTTTTTGTCGGTTCGGACAAATCTCTCAGCGGCCATCGACGCCCTGCGTCAAGCAGCCCCCCACCCCCGGGACTACTACCCTGTGCCGGGCAGCTACGAGCGAGCGTTGAAAGATTACGAGAGCCGGGTTGCCCGGATGATCAGCGTTGCCAGCGAACTCGACGTAATCTTGGAACATGTGTATCAGTCACAGACTCCTCGGTCCTACGTAATATGATGAGCCTGATCAGCCTGATCAGGAACGGCTACAAGCGGGATCAGGACGGCAACTGGTCCCGCTTGTTTCAGTTCCCCCGGCAAAACGGAGACAACCGGAACTGCCACGTTGAACGCATCGTCCGCAATTCAGCGGGCGAAATCATCCGAGTTGATAGAATGAATAAGAAAAAAAGGTCTTGAAGCCTTACCCGAAAATGAATAATTTACCCGTGCAGATGAAACCAAACATCGTTTTAAAATTCGTTCCCCAGATTGACCACGAGGCCACTGGAAAAACAATCAGGGAATACCGCGAGAAGGTTGGAGTCACGCAGCTTTGCGTGGCCCAAAAGTTGGGCAAAAATTATCAGACGCAGGTTTCGTTCCTCGAAGCCGGAAAGCGCAACTGGACCCACGATCGCCTCATGGCGGTCATCGCAGCCATCGATAGCTGCGCCAAAATTTCCGGGACATAACCACCCGGGGAAACAAAAGAAAAATGAACATAAACCAGTTAAAGAGTTCCCGATTTCTCTCAAAATCGGACTGTGGCGCGGGCATCGTCGTCACCATCAAAGACGCCCGAGACGGCGACTGTGTCACGCAGGAAAACGTGGCCATGGAAACCCAAGCTCCTGAGATGAAGTGGTGTATCCATTTTGTGGAACTTGACAAGCCGTTGGTGCTGAACAGCATCAATAATCAGATGCTTTTCAAGATCACTGGTTCCGAGGAGACCTCGGATTGGATCGGGCACAAGGTCGTTTTGTATGACGACCAAAACGTTTCCTTTCAGGGGCGCATCACGGGCGGCGTTCGGATTCGTGCGCCTCGCAAAACTGCCGCCGCACCGTCCACCCCCGCCGCCCCTGTCAACCCGGCTCGGCGGGCTCCTGCGCCCCCCGCTCCTGCGGCTGTCGAAGAGGATCAAGACATGCCCTTTTAAGATGAGCATCTTTGAAGCAGAACAGAAAACCGGATTCAAGGCTCGGTTTTGTCCCGGAGCGACCGTCCCTTTCCTTCAGTGTCAACTGGGGGAAACAATCGTTCACTTCCGCAGCGAACCGCCTAGCAAGAACTGCCATGGATACGCTTTAAACGTGAACGTCTACCTTGTCCGGGGATGGGGAGAGACATGGGAGGCGGCGATTAAGCGTTGCAAGCGTGAAGCTGTCCAACCTAAAAAACAGAAAACCGCCCGAGTGCGCGGATAACCCGGTCGAAGGCGACCTGTCCAGAGACGATCAGCACATGTGTATTTGCGGCCAATGGGGCCAGCTAGTGCTGGGAAAATCTGGATGGGTCTGCCTTTTTTGTTATGAAAGCCATCACCTGTCCCGTCATCATCGGCAGGGCCAGCACCCGGTCTGATGGATCGCTGTCCCTGTCCCTATCAACACCCGAACTGACGCCAGCTGACAAGCTGGCCTTTTTCGAGGTGCTAAACGTGCAGTGTCGGATGCTCCTTCAGCCAGAATCTGAATCGTCAGAGGGGCTGCGGGACGTCAAGAAAGAGTTTGATACCAAGACGCCGAGCCAGAGGCTGCGGGCTGTCCTTTTTGTCGCTTGGAAACAAGCAAACGAGCCGGGAGAGTTTCAGGACTACTACTCGCGCCGTGTTGAATATTTCATTCAAGAAGTGAAAGAAAACCTGCAACCCCAATAAAGAAAGAAAAACAGATGAACATTGAAACATTGAAAAACAGTTATGCCGGGCTTGAAGTGATCAAGCCGAGCGATGAGTTGGTGTCCGCGATTGCGGATGCCCAGTTCAGCATCAGCACAGAGGCTCAGGGATTTGCCACCGGGCTGATCTTTTCAGCGGCTGGTTTTGAATCGGTCTCCACGGTGGAGGAGAACGCAGCCCTCACCAAATTGGCCATCGACATCAAGAGCTACATCCGGTCGGTCGAAACCAGCCGCAAAAGTGTTACCGATCCGATTAAAGCGGTCGCCGACCGCATCAAACGCACGGCGGATGACCACGTTCAGGAACTGAACGAAGCCCTGAACAAATTGTCCGCACTGTCCACACAGTGGACCCGGGCAGAACGGGAACGAGCCGTTCGAGAAGAACAAGCCCGGGCAGCAGAGTTGGCAAAGCTCCAAGCCAGACAGGACGCGCTGAAGACCAATGCCGCCAAGGAGAAGGTTGAAGTGAAGATCCAAGCGACAATAGCCGCTCCCCTTCCTGAAGCCGTAAAGGCCCGTGGAACGATCAGCCGAAAGGTTTTGAAATGGGAGGTCACCGATATCAAAGCCCTCTACGCAGCCCGGCCCGAGTTGTGCCACGTTGAACCCAACGCCGCCGCCATCAAAGCGGTTTGCTCGGCCAAGCTGGAAGTGCCCGGGCTCCGGCTCTGGGAGGAAGAAACCACCTCATTTCGCGCCTGAACTACTCCAAGCTCAAACGCCGATGGGTCAAATCCCTGCCTGACACCCGGTGCCAAGTGTGCCGATGTCAGGCAGGGACTGACATTCATCACAAGCAAGGCCGGGGAAGGTTTCTCATGGACACAACTACGTGGATGCTGGTTTGTCGAAGGTGCCATGATAGGATTCACTCCAACCCGGCATGGGCGTTTGAACTGGGATTTTTAATCCGTCGAAACTTATGATGGTCGGACTAGACCTGCGGCTGATCGGTGCGCTAAAACTTAGTGTGTAGGAGCGCACACGGCAAACTTGGAACCATTAGTCCAAGTGCCAGCAGGAGGTCCGGCCATCGCTGTTTAAAACCATGAACCCCATTTCAACAACATTTCTCGACATTGCAGTGCTTGTGGGTATCGTCACCGTATGCCTACTTTTAATAGTTCTCGCGTGAATCCTTTACCTTGCCCCCAGTGCGGGTCGGACCCGGAACGGGTTCAATCCAAAAAAGGATCCTCCTATTTTCACGCCTGCCTCAAAGATCCCCGGTTCTACTTGGAGATGGTGGGCTGGTATGATACCGAAAACAATGCGATCAACGCATGGAACGAAATCATCGAAAACTTAAAGCGAAAAGCGTAGTCTACAGGTGCAACGAGTGCGGCAAGGACGCCCGTTGCACCTTGTCTCATTTCATAAGGCTGGGAAGGAACCTCTTCTGTTCAAAGGCCTGTAACATCAAACACAATTCCAAATGAAATCCCTTCCCAACATTTTAATCGAAACCATCCCTCATTCAAAGCAACGCTATCCAACGGTTGGTGATTGGTTTTATTCCAGCGGCGGGACCGTGTTGAACATCTACGTGAGCAAAATGGGCAATTGGAAATACGAGGCACTGATCGTTGTCCACGAACTCGTGGAAGTATTGATCTGCAAGCATCAGAAGATCAGCCAGCAAGCCGTTGACAAATTTGATACCCGATACGAATCGCTGCGCCTGCCCGGAGATGAATCCGAACCCGGAGATGACGTGAAATCCCCTTACAAGCTCGCGCATTGCGTTGCAACCGGGGTGGAAAGGATTGTTGCGGCAATGCTTGGGGTAAGCTGGAAAAGATACGAACAAGCCCTTTCAAGGCTATGAAAATCTCTCCTTATGTAGTGGAGGCTTATTTTAACGCCAGCGGAATAACCGCCCCCATTCCTGAATACAGGTTTCACCCGGAACGCAAATGGCGGTTCGACTATGCATGGCCAGAAAAGATGATCGCCATTGAAGTCGAGGGAGGTGTTTGGGTCGGAGGACGGCATACGTCCGGGTCCGGGTTTGTCAAAGACATGGAAAAATACAACGCCGCCACCTGTTTAGGTTGGCGGCTTTTACGTGTACAGCCCAAAGATTTACTGACCAAACACACGGTTGAAATGCTTCACTCTTGTATGCTCCACAAATGAAAACCAGCCCCGCTTTCAATCGGGCCCGTAAAAAGGTCGAACAAATTTCCGAAGAACTGAAAAAGAGTCCGGTCTGTTGGCATTCAGTTGCCCACCTGAGCCGAGACCTTGCAGCCGTGGCTCAGGCGGAACGAGAACTCAAGATCAAGTCACCTGAGTGATAACCCAGAAGTCCGAAGCGAGGTTGGGGTTGAGCAGGTAATCATACGGCAGAAAGAAATGCCCTTCCTGACCCCACCCAAACCCCCACGAGTTTCGGACAATGAAATGCCCGCTCACGTAGCCGACCACCAGCACCGCATGACCGCCCAGCATTGACTCGCTGGGCTGAGGCATGGTCACGATCCCGTGTTCGCGCACAGACGGCCATTCAAACGATTCGTAGAGCGTGATCCCCACAATGACAGGACTTCCTCCGGCCAACACCGCCATGACGTCTTGGGGCTCCACGGCGTGGTAAGCGATCGCTTTGTCCAGCGCAGCGGCATCGTAGCATTCCTGCGGCGGCTTTACGTTGAAAGAATTCTCGTGGTAAGGCCAGAGGGTCTCGGGGCAGGCACCAATGTCCGACACGCTTTTGATGCCATCCCTGATCTGCGCCCCGCTATCGTTGGCCAGATCGGTCCCCTCCATGATCCGCTCGTTCGCGTAAATGAACAGCCGAGACGGGTTGATCCGGACAGACCCCTGCTTGGCCCGTTCAAAGTCCAGAGCGGCGGCGATGGCATTTGCCGTGCAAGACCCGATCACACCCTGATTGTAGACCGCAGGCATGAAAGGGGATTCGCTCAGGTCGACCTTGTCCGGTAACGGGCCGTCCAGTTTTGGGACAAACTTGTAGTCCCTGAAGTCAGGGCGTTGGCGGATCCAACCGTATTTTGTAGACGTCCTCATTTGGGCCGGTTGAGTTTGGGTACGACGGTAATAGATTGCGCCGTGCTGTTGGTGTTCAGGTTCACGCTAACATCCCCCCAGCCCGCAGACTCGCTGCCCGAGGTGTTGAAGGGGTTCATGCTTTGGCTGAACTGGACCGTCGAGAACGATGGCGCAGCGTAAAGCTGGTTTGTGCTGACGGGGTTGACGGCAAAGGTGGATGAGCCTGCGCCCAGAACAATCTCTGGTGTTCCGCTGCCGCTGGTCGAAGTAACTTTGACACCAAAGAATCGTTCGGTGATCAGCGTTTGATTCTGCGGGCCCTTGTAGACGTTCGCGCAACCGCACAGGCTCAAGATAGCGATGAACGGCAGGACCTTTACCACGGCCTCGCTGGAGGCGGATGGCGATGCCGATTTACCGGCTGCTGTGTGGGCGAGGATGACCCCAATCACCGTAACGATGGCCCCAATGACGTCTTCGGAATTCAGGGTGTTGGCCGCTTTGGTTGCACCGTGGGTCACGAGAGCCGTGCCAACGATCTTGACAAGGCTGTGGATGAGTGTGTTGAGTTGGTTGTTGTTCATAAATCTTGGTTGTCCGGCTTGTCGTTGCGGTGAATCCACTCCCGCCTGATCCGGAGGGCCAGTCCAACGATGGTCATCAGACCGGCGATGATTCCAAGGACGTGATCAAAGTGTCCCACGATGAACGTGGTGCAAGTCCCAATGCTTCCAAACACAAGGTCGCCGGTCTTGGGGTACATAAAGAATTCAGTTTGTTCGGACGAGTCCGAGGTGAGAAAGGATGGCGTCGGTCGCATATTGAACGTCAGCCGCAGGGTCAGATGTTGCCGCCCAATTTTGCCAAGCATCTCCCGATATGGATGACGGGGCGGTGCCGATCATTTGGCCGGAAGCGTTGAGCAGAGAAACCAGAACAGTGATGCCTTCATGAGGATCAAAGCTGATGACGTTCCTGATGATTACGGACGACACATAAGCGTCGGCAACTTCGGTTACGGGTTTGGGAGATACCGGTATTGAGATTCCTGTCAGGTTCATAGTGCGTATTTTGATTTGAGATAATTTTGAATTCCGTTTGCGACAGTCTGACTATGCGCGACGTTGTAGACCAGCACTTCATATACAATACAACCCGCATTGTATCCATCCGGTGCTGTTCTTCCTATTGTAAAGGGAGAGGAAGAACTGGTAGTAAGAGTCACCGAACTGCTGCTTAGATATTGAACTCCAGTTCCAATTATTTGACTGGTCCCATTATAAATGGCTGTGCCTATGTTAGCTCCAACGGAGTAAGCACCCGTGCCTGCAAATGCGTTTGCCACAGATGCGTGAATGCCAAGCAACACTGCATCAGCATCAGATGATGACAGCCAATAATCTGTGTCTGAAATCGATCCTGTAAATTGACCGACTACGTTTACATCTGAATTTGCAGCCACGTTTCTCCAAACGACATAAATAGACCTCGCAGCAGCACCAGAAAATTGAAGAGCCGTTCCGCTCACCTGCAATCCGCCGCCGGTGCCAGATGTGAATGCTGCAAACTGAACCCCTTTGTATCCGTTCAAAAGAGTAGTCGACACAACGGGAGTGTCCAAAAAAGCAGAGGTCGCCGTCTTGGTGGTTGGGCTTGAATCCGCCCAACTTGTTACGGTTCCGCTAGACGGCACCGTGGTCGGGTTCCACCATCCAATCATGTTTGCCGTTGGCGGAGATGTGGCCACGGTGGATGAGGCGTTAGCCATCAAGGCTAGATCATTGATGCTGAAAGGCTGCGCGACGCACCTGACAGCCAGCAAAAAGAATGCGATGAACCATTTCATTGTTGAAGGCAGTTTACCATGTTGGTCACGACTCCGGCTATGATCCAAAACGAATAAATAGCAACCTTTGCTGAGGGCAATGAAAGAGAAGAGGCCGTGCTGGATCCAATCAGTTTGCAACTTACAGGAGCGGTGATTGTTATTGCACTCGCGCTATAGTTCGTGATTAACAAGCTGCAAACGTATTGGCTGTTGGGCGTAAGGTTTGCACCGCCTGCGTTGAACGTAGTGAACGCAAAGCTAGCGTTCGTGGAGAAGTATTGATACGGATAAGTCATGTTGATCGCCCCAGCAGCCCCGCTTGCAATTAAGGGATATACAGGGGCCGAATTTGTGGTGAACGCAGATTGAAGCACCGGATTAACACCGGCGCAAGCTATCGAGCAAGACAGCAATAGTGACGCAATGATTTTCATTAGTAGTTCCAGAGAATGGTGTTTGTTCAGTTTATACGAGCATTGTCCAAAAGGTGGTGGGATTGATTACGTTGTTGTAGACCCACAGAGTGTTGTCGGTGGTGTTTAGGTAAAGAGATCCGTTTGCCCCGCTCACAGGGCCAGTGGTGGGGGCTACCGTTCCGACAACAGAAGCCGTGCCCGACACCGCGACGCTGGCAATGATCTGAAGCAAAGCAAGCTCAATGAGGTCGCTTTCTCGACACAGCCCCACAGACCGATATTGGGCGACGTTGGCGTTGGATAAAAGTGATTGATAGTCTGTAGCAGCCATAGGAGCAACGGATGATGCGATTGATTTTAGCAGCCCCAACCGAAGGAGCTGGGCAAGGTTTACAAGCCCAGCCCCTCGGTAAGAGGCTGCCGACGTTATCAGTGACTGATAGTCGGTGGTAGCCATAAACTATTTTGACATGGCGTCGATCTTGCCCATGACATCAGCCATGTCTTTGGACTGACCGCTGCCCTCTTCCTTCTCCTCTTGCTTCTCGGAAGCCGGAGACACTTCAATTTCATCACCGTGAACAGCGACGATCTTGACCGACACGGTCGACCCGGGTTCCAGCGGCTGACCGGCAAACAGAGACTTGGGCAGCATGGCCGAGCTTGCGCCTTCATCAGGCTTAGGCTTGGACTCTCCGTTCTCGGGCTGACCACCAGCACTGGGCTCTTCCATTGGGGACATGTAATCTTGGGGCATGGTAGGTAATTGGGTTGAGGAAAGGAGGGGGCCGAAGCCCCCTCCAATCCAAGTTGACTAGGCGTTAGAGGCCCAAGGGATCTCCAGATCGCTGCAAGTGCCGGTGTAAACCACCAAAGCTGCTTGAGTCGTCAGAGTTCCGCCAGCATACGCGCCTTGAGACAAGGGCTGCAAGTTCAAGTAACCGCAACTTGTTCCGCTTGTAAATGCTGACAATTGAAATGTTCCGTTGTATCCAATTGAATTGCAAACCACAGATCCAGTTGAAGACGTAGTAGCAACCGAAGTGCTGATAATATACGGCATCGTAATTGTGAACACAGTGGTTGAAGTAACTGTTTGAACAGTATAAACCCCGTTGAAAGCACCTGCATTTGTGATAGTTACCTGTTGGAACGCATTTGCCGTGCTGGTTAATTGCAATCCATGAGGATAACCCGTGGTTGTAACGGTGGCGGTAGTGCTGTTTACTGGAAGGTTTATATTCGTAACCGTAACTACTGGCGTTACAATTCCGTTGCAAGCCGCGCTTTGAGTGGTCATTCCAGACCCAGTGGAGATGGTAAATGTAGTTGCACTTCCAACTGTTGCAACTAACACAGTTGTTAAACCGTTTAAGCTAGTGAACCCAGTGGTTGTAATACCGCTAAACGAAACCGAAGCTCCAGCCCACAGACCGTGTCCAACTGAAGTAGTAATAGTCGCCGTAGTAGCATTGCTTGCGTTGATATTGCTTACATTGGAAGGCCCTTGAGATGTGGCACCTGAAACAGTAACAAAACCTCCAATAGCAATCGGTGCCGGAGTAGTAGTAACAAGCGGAGAGGTTACAGTTACCGTCTGACCAATTTCCATTCGGTTGCTTGCGCTGGTTGAAGTGGTGGCTGTGTAAGGCAAACCGCCAACGGCAAACGGAGTGTTAGTGTTGCTGATGCCCAAGGCTCCAAGTTTTGCGTTCATGTCCGCAACCAATTTTGGAATAGTGTTCAAAAGGTTCGAAGGATCGCCGCCGATGGTGTCGGTTTCAAGCGGGTCTCCGTTGCACAACGTTCCGTTGTCGGCAATGTAGAACCCGCCGTAGAACGGACTCAAAATGTTGGACACCATCGTAGGATGGAAATTCAACGTATAGCTTGACGCTGTGTTGGAGCAGTTGGCGGGAGCCGAAGCGTAAAA
>Ga0209829_10000679_pt1 | contig 29737 bp, 26 predicted proteins | sample C_140205_EF_Meta_FD_187311 | JGI IMG/M metagenome (GOLD analysis project Ga0209829, IMG submission 187311) | Freshwater microbial communities from Lake Croche, Canada to study carbon cycling - C_140205_EF_MetaG (SPAdes) (version 2) | ecosystem: Environmental > Aquatic > Freshwater > Lake... | reverse complement strand
GAAGCTTCGGTGAATGGACGCGACACGGCGACCGGTCGCTTCAGTCGCTTGGCGACCTTTCGTGCAGATTCTGCGGCGCCAGGATCGCTCGCGTCAGCTACGGCAATAATGCGCACCTCGAGGCTCTCGTTACTTCCGCGCAACATGAAACGGCGTGGGCTCGCGAGTAGGCGTAGTTCACGCCGGAGCCCTGGAACATCGGCCTCGTGTGGCCGCGGCTGGCGTGCCGCGATGGCCACCCAGGGTGGTCCCTCCGCCGGCAGCGTGCGCGCCTCCCCGCGACCCGCATTGGCAGGAAGTTCTGCGGCAACACGGACGATCTCGAGGGCAAGAAGTGGAGCAACGCGCTCGCAGGCGATACGATCGCGCTCGCCAACCGGTTCGTCGCCGAGCAGAATAATGGAGCCGGGCCGTTCCGCCTCTTCATCGCCGAGTGGCGACTCCTCGAGCCCTTCGTCGAGTTCCCGCTCGCCCTCTGGCGCTCCCGGTACGGCTGGCAGCGGGATGCGCTGTCCGGTTGGTCGGCTCTTGGAGAGGTAGTGCGAGACCGCCTTCGCCGCGGCGGCACTTGAGGGGAGTCCGGCCGGGGCCACAACGGCTAGTGAGACGCCACCGCGCGCCTCAAGGGCCACCGCGCGGCCGATGAATGCGGCGAGTGCACCGACGAGCGCCTCTAGCCCCTGGCCATCGAGTGCAAGGGCCGCAATCTGGCGCTCGAGCCCAACGGCCTGTCGCTCAAGTTCGGCTCGACGATTGACGACCGCGCCAATGAGGCTGCGCTCCAGTTGCGCCGACTCCACGCCATGCACGGCGAGACAGGGAAGCCCGTTCCGCTCGGCAGCCTGGGCGAGTTCAGCGCGTGCCCTCGCCTCCGTAGCGCCCGGCTGTTCGTCGCCGATGAGCAAGATGCCGGTGCTCCCGTTCTCGGCGAGGTACTCCACTAGATCGGCGCGCGCCTGTGTGTCGGGGGCCGCCGCAGTGAGGAGTGCGAGTGGAATCAACGCCAGATCTCCCGACTCCATGCCATCGAAGGCCGGAAGACGCATGCGCATCACGCGCACCCAGGTGACGGTGCGTGCCATCGATTCGTCGCGCACCTTTGCCAGCGGCACGGCGTTGGGAAGGAGCGTCTGCACGAGCTCGCGTAGCGACGCCATTACGCCCCCTCTTCCGCTAAATGACGCGTGATCCGCTGAATGATGGCGCCATATTGAGCCGGATCGGCGCCCCGTTCCGTAAGGAGCACGATGGGCACGGTGCTGATGCCAGGGCGAATCTGCAACCAGAGGCGCGCGCGCGGCCGACGAAGGGTCAGCATGAGGCCACCCATGATCAGCGCTGCCGCAATCCAGATGATGAGTGACGCTGGATCACGTCGCGCAATGATCCCCGTATACGAAGTGATCTCACGAAGATAGACACTGAAGCCCGCACCAGGCGCAGTTGCGATGTCGCCCTCAGCAAGGACCGAGGCGAAGATCGTCTTGAGGGGCAGTGAACCGTCGTCCGCGGGTGTAGCGCCGAGATCCGGGGCACTCGCGACGATAAAGATCGCGGCGACGCCGCTTGCATCTCGACGTAACTGCATCTCGATTCCTGCGCTGCTCCCGGGGATCGGCAGGGTCGCATACGGCGCCCCGTCGACCTGCGCCGAGAAGGGAGCATCACCCGACCAGAGCAGTGCACCAGTATCGTCACGAATCTCGAGTCGCGCGGCTGGTCCAAAGAAGTTCTGGTGGAAGCTCCAACCGTTATAGGCGAGCGGCTCATTGACGCGCACCCTCTGTCGCGCCACCTCTTCCCCACCAACATAGACGCCAAGATCGGTGGCGAAATCGGCAAATGCGCCTGTCGAGGTTCGCGGTGCGCTGAAGGAGTGGTTCACGATTACGAGGCCGTCTGCAGTGCCGATCTTCCCCACGGGTAGTGCCTCGCCATCTGTCAGCAAGATCCCTTGGGTGTACCCAAAGATTCCCGAAGCTGCCGCGCCGAGCAGCATCGCCACTAACCCTGTGTGCATCACCAGCGTGAAGCGACCCGAACGGCGGAACCGGTCTGCATGAAGGAGGAGACCACCGCTGCGCTCTGGGTCGGCGGCAACGCTCACCTCCCAGCCGTTGCGTTTCGCCTCGGCGGCCGCAGCGGTCGCCCGGTGGCCAAGGGTGGCATCAACTGGTAGCGCGGCGGGGAGGTCGATCACGCCACGTCCAGGAAGTGACGGGGAGAAGAATGTGTCGGGCTGCTCTGGTCGCGATGGCGCCGTCGCCGCTGCGATCTTGGGGAGTCGGTCCCAGGTGCAGACAACGATCGACACGGTGAGGAGCACCAGCAGCGCCGTAAACCAGGGCGAGGTGAAGACCCGGAAGAGGCCAAGGCGCTCGAAGATCCCCACCAGTGGCCCAAGTGTGGGCTCGTAGGTGGCACGCAGCTTCGCCATCTCGGTGGCGTAGTCCCCGGCGTTCTGCAGCGCAAAGTCGGGCAGTTGGCGGAGCGCGATGCCGACCGTCGAAGCAAGGGCGATCACGCCGATCTGGAGCACGGCAAATCGCACATTTGCCAGAAGGGCGCGCGCGATGAGGAGTGGGCCGCTAATCACCCGCTGATGGTAGCCTTCGCCCCGCTGGGCCACCTGCCCCGCAAACCAGGCGGCGGCGACGTCGCGTCACAGGGGGTGAGATGGCACGAGGGATCAACCACGGAGCGCTCGACGACCTTGATCGTCGCCTCATGGAGGTGCTGCAGGCCGACGGCCGCAAGCCCTTTACCGAAATTGCTTCAGCGTTCGGGGTCCCAGAGTCAACCATCCGCGCCCGCTACAAGGGGCTCGTTGATCGCGGTGCACTCAAGGTCATCGCCGTGGCCGATCCACTCAAAGTTGGCTACCCGCTGATGGCCATGATCGGCGTGCGCTGCACCCCGGCGGCGTTGCTCACCACCGCCAAAGAACTCGAAGAGCTTCCCGAGGTGAGCTACTGCGTGGTGGTGGCCGGCGCCTACGACCTACTGATCGAAGTGGTCTGCGAAGACAATGATGCGCTACTCACCTTCCTCACCGATCGACTGCGCTCCATCGCCGGCGTGCTTGAAACCGAGACGTTCGTCTACCTGCGAATCTTGAAGCAGAACTACGAATGGGGAACGACCCCGACCTGACCGCCTGAGCGGCTCGGCCGGGGTCGCCCGGTAGCTCCTTGTGCGCGCGAGTCGCGAGTTACGCGGCGCGGCGCTTCGATCGACCAACGAGTGCCGCAGCACCGATCCAAGCGAGCAGTGCCGCCAAGATGATGGTTGGCAGTGTGGTGGTCCAGCTGTTGTCCTGCTCGCCAACTCCGGCCTTATCCATAGCGAAGAGTGGCATTGCACCAACGACCGTGCCGTCCGCCAGCAGGCATGGCGCAATGGTTGGGTCGGTCACGTCAACACCCTCAGCGCACGGCTCAAGGCTTGCGCGAAACTCTTCCATCCAGGTGCTGTACATCGTGGCCCAGTCGTTCCCGCCACCAGAATTTGCGGCCATCACATCTGGGAAGAGTGAGCCGTCTGGCAGCAGGCACGGCAGAACCGTGTCACTCGAAATTGGTGCATTTGGAGCGGTGATTCCCTCTGGGCAGGCGCTCGGCTCACCGGTAAGTGTGCGCCAGTACGCCTCAGGCACGACGCCGCCGCTGCGACCGGTGAGCGCGACCAGCTCTGCTGGTGCGTCGGCAGGCAGTACATCGCCCTGGTGGCTATCGAAGGTTGCTGCGCCAGTCAGTGGGTCGACCTGATACACAAAGCTATGTCCGTTGATGCAGCCCGCGTTGCAGTCGTTCCAACCGTAGGTGTAGACCACAATCCATGTGGCGGAGCCTCCTGGCTCGCCCTTGACGTCGTAGTACTTCGTGGCGCCAATTAGCGCGCCGTCGTTGTAGGTGAAATCGGCGAATGGCCCGCCAGCGGCAAGCACCGCGGCATGTGCATCCGCGGGAGAGGCGATCGGAAGTGTGCCGCTATAGCCGCCGACTGAGTACATCACCGCCTCTGGGGTGGCGTCTGGAGCCGGAACCTCGTCAGCAGCGGCCGCTGGGGCAACCGCCGCCAGCAGGAGGGCGAGCGGGAGGAAGACCTTCAGGAGTGTTCGCACGGTTCACCTCAACTTCATCTCTGTGTGGGGAGTGTCCCCATCAGTATCGTAACGAGCGAGCGGGGCTGGCGGTTCCCGAAGGGGTCACCCCGCCTGGTCGTACGGCTGTGGGAGCCATTCGCTGCCCGAAAGGGCATGGAGCTCCCCGAGCGAAATGTCGAACCAGGCGCCGTGGAGCGTGAGGCTGCCGGCGCGCTCGCGCTCGGCGATCCACGGGAAGGTGCGGAGATGCTCGAGCGACTGCTGCACGCTGAGGTGCTCAATCAGGCGCTGTCGCTCTGCTGGTCCACCAGCCGTCGAGGCTGGGGTTCGCTCGTCAAGCGTCCGCAGGTCGGCGACCCAAGCGCCAATGAAGTCAGAGTCCGTCAGCCGAGATGCGGGGTCGAGCGCCGCACCAACGCCCCCACAACGCCCGTGCCCCATGACCACGATGGAGTCGACTTCGAGGCCGAGGACGGCGAACTCAAGGGCGGCACTCGCCCCATGGCTCTTGGCATCGGGAGCGTAGAGAGGAACAAGGGCGGCGACATTGCGCACCACGAAGAGTTCACCTGGGCCGGCATCGAAGATCGTCTCTGGCGCAGAGCGCGAGTCAGAACAGGCAACGATCATCGTGCGCGGCTTCTGCCCCTCGCGCGCGAGCTCGTCATATCGCACGCGCTCGTCGTTGTAGCGACCGGCGCGAAAACGACGGTATCCGGCGCTGAGGCGCTCCGAGAGGGGCTGGCTCGTCATGGCATCAGTCTAAACGAGGCCATCTGGGTGACGAAGTTTGGAGGGCAGGAGGGAGAGGTTGTGGTCGGGGCGAGAGGATTCGAACCTCCGACCTCCTGCTCCCAAAGCAGGCGCGCTACCAAGCTGCGCCACACCCCGACCTGCTCATCCTAAACGCTCCACCCATTCGGGTGGCATCATCACCCTATGACTCCTGATTCCACGCCTAAAATCGGCTCCCTCCGATCCGCCGTCGCATCGGCGATCCTGCCTGGGCTGGGCCAGTGGCTTGGCGGTCGACGTCGCGCCGCACTCCTCTCCGCCCTCCCCCTCCTCGTGATCGTCACGACGGCCACCGGCGCACTCCTCCTCTTCGGCGTGGTGCGCACTGCGGCTGCAATTGCCACGCCTGGCCGCCTCACCCTGCTCTTTGCCCTCCTGCTCCTCTCCATTCCGTGGCGCATTGCCGTAACCGTAGATGCCGCGCGCGGCACCACGCGCACTCGCCGTTCGGCGATCCTGCTCGCACTTGCGCTCCTTATCTCCATCGCACCACAGGCGGGTGCGGCGGCGATCGTCTATCGCGCCAAGGTCGCAGCAGCTGATGTCTTCTCGGGCTTCGGCACCCCGACCCCCGACGGCTCCCCGGCTGAGAGCGCGACGCCAACGCCACCACCACTTGCTGATCGATTCACGATGCTGCTGATCGGTGCGGACACGGTTGGTAATCGCAACTCATTCAACACCGACGCCATGATCATCGTCAGCTGGGACCGAATCAGCGGGTATGTCAGCACCGTCTCAATTCCTCGAGACCTTGTGAACGTGCCACTCGGGAATGGTGACGTCTACGCTCCAAAGATCAACTCGCTCTGGTCGCACGCGTTGCGCCACCCAAAGTTGTATCCCGCTGGCCCGGCAGTGGCGCTCAGTACCGCCCTCGGCGCCATGTTCAACGTCAAGATCGATGCCACAGCTGTAGTGATCATCCCGACCTTCGTCAAGATCATTGACCAGCTCGGAGGCGTTGACCTGACCATCCACCGAGAGATCTTTGACGTTACCTATCGAACAGGCATGGCCGGGGTGCGACTACCGGCGGGTAATTGGCACGTGAGCGGGCAGTGTGCACTCGCCTACGGGCGCATTCGCAAGGCGCCTGGCACCGACGATATGACTCGTGGCCCACGACAGATCGAAATCCTACTGGCGGCGCGTGACGAGCTGGCTCGAAGTGGCAACTTCGTCAGCAACGCCCTATCGCTCTTGGACGTGATTGGTGACGGTGTTCGCACCGATCTCAATCCGGCACTGATTCCGGTACTCGCCGAGGCGGCCGGGGGATTCGACACGAGCAAGATCGTTCGTGCTGTGATTGAGCCAGGCGACACCATCCTGCGCTATCGGCACAAGGGCGAGTTCAGCCCCTTCGGCTCGGTGGTCTTCTTCAAACCAGATCGCATGCTGATGCTTGGCGCTCGCCTCTTCCCAACGCCTGGAACACGCCCATGGGGATTCCCCGCCACGAAGAGTGAACCGAAGCTCGGCGCCGAGGCGAGCTTTGTCCCTTCGCCGCTGGCGAGTGGCGCCACTCCGGCACCCAGCCCAAGCGCATCGCCGACCGCGGTACACCCGTATCCAACGCTGGTGACGTGTGATGCGGGGCTGCCGTTGTCGCACCGTACTCCGACGCCAGATCCAACCTCTGCACCTGAGAGCACCGAGCCAGCGGCGTCAACGCCTCCTCCCCCAGGTCCTTAAGCCTGCAGCTCACTCCTCAGCGCGGCGACAACAAGGCTCGCGGCACGACCCCGATGACTGAGGGCATCTTTCTCTGCGGGTGAGCGTTCAGCCATCGTTCGACCATCCACTTCGAAGATCGGGTCGTATCCGAAGCCGAACTCGCCTCGTGGCGCCGTCGTGAGCGTGCCAGGGCACTCGCCGCGGAAGGTGCGCTCTGAGCCGTCGACCGGATCAATCAGCGCCATCGTGCAGACAAAGCGCGCCGATCGATCGGTGACTCCCGCTGTTTCGGCGAGAAGCTTCTCGTAGTTCTGCAGATCGGTGGCATCTGGCCCGGCGTAGCGACGCGTGTAGACGCCGGGCGCGCCGTTCAGCGCGGCAACTTCGAGGCCAGAATCGTCGGCGAGCGTCCACTCGCCCGAGGCACTCGCATACCAGCGGGCCTTCTGTATGGCGTTCTCTTCGAACGTCGCTCCATCTTCTGGGGCCTCGCCGGTGATACCACGATCGCGGAGCGTCACCAAGTCGATCGGCAGGTCACCGAAGAGGCGTTGCAGTTCGATGAGCTTATGCGCCGACCCAGTGGCGACAAGGAGCCGCCGTCGCGGCGCGCTCACGCGCCGGCGAGCGTATCGCGCTGGAAGGTGATCAGGTCGGCAATGCCGGCATCGGCGAGCTTGAGCATCTCGTCGAGTGCGGTGCGGTGGAACGGATCTTGTTCAGCCGTCCCTTGCAGCTCAACATAGTGACCAGCATCGGTGGCGACCACGTTCAAGTCCACATCGGCGCGGCTATCCTCTTCGTACGGCAGGTCGAGTACCGCTCGGCCGTCGACAATGCCGACCGACACAGCGGCAACGTTACGAACCAGGTGCGCCTCGAGCTTCTTCGCTCGCATGGCGAGGGCCAGGGCGATCCAACCGCCAGTGATGCTCGCGCAGCGAGTGCCACCATCGGCAACAAGCACGTCACAGTCAATGAGAATCGAACGCTCACCAAGTTTAGAGAGGTCAACCGACTGGCGAAGGGCACGGCCGATCAGGCGCTGGATCTCATGGGTGCGACCGCCAAGTTTGCCGCGGACCGCCTCGCGATCGGAGCGGGTGTTGGTTGCGCGCGGCAGCATGCTGTATTCGGCGGTGACCCATCCGGTCCCCTTGCCGCGGAGGTGTGGCGGCACGCGCTCCTCAATGGAGGCAGAGCAGATCACGACGGTGTTGCCGACAGAGATGATCGCCGAACCTTCGGCCCACTTCTGCACGCCGAGTTCAATCTTTAGATCGCGGAGCTGGTTGACCGCGCGCCCGTCTGCTCGTTCCTTGCTCATCATGCCCCTACCCTTTCGCTTCACGCTCGGCGGCTTTTGCCTCATCCCAGAGCGCATCTAATGTGGTGAAGTCTGCATCTTTTAGGGAGATCCCGCGCGAAGCGGCACGACGCTCAACGTCGCCGAATCGGCGTCGGAACTTATCGTTGGCCCCGCGCAAGGCAGCCTCGGCGTCAATGCCGCTCCGCCGACCCAGGTTCACGATCACCGCGAGCACGTCGCCCAGCTCCTCCTGCGCATGCGCCAACGCTGCTGCACTGCGCGCTGGCGTGCTGGTGATCTGATCAGGGTGGCCAGCCTCGGCGAGCGCCTCGTCAAGCTCTGCCAACTCTTCGCTGATCTTCGCCCGTACGCCGTCAAGGTTGGGCCAGTCGTAGCCGACGGCGCTGGCGCGGTCTTGGAGCTCACGGCTCGCCGAGAGCGCTGGGAGTCCACGGCTCACACCATCAAGTGCACTCGGTACCTTCTCATCGGTGCCAGCTGCAGCCCGCTCGCTTGCCTTGATCGCCTCCCAGTTTCGCTGCACATCTCGCGTGGTCGCCGCGCTGGCCTCACCGAAGACGTGTGGGTGCCGTCGTACGATCTTGCGTACGAGGCCGTCGTGTACATCGGTAAGGTCAAAGTCGCCGCGCTCGTGCGCGATCTGTGCGTGCAGCACCACCTGCAACAACACATCACCGAGCTCTTCCGCAAGGTGCGCCGTGGCTCGTGGTCGCTCTGCGTCGCTGGCCGCATCGAGCTCCATGATTGCATCATGAAGCTCCCACGCCTCCTCAATCAGGTGTTTCGCCAACGAGGCATGAGTCTGCTCGCGATCCCAGGGGCAACCATCGGGGGCACGAAGTCGGGCGCTCAGCCACGGCATCGTCCAGGGCGAGGCGAGCGCTTCGAGCGGCGCAAGGCCGGCCACGTAGATGGCCTGGTCGTCGCCCGTGCCGCCCGCTGCGCAGGTGGCAACCGTGCCGCGCTCCCCACTTGGAAGCAACGTCACCACACGGTCAGCACCATAGAGGCGCGTGAGGAGTTCCCAGCCTGTGCCACGACGACCGGGGAGGGCTTGATCACTGTTGTCGGTGTCGAGGAGCACGATGAGGGGTCGAGCAGTGTCGAACGCCGTTGCTCCACAGTGGCGCAACGAAACGATCGTGATCCCACCCGCCGGATTGAGGGTGGGATCAACACGCCCTGCCACCGCGACGAGCGCGTCGAGTGATCGGCCGAGACCCTTCGCGGTCACGGAGTTGGCGAAGCCCCAGCCTCCTGCACCACGTTGCCATCAACCGCCACCCGCGCCGCAGTGCGGTATCGGTCGAGCCAGATCGAGAAGCCGTTCGCTGTGATCTGCTTCACTTGGTCTGCGGTCAACGCGCGTGTTTCAATCCCGCCAACGTGCACGATGAGATAGGTCTTTGAACTCTCGACCACGGCACTCGTGCCGTTCGACTTGAGTCCCCAGACGACACCGCCAAGATCTGGGTTGAGCGTGTATTTCGCAACAAATAATGGGCTGGCGTAGGTGAGCTCCCCGATAGTGGTAGTCGCGGTTGTCGCTGCCTTCTTGAAGTCAACGCCATCGACGGCAAGCGTCTTGGCAAGCTCGTCGAGACGATCCTTCAACGAAGGGCGCCGCGCGTCGAACTTAATCACGTGATAGCCAAACTGCGTCTTGATTGGCCCGAGGATATCGTTGTGCTGCACACCGTTCGCCCAAATTGCGGCCTCGAATTCTGGGACATAGGTGCCCTTCGGCGTCCACGCGAGGAGGCCGCCGTCGGCGCCGGATGTCGTGTCGTCGCTCTTCTTCGCCTCGGTAGCGAAGTTGGCACCAGCCTTCAAGCGCGCCACCAGGTCGCTCGCCTCTTTCTCGGCGGCTGCCCAGGCCGGGTCAGCTGGGTCAAGGTCGGCCGCAGTGTTGGGATCGTTCTTGGGGCTAAAGAGAATGTGGCTCACCTGGATCTCCGCCTCATCCTTCGTTGGAACTGAGGCGGCTACGTAGCTCACCTCACGCTGCTCTACTGGACCAACCAGCAGCTGGGTGGTGATCTTGTCGCTGAGGGCGGTCTTCAACGCGCGCTCCTCAGTCATGCGCTGGTAGAGGCCGCGATCGATCCCTGCATCACTCACCTGCTTCTCAAAGTCTGGATCGAGCTTGGATGCCTGGGACCTCTCGAGTCGGAAGATGACGAACTGATTCTCAGTCCGAGCAATGACGTCCGTGATCGGCTGACCAGCACCATCGGCTGATGGAACGAGCGCCCACGCGGCTGTATAGCCAAGGTCGTCGGCTGGATCTTCGGTCCGCGTGCTCCATCCAACGAGCCCACCGAGTTCGGCAAATGCGTCGGTTGAATCCCGCTTGGCAGCTGCGGCAAAGTCCCCACCCGCCTTGAGCTCGGCCAAGATCGCGTCGGCCTTTGCCTTCGCTGCCGCTCGTGTCGCGGCGGTCGGCTTCTTCGTCTTTGGATCATTGGCTGCATCGATGCTAATGCGGCGGAAGAGGCGCAACTCTGGGAGCGTCGTCTCCTTCGCCCATTCGGCGGCAGCTGCGGCAGGATCAACGGTGATGCCATTTGCGGCGGCAAGGTCACGGATGAGGAGGGTGTCGACCATATCGGTCGTGACCTGAGTGCTAATCGCCTGCGCCTGATCGTTCAGCGCCTGGAGTGCGGTATCACCAGCCGTGTTCGTCATGGTGCCAGCGGCAACCCGGGCACGGATCCGTGCACCTTGTACGGCAAGTTGGAATGCGGTGACCTCGGCACGGCCCTTCGCCTCCGACTTGTTGATCGATGCGTTGTTCACCTCGACCGCGGAGGCCAAGGTGCCGTTGTACACGGTGTAGCCGGCATAGCCAACCAGGAGCACCGCTGTCAGGGCGATTACCAACACGAACGAGAGGTTGGTGAGCGCCGTCTTGTCGGCGGCCTGGTACCGGGCGGCGGCTCGGGCGCGAAGGCGTGCTATTGGGTTCATGCTCAGCGATCCTCCTTCAGTAGGTGCCTGGTTAGGGGCAGTATAGGGGGGACGGGTGCTATCCTCGCCCTCTCATGACGACCCACAGCACGGAACTGACCGTCGGTAGGCCGCGCCGAGGCAGCATTGGCACCATCCTCGAGAGCCTCGCCGCACTTGTGGAGCGCCGCCGCCTCGTCTGGTATCTGACGATCTCCGAGGTCCGAAACAAGGGGACGAACTCGCTCCTTGGCAACATCTGGTGGTTCCTTGACCCGGCCCTGCAGCTCTTTGTGTACTTCCTGCTCGTCAACGTTATCTTCCATCGCAGCCAACCAGCCATCCTCCTCTTCCTCGGCGCGGCCATCCTCCCCTGGAAGTGGTTCACCGCTGCGCTTGCCTCTGCCACGACCTCGGTGCGCGGCCGTGAGCAGGTGATGCGCCAGATCGCCTTCCCTCACCTCGTCCTTCCAGCCGCCTCCGTGCTTGCGAGCGTCACAAGCTTCCTCTTCGCCCTCGTGCCGCTTGGGGCGCTCTACCTGATCTACCCCGATCGGCTTAGCCCCTGGGCCATCGCCGTTCTCCCCGTCGCCGTCGTGCAGTTCCTCTGGACCATCCCCGCGGTGATCGCCCTCAGCGCGTTGGCGGTCTTCTTCCGTGATATCTCCAACTTCATCCCCCACGCGCTGCGCATCTGGTTCTACCTCTCGCCAGCGCTCTTCCCGATCGAGACGCTCCGTGCCATTGGCGCAAGACACCCCTGGTTCAACTTCTTCGTCGACATCAATCCCTTCACCTGGATCTTCTCCGGCTACCGTGATGCCCTCTACTACGGCCGCTCCCCAGATTGGGTGCCACTCGGCCTTCTCGCCCTCGCCTCGATTCCAGTGATTCTGCTCTCGGTCTACCTCTTTCGACGGGTTTCACCACTCTTTGTGAAGGTGCTCTAGATGGCACAGCGAACGTCAAAGCGGGTAACACCGACACCGCCGCCAATCTTGCTCTCCGGGCTTGGGGTGCAGTACGACTTGCGCCTGAGCAAGAAGCGCAAGCTTCGCGACACCGTGATGCGCGACGGACGGCACTCCCAGAGCGGCAAGTTCTGGGCGCTGCGCGAGGTTGACTTTCGCGTAGAGGCTGGAGAGTCTGTTGCAGTGATTGGCCCGAACGGTGCGGGAAAGAGCACGATGCTGCAGGTGCTTGCCGGCATCCTCGAACCAACGGTCGGAAAGGTCGAGGTTCGCGGAAAGATTGCCACGCTCCTTCAGCTTGGTGCGGGGTTTGACCCGGAACTGAACGCTCGTGAGAATGCCCTCCTCGTTGGTGAGTTCCTTGGCGTCCCACACAGGGAGATGGTCCAACGCGTGCCAGAAATCATCGAATTCTCCGGGCTCGAAGATTTCGCCGACGCCGAGGTGCGTACCTACAGCTCTGGTATGCGCGCTCGGTTGGGCTTCAGCGTCGCCACCTCCGTCGAGCCCGATGTGCTGCTGCTTGATGAGGTGCTCTCTACTGGTGATGCCGCATTCATTGCAAAATCACGTAGTCGCATTACCGAGCTGATGAAGCGGGCGCGGGCAATCGTCTTCGTAACGCACGATCTCGACTCTGCGGCAACATTCTGCACGCGAGCCATTGAGCTTGAAGGTGGCCGGATCGTGGCGGATGGTCCAGCGAAGCGAGTGATCGCCGCCTACAAGAAGAAGATGTCGAAGCGAGCGGCTACGGCGTCACGCTCGGCTCAGGCAGCCCGCCGCGGTAATTGAGGATCACCAACAGCGTTCTGATTGAGTCTAAGTTGACCGTTGGCTGAACATCAGCGCTCTGGAGAACGGCAGAGGCGATGTTGTTCACCGCAACGACTCGGCCCACGGAGAGTCCCCTTGGGAACGCGGAGCGTAACGTTGGGCTCAACTCGATCCCAGAGGTCGTGATTTCGGCGCCAACAAGCACCTGGCGTTGGGCGTCAACATCGTCAAAGGCGAGTGGATTCGCCGCTCGACCTCGAACCTGTCCAATCGCACCTGTTGCCGCGACCTCAGAGGTGACCGAGAATTCGGGGTCGGTAAGGAGCCGCACCTGACAGCTCTGGTCTGACACCTGCACGACGCGCCCAGCGAGGGATGCACCAGCGCCGATCACAACGTCACCGACCCGCACGCCATCGACGCTCCCAACATCCAAGATCACATAGCGCCGATCGATCGCGAAATCACGCGCGACAACCTGAGCGGCGACCGTCGTGAATGAGGTCGTTGCACGGAGGTCGAGCGTGGCCTGCAGTTCGGCTACCTCACGCTCCAAGCTGGCAGAGCGGGCAGCCTCAGCGCTGAGCTGATCGCGCTCTTCAAGCAGCGCGGCGAGTCGAGCCTGCACGCTACGAATATCGACAAAGAGGTCGCGCACAGAGGCGATCCCCCGTCCGACTGCCGCTACAGGCTCGCTGACCGTCCGCACGAACTCTCCCGCGGCGCCCTGCACCGCGAGCACCGGCGCACTGCCGGAGAGGAGGAAGAGGAGTCCATTGATGGCGAGTACAACGCCAATGGCGAAGAGGCCAGCCTGCGGATTCCGTTCGCCACGGTCTCGGGGGAGCATGGCGAAATTAGCGGAGTGGTCGCTGGTAGGTCTCAGGGACGAGCATCTTCTCGAGCGCCTCAACCTCTTCCAGGATGATGCCGGTGCCGCGCACAACGCAGGTCAACGGATCATCGGCGATGCGAACTGGCATCTTCGTTTCGGCCGCGAGGCGCACATCCATGCCGAGCAAGAGTGCACCACCACCCGCGAGCACGATGCCTTGATCCATGATGTCGGCAACGAGTTCTGGCGGCGTCTCTTCGATGGTGTCCCGTACGGCGTTGATGATTTCAACGATGGACGGCTCAAGCGCCTCGCGCACCTGCGGCGCTGCAACCTCTACTGCACGCGGCAGGCCGGTGAGCAGATCGCGTCCGCGGAAGGTGATGCGCTGAGAGTCCCACTCGCCAGAGTGCGCTGATCCGACGGCCATCTTGATGTCTTCAGCAGTGCGCTCGCCGAGGAGGAGGTTGTACTGACGTCGGGCGTAGGCAACGATGTTCTCATCCATCTCGTCACCCGCGATTCGAATACTGCGCGCGGTGACGATGCCACCAAGGCTGGTCACGGCAACCTCGGTGGTGCCGCCACCAATGTCAACGATCATGCTCCCGTTTGGCTCACCGACCGCAAGGCCAGCACCGATCGCCGCAGCCATCGGCTCCTCAACGAGGCGAACCCAACGTGCGCCCGCTCGAATTGCGGCGTCACGCACGGCACGCTTCTCTACCTCGGTCACCCCTGAGGGGATGCCAATGATCATGCGTGGTCGCGCAGAGAGCCATCCGCCCTGGTGCACCTTGCGCACGTAGTAGCTAATCATCTGTTCCGTTACCGCCGCATCGGAGATGACGCCATCGCGCAGTGGTCGAATCGCCACGATGTTTGCGGGGGTGCGGCCGAGCATGCGCTTCGCTTCGGCGCCAATGGCGATCACCTTCCGTGATTTCGTCTCAACTGCAACCACCGACGGCTCGCTAATGACGACGCCCTTGCCGGCAACATGCACCAGCGTATTGGCCGTGCCGAGGTCAATCCCGATATCGCGCGAGAAGAGGTTATAGATTCGGTCAAGCATGGCGCGATGGTAGCACCCACCCCGCGCACCCCTGCCCTCCCCCTATGGCGCCTCGCCACCCCAGATCGCAGGCCGCTTCGAACGAATGCTTACCCAGCGACCGTGCCCGATGACGAGGTGGTCCAGGAACTCAAGGTCGAGTAGTCGGGCGGCAGCGAGGAGCTCGCTCGTCAGCCGAAGGTCTTCATCGGAAGGCTCGGGGTCGCCGCTCGGATGGTTATGGACGGCGGCGAAGCCAACACCCTCCGCCGCAAGGACCGGCCGCAGAAGCTCACCGATGCGCACACTCGTGCCCGTAGCGGTTCCCGTGTAGACATGGCGCATGTCGAGGAGCCCGTTTCGACCATCGACGATGGCAATGTGGAGCTGCTCGTGTGCCGATCTGCCAAAGAGCGGTTGGGCAATCGCGGCAAGGTCAGCCGGCGCCTGCACGCGTGTTCGTTCTGCCGGCCACCAGGCGGTGAGATCATGTGCGGCGCTGATGGTGCGGGCGACACGCTCCGCAGTCTGGTTCGGTACGCCGGCGCGTAGCAGTCGGCCAAACGTGTCCCCTCGCAGGAGTCCCTCCGGCCCATCGCTGAGCTCAACCAACTCATCCGCAGTGTGCGTTGACCCACTCTCCGACAGGAGGAACTCGAGTGCTGCAATGAAACGTGTATCGCGATCGAGCTGTTCTTGACGCACGTCGATCGTGGCGGTGGCAGCCAAGGCGAGACTCATCGAACCTCCGCGACGTAGATCGAGCGGCCGTAGTTGGCACCCCCGGCAGCGTGGCGAGCCCGCCGTTTTCCCGCCACCCTACCGAAGGCACGGAGATCTTCTCGCGCGCCGCGTACCTAGCGCGTTTGGCTTTGTCGCGCTACGAGAGTGCGACGATGGCGAGGTTGTACACAGCATGGAGGGCGATGGTCGCGACCAGCGATCGGCGCCGAACCCAAAGCCAGCCAAGGGCGATGCCGAGCGGGAGCCGTACGAGAAATGCGACGGCGGCAACGCTCACCGCGTCGGCAACCGACGTGCCTCCGACGGTCAACGTATGCGCGAAGGCGAAGACGACTGCAGAGAAGAGGATCGCTCGGCGTGCGGTTGATTGCCGAGCCCACGCCTGTGCGATGACGCCGCGATAGAGCAGCTCCTCACCAATCGGCGCGATCAGTCCGGCCGTCAGGGCGTTGGCAGCGAGCTCTGTCATCGTGGAGGTTGGCGGGAGCACCGCAGGGGCACCGACGCCAGTACCGTTCATCACGAGCGCCGCAAAGAGTCCGGCGGCGCTCAAGATCGGAAGAGCAAGAGCAACACCCCACAAGAGATCGCCGAGGGGGCCACCGCGACGATCGGGTGGCGGCAGCGTATTTGGTGACGCATCTGGTGTGGGGAGGATGAGATCTCGCCAGCGCACGGCGCCGCTGCCAACGACGACGAGGCCGATGATCAACACTGTCGCAAGGTTCGATGCGGCGGCCAAGGCGAGTGTTCCGAACGGCGTCCGCAGGACGGCTGCCACACCAACTGCGGTGAACAGCGCACTGACGATGAGCTGCGCGAGAAGAGCCCAGGGGACGGTCGTCCAGAAGATCGCCAACGGACCCGGCCCACGCCACCCTGCGGCGGGTGTATCGACAAGCCGTTGCAGCGCGGAAGCCCCCGAGAGGGCGACACCACCAACGCCCGCAAGCACCAGGGCAAGGATCACCGCGCCAGCCCCCGCGCCAGCGATCCCGGCAACTAGTGCGCTCAGTCCCACCACCGTGAAGGTGAGCCCGATCACGTACAGTGCGGGCGCCTCGCGACCCGCAAGTTGCAGTAGGCCTGGACGCGGCACCGTGTTCATTCGAGCACCGCTACGGCGTGCTGTTCTCCGTGAGTTTCGAGAGCTCCTTCAGTACAGCCTGCAACTCACCGATGCGCACACCGTACGTTGCAAAATCGCCCGCCTTAAGTGCAGCCTGTGCCTTAGCAAAGAGCGTTGAAGCCTTTGAGACGAGTCCCGCAATGTCGGTTGGATTGGTTCCACCACCCGGATCGATCACGCCACCGCCGACAAGGAGGTTGAGTGCTTCGGAGAGCGTGTTCCCCCACACCACCTTGGTAGAGGTTGCAGCGACGATCTTTTGGAACTCCGGGAAGGAGCTCGCCGTCGATTGCAGGTAGACCGGTTGCAGGTAGACGATCGTGCCGCCAATCGGGGTCACGATGAGATTGCCGCGCGTAACGGTTGAGCCCGATTGATCCCAGAGCGTGGTTTGCGCCGAGATGATTGGGTCCGCGTCAATGCGGGCGCCCACCTGGCTCGGACCGAAGACTGAGGTGTCCTTCGGGAAGCGGTAGCTCACGACCTGCCCATACGCATCGCCGTCGTTGCGTGCGGCAACCCAGGCGATCATGTTCGGGCGGCTCGTTGGCACGAGCGGTTGAATAAGGGTGAACTCCGTGCCGCTCTCGCCTGGCAGCCGAACGCGAACGTAGTACGACTCGCCTGGGAGTGACTGCGAGCCTGCAGCCGACTCAGGGACGGTCCACACATCATCCTGACGGTAGAAGGTCTGCGGGTCGGTCACGTGGTACTTCGCATAGACGCGAGTTGCGATGTCGAAGCCACGTGCGCCGACGCGTAGGTGTGCACGGAGATCGGCCGGCATCGTGTCCAGCGGGCGAAGGAGGCCCGGGAAGACCTTCGACCAGGCGAGGGCGATCGGATCCTTGGCATCTGCCAGGTACAGCGCGGTTTCGCCCGTGTAGAGATCAACGGTTGCCTTCACGCTGTTGCGAAGGTAGTTGACGCTGCTCCCCTCAGCCGCATTGGCGTTCGGGAAGTGGTCGCTGGTGGTGTAGCCATCAACGACGTAGCTCAGCCCACCGTCGGCTCGGACGACGAGATACGGATCGGTGTCCCAGGTAACGAACGGTGCGAGGGCGGAAACGCGCTCGCTTACGGTTCGGCGCCAGAGGAGCTGGCTATCAGCGGTGATCTGGTCGCTAATCAACAAGTTCATGTCACCTAGTCGCGCGGCGAAGAGGAGACGGTCGAAGAAGGTATTGAGGGCAATCCCGGTCGTTCCGCTCCACTTGGTTGTTGCGTCGCCCGAGCTCCCCGATCCGCTGGCATCATCGCCGACCGGATAGTCGAACTCCTCTGTCTTCGCGCCGACGACCACCCAATCATCATCAAGTTCGCCGAAGTAGATGCGCGGCTCGCTCACCACTGGGGCGCCACCGCTCGAGACCGGTGGGATGTCGCGAATGATCAGTTGCGGAAGTCCACCGCTCGCCACCCCAGCGACCGGGACCATGGCAACCCCAATGCCATGCGTGAAAGCAATGCGACGATTCACCCAGGTTGCCGACTGAAGGGCACGCTGGGGGTTCAACTCACGCGCAGAGAGCATGACCAGGCGCTGCTTCCCATCAATCACGTAGCGATCGACATCGACGTCGGAGAAGTTGTAGTACTGGCGCACGGTTTGGAGCTGATCGAGGGTTGCCTGTAGCGGCCGGTAGTCCCAGAGGCGCGCATCGGCGAACGATGAAGCGTTGTCGGCAATCGCCGCCGTGGTGAGATCCGCCGATCCGTCGTATTGGCGCTCGACCCAGCCATCAAGGCCGAACGCCAACCTCGTCATGCGGATGTTGTTGGCAACGTAGGGCTCTTCGAGCGCGTACTCATTCGGCGTGACTTGGAAGCGCTGCACGAACTCTGGATAGATGCCGGTGAGCACCACCGAGGCGCCGACCCAGAAGGTTACGGTGAGCACCAGCGGCCACGTTGAGCGCGTCACCGCGGCGCCAACCAAGAAGGCGGCGGCGAGTGCCGCAATGACGGTGAGCGCGTCGAGTCCGGGGATGCGCGCCGTTGCATCGGTGTACGAGACACCGGTCGCAACGCCGTTCTGTGAGTAGACCAGGTCAAGCTTGTCGAGCTGGTACCCATATGCGGTAACCAAGAGGAGCCCACCAAGGAGCAGCGCAAGGTGGAGGCGCGGCAGTGTGCCCACGCCACCGAGTCCTCGGGCGCCGAGTGCTGGGAGGTAGCGCAGCGCGGCAAGGGCCGTTGCGCCAGCAAGCAGCAGGATGCCAAGGCCTTGCGCAAGGCGCAGGACAGGGAGACTAAAGAGATAGAACGAGATATCGCGTCCGAAGATTGGGTCGACGGCAGAGCCGTCGGCAACATATGGCACGGCGTTCTGCCAAAGCGCAATCTGCTGCCAGTTGGCGGCAACCTGCGCGCCGATAAGGAGTGCGATCACCACGGCACCAATTCGTAGGGCGCCGTTGCCGATCGTGGCACCCGCACTGCGCACCGCACCATCGGCATCGCTGCCAAAGATGCTGCGCAGGGAGTCGAGGATCCCCTCGGGGCGCACATTTCCACGATCATCCATGAGCGGGGTTCGTGGCTCGCTTGGCGTGCCAGCGCTTGTCGATGCACCGCCGAGGCGGCGGGAGATGAGCCCCGCCACAACGAGGCTCAGCATCAGGAGTGCCAATGCGGCGAGCGTTCCGCCAACAAAGAGTCCCCCTTGAAGTTGCAGCCGCTGCCAGTAGAGGGCGCCGGCGCCGAGCGATTCAAACCAGCGGGCATCGGTGAGCAGGCCAACGAGTGGCCCGCCAACCACGACGAGCACGAGGAGGAGTGGCAGGAAGAGGGTGCGGAAACCGAATTTGAACGTCGGTCGTGGTCCGCGAGGCGTACCGCCGCCCGGGCGACGTGCACGCGTGCGCGATGGTGCGGCCTCTTGAGGCGTGTCAGAGTCGGTCGCGTCAGCGTTTGTCGCGTCAGGGGATCCGCTACCACGGCGACGCTCTAGCTCTTCAAGGAAATCCTTAAACGGATCACTCATGATTGAACCCCCTCCTGCTGCGGTGCTTCAGGGTCGGTGCGCGACCTCGATCGCACGAGTGAAGGCGTCGAGTGCCGCCTCGGCAACCTTCGTCTCAGTCATCGTAGCGATTCGCATCGGATCCCACTTGGCCGCCACCTGGAGTGCCAGCGGGCGGCGCCAGGGCTCGCTCACGTTCGCAAGATCGCCAAGGAGACGCAGCTTCAGGCAGGAGCGCCCCTCCTCGACGGCGAGGAGGTCACCGAGACCATTCGTCATGAGCTCTCCGATTCGCTGGAGTGGCGGCGTTGGTGGCGGTCCCGCGACTGGGGCAACCTCGCGACAACTCACGACACCCTCATCGTCCTCCGCCCACATCAAGCCAACCCACCAGTTGTCGGGCATCGTCGTTGGCGTACTCATCCCCGTGCGCACGGTGGCGTCTGGTCGGCCCTCAAGGAGGAGTGGTTTCTGCTTCAAGTAGCTCGCCCCCGGCGAGGGGAGGCGCTCAGGGCTGCTCGTCACTCCCACTCAATCGTGGCGGGTGGCTTTGAGGTTACGTCGTACACCACACGCGTGACACCGGGCACCTCATTCACGACCCGCGCCGAGATGCGTTCAATGAGGTCATACGGGAGTCGGGCCCAGTCGGCGGTCATCCCATCTTCGCTCGTTACGGCGCGAAGTGCGAGCACATTGCCGTACGTGCGCCCATCGCCCATTACGCCAACGGAGCGCATCGGTGTGAGCACAGCGAATGACTGCCAAATGTTGCGATAGAGTCCAGCCTTCTTGATCTCATCGACCACGATCCAATCGGCCTCACGCAGCGTGTCGAGTCGCTCCTTTGTGACGTCACCAAGGATGCGAATCGCGAGCCCTGGGCCCGGGAACGGCTGGCGTAGGACTACGGACTCAGGGAGGCCGAGCTCGAGCCCAACCGCCCGCACCTCGTCCTTGAAGAGGGCTCGCAACGGCTCAACAAGCTCGAACTTCAAGTCGTCGGGGAGGCCGCCGACATTGTGGTGGGTCTTGATCTTCTGCGCGGCCTTCGTCTCCTTGGAGGTGGATTCAATCACGTCTGGATAGAGGGTTCCTTGTGCCAGGAACTTAAACTCGCCGAGCTTCGTGGACTCCTCTTCAAAGACGCGAATGAACTCCCGGCCGATGATCTTGCGCTTCTCTTCTGGGTCTTCCACACCACTGAGTGCACCCAGGAACCGGTCCTCCGCATCGACCATGTGAATCGTCATCCCGAGCGTGTTGGCGAAGACTTCGCGGAGCAGATCAGATTCGCGCTTGCGCATCAGACCGTGATCCACATAGACGCAGACGAGACGATCCCCGATCGCGCGGTGAATGAGCGCGGCGGCAACAGCGGAGTCGACCCCTCCTGAAAGGGCGCAGAGGACTCGATCGGTTGGGCCGACCTGGGCGGAGATAGCGGCGATGGCATCTTCCGCAACTCTTCCTGGTGTCCAGTTCGCTGGGGCCTTGGCAATGTCGTAGACAAAGTTGCGCAGCAACCGCTTACCACCAGGGGTGTGCACCACCTCGGGATGGAACTGAATCCCCCAGAGATTTCGCCTGACATCTGCCAGCGCGGCAAACGGAGTGGAGTCGGTGTCGGCGATCGAGGCGAAACCAGTGGGCGCCTTGGTGATGGAGTCGCCGTGACTCATCCAGACGCGGGTCAGCCCACCGTCACCCGCAATCCCGGCGAGCAGAGGGTTCGGCTGATCACTGATTCGAATGTCGGCAGGACCGTATTCGCGTCGTGCTGAGGGTCCAACCTCGCCACCGAGCTGTTGTGCCATGAGCTGTACGCCGTAGCAAATCCCTAGGATCGGCAAGCCACTCTCCCAAAGGGCAGGGTCTGGCTTTGGGCCGTCGGCGTCGTACACCGAGCTCGGGCTCCCGCTCAAGATGATCCCCGCGGGCTTGCGCGCCACGATCTCGCTGAGCGACGTATCGAAGGCGATCAGCTCTGAGTGCACGTTCAGCTCGCGCACGCGGCGCGCGATGAGCTGCGCAAACTGGCTCCCGAAATCGAGAACGAGAATGCCCCCCTGCGTTGGGGTCACCACGTCGCTAGCGCCCACGCTGCCAGCTCTTCCCTTCGGTTGCCGCCGCTGGCGCGTAGATCACCTCAACGTTGCGGAAGCCTTTCACATTTTGTACGCCGAGTGCGGCTGCAGACTGACGTACCGCGCCGGCAAGATTCTCACTGCCGTCGGTCACGCGTGATGGGCCATGCAGGATTTGCTCCATGCTCCCAACCGTGCCAACGTTGATGCGCGTGCCACGAGGAAGCGTTGGCGACGGCGCCGCCATCCCCCAGTTGAATCCACCACCAGGAGCCTCGCTGCCTCGGGCGAGTGGTGAACCGATCATCACCGCGTCAGCACCAACGGCGAGCGCCTTTGCGATTTCGCCCCCCTTGCGAATGCCACCATCGGCGACCACGGGGACATACCGACCGGTCGCAGCGAAGTAGGCATCGCGGGCAGCGGCGACATCGCTGACGGCGGTCACTTGCGGTACGCCAATCCCGAGCACCTCTCGGGTGGTGCAGGCGTTTCCTGGCCCAACGCCAACGAAGACGGCGGCGGCACCCTGCTCCATCAGGGCGTAGGCGGCGTCAGCGTTCGTGGTGTTGCCGATCGCCACCGGCATCCCGGCGCGCTTCACGAATGCAGAGAGTTCGAGTGGCGCGTATCCCGAAGCGATGTGTCGGGCAGATGAGACCTGACTTTGAATGAGCAGCAGGTCAACATCCGCGCCGATGAGTGCGTCGGCATACTTGCCAACCGCTTGCGGTGTCGCAGCGATTGCAACGGGTGCACCGGCTGCACGCATCTCCGCAATGCGGCGGGCGATCAGCTCTGGACGAATCGGCGCGGCATAGAGATCGGCAAAGGTGGCCTGCACCGTGTCGGCGGCTGCAGAAATGATTGCAGCGTATTGGGCGGCGGGATCTTCATAGCGGAACCAGAGCCCTTCAAGGTTGATGAAGGCCAGTGAGCCGAGGCCACGGAGTACCCCCGCCGTTTTCGGCGAAACTACCGCATCCATTGCGGACGCGATGATTGGCTCGGTGAGCGGAATCCCACAAAACTCTTGTGTCAGGTCAACGTCGGCAGGGTCAATCGTGTCGGTGCCAGGGGCGAGCGAGATGTCGTCAAACCCGAACGCCGGTCGAAGGGTGTCGATCTTGGAGATGAAGGGGCCACTCATTGGCGAAGTGTAGCGAGGCCAACGAGTGAGGCAATCTCATCCGCAAGCTCACCCTTCAGGCGGCGTGCGTCAACGGTGCGCCAGCGTGCGGGCTCTGCGGCGGCAAGTGCGCGGAAGCCGTCGGCGACGCGCACATGAAAGGCGGCGTCGAACCCCTCTTCAAAGCGCGTGCGGCCGTCACCCGACTTGCGGGCGAGCCCCTCTTCGGCGGGCAGGTCCAAAAGCACGGTGAGGTCTGGGGTCAGCCCTGCGGTAGCGAAAGAGATCGCCGCGCGCAGCTCGTCGAGCGGGAGCCCGCTTCCGTATCCCTGGTAGGCCAGCGTGGAATCTGCGAACCGGTCGGCAATGACGGTGGCGCCACGCGCCAGGGCGGGGCGAATTACCTCCGCCACCAACTGCGAACGGGATGCGTTGAACAGGAGTGCATCGGCACGTGGGTTGATCTCAACGCTCCCACCCTCGCCCAGGAGCAGCGCTCGGATACGCTCGCCTGCTGGTGTGCCACCGGGCTCGCGCACGGTCAGAACTTCACGACCTGCGGCGCGAAGCCGCTCGGCCAGGAGGGCGATCTGGGTAGACTTCCCCGATCCATCTGGGCCCTCAAAGGTGATGAACATCGTGGCTTAGCGTCGACGACGTGGGGTGCCCGAGGAGCGACCCTGGGGTTCAAGTCGAACCCGTCGATGCGGGTCACGTCCGCGCGAGCTACTGGTGACACCGGCATCGCCAGCGAGTTGGTGCTGTAACCGCCGGATGTAGGCGTTTTGCGGCGCAAGCTCGACGGGATGTTGGGTGCGCCCCACCTCTTCAATCCCTGCCTTTGCTTCGCGCATCGCAATCTCACGGGGGTCGTGTGGCAGCTGGTAGATGTCGAGTAGCGCACGCTCCATCTGTTCTGAGGCGTTGCTCTTCAACACATGCACCGGCACGCCACGTCGCTCTGCGTCCACAATCGGCGTGCCGCGCTGCTTGAACTCGTTGCGAATCGTTACAACGGCATCAGCCTCAGCGGCGGTGCGCGCAGTCGTCGCAGGGAGCCCGAGTTCGCGAATTGCCGCCTCAAGCTTTTTGCGTGAGATGCCGTGCGCCAAGACGCGAAGTTCAGGGAGCTGACTGACGCTTCGCTCATCATCACCGTCGGCGCTGGGCGCCTCATCCCACTCCGCTGGAACAAGTGCGCCGTCAATCGTTCGGCCGATGGGTTCGTGATCCATGTCGGCGATGGTGGATGCCATCGACTGGTGGCTCCAACCGCGTTCAGGTCGCCAACTGCCACCACCCACCTGATCGCCTTCAAATGCACGAATCACTGGTGCCGCTGTGCCACCTGGAATGGTCTCTACGTACCGCGCCTGTTCACGGTTCCGTCGCCAGCCGCCACGGGCATCATCGCCGCGATCACCACGATCGCTCCGACGTCCGCGTCGATCATCCCCAGGGGTCAGCCCACCGAATCGGCGTGACTCGCCTTGCGCTGTTTGACCAGGTCGGATGCGCGACTGAGAGCGGCGCACGCCACCCTCATCACGCCAGCGCTCTTCGGGGGCAACCGCGTCGCCGCGCAGCAGCGCATCAACGGTTCCTGCAACATCCTCGTGCACCAAGATGTGGTCGCGATCGATGATTTCCACGATCACATCAAAGGTTGGTGGCGCCTTGCGCTCCAACACGCTCTTCTGCGTGCGGCGGCGGCGCGCCTCGTCGTCACCAAGGGTGACGGTCTGAATGCCGCCGATCAGGTCGGTCAGCGTTGGGTTCAACATCAGGTTATCGAGGCTGTTGCCATGGGCGGTTCCGATCAGTTGCACGCCGCGCTCGGCGATCGTTCGTGCGGCAATGGCCTCGGCCTCAGTGCCGATCTCGTCGATCACGATCACCTCGGGCATGTGATTCTCGACAGCCTCGATCATCACGAGGTGCTGTCGCTCTGGCGCGCTCACCTGCATGCGTCGGGCCTTGCCGATTGCCGGATGTGGAATGTCGCCGTCACCGGCAATCTCGTTCGAGGTGTCGACTACCACGACGCGCTTGCTGAACTCCGAGGCGAGGACGCGGGCCGCCTCGCGGAGCATGGTGGTCTTACCAACGCCTGGGCGACCCATGATCAGGATCGATCTGCCCGCCTCGATATGATCGCGGAGGATTTCAATCGTGCCGAAGACCGAGCGGCCAACGCGGCAGGTGAGGCCAACGACTCGATCGGAGCGATTACGAATCGCGGAGATGCGATGGAGGGTGCGCTCGATGCCGGCGCGATTATCACCGCCAAAGCTGCCGATGCGCGAGATCACCCAGTTCAAGTCTTCTTCGGTGATCTCTCGTTCCAGTAGCGTGACATCGCCCGAGGTGATGCGTGCCTCTGGTCGGCGACCAAGGTCGAGAACGATTTCGAGTAGGCCATCTCGGCCGGCGGCAAGATCTTCGTGGGTAGCCAACTCACGAATTGCCGCGACGATCTCACCAGGGAGGCAGTCGAGGAGCAGGTCGAGGTTGTCGACAATCGCCTCGTCTTGAATCGCGGTGCGCGCTGGTTCTTCGTGGGGGTCGCGAGCAATGCTCATGGGCAAATCTTAGCGTGCGGCTCGCGTGCCGTCGCGTCGTGCGTCTCTTTTGGCTCCTAGAGCGCGGCCGCTAACGCCTCGGTAACAAGCCAGCGGTGCACGCCCGTCTCGCCCGTGATCTCGGGGTGGAAGGCAATGCCAAGGATCCGCCCCTGGCGCGCCGCCACGATGCGCCCATCATCGAGCGTCGCAACCGCGCGAGCCGACGGACCAACCTTCACGATCTCGGGGGCACGAATGAAAACGGCATGGATCGTGCGCGAACGCCCCTCCTTGCCGAAGCCCTCCATGACCAGGCTAGTTTCGAATGACTCGAGCTGCCGCCCGAAGGCATTGCGCCGCACCTCAATGTCGAGCAGCGAGAGGACTGGTTCATCGCCATCGGCAATCTTTGTCGCAAGCAGGATCGCCCCCGCACAGGTACCCAAGATTGGCGCGCCGCGCTTCGCCAGCGCCTTAATTGGTTTTACGAGCTCCCAGCGATGCAACAGCTTGCGCATCGCGGTGCTCTCACCACCGGGAAGGATGAGACCATCTACTCCGTCGAGATCGCCTGGAAGTCGAATCTCGCGCGCTTCAACGCCGAGGCTTTCCAACATGCGGATGTGTTCGGCAAAGTCACCCTGAACTGCAAGCACACCAATGACTGGCGTGGTGTGGCGCTTCGCCACGGTGCTACCAGCCGCGCTTGGAGAGGCGTTCGCCCTCGGGGATCGTGCGCATCTCAATCCCCTTCATCGCCTCACCAAGGCCTGCCGAAACCTCGGCAAGGATGGCGGCGTTCTTCCAGTGCGTTGTTGCCTGCACGATGGCGACGGCGGTCTTGGCCGGGTTCTTCGCCTTGAAGATGCCGGAGCCGACAAAGACGCCATCAGCGCCAAGCCACATGGAGAGCGCCGCGTCGGCTGGGGTGGCGATACCGCCCGCGACAAAGTTGACGACAGGGAGTCGGCCCGCCTTAACGGTGAGCTTCACCAGCTCATAGGGGACACGCATCTCCTTGGCGGCGGCGCGCAGGCGCTTCTCGCTCTGTCCCTTTAGTGCGGCGATCTCTTCGGAGACCGTGCGAATGTGGCGAACCGCCTCTACGATGTTGCCTGTCCCCGCCTCACCCTTGGTGCGCATCATTGCGGCGCCTTCGTTGATGCGTCGGAGTGCTTCGCCAAGATCCTTGCAGCCACAAACGAATGGCACCTTGAAGTCGTGCTTGTTGAGGTGGTAACGATCGTCGGCAGGGGTGAGGACTTCGGACTCATCAATGTAGTCAACGTCAAGCGCCTCGAGGATGCGCGCCTCGCTCTCGTGGCCGATGCGCGCCTTCGCCATGACCGGAATCGACACAGCGGCTTGGATCCCCTTGATCATGTCGGGGTCGCTCATGCGGGCAACACCACCGTCGCGGCGAATGTCCGAGGGGACGCGCTCCAGTGCCATGACTGCAACGGCGCCGGCCTCCTGGGCGATCTTCGCCTCTGCCGGGTTCACGACGTCCATGATCACCCCGCCCTTCAGCATTTGGGCGAGGCCGCTCTTCGTGGCCCAGGTTGACGTCTTGGCGCGTTTTGGTGCTGGCATGCCCATATTCTCGCACACCGCCCCGCCCACCGTGGGGTAAACGGCCGCCCGTTGAGCGCAGATCCCCTGCTACGATCGCGCTCATATGAACAGTGAAGTCCTCGTTCTGAATCAGGACTACGAACCGCTCAACGTCGCCTCCCTGCCGCGCGCCTTCCGACTTGTCTTGGGGGGTAAGGCCGAAATCCTCGCCGAGGGTGACCCGATCCGCAGCGCATCGCGCAGCTGGACGGCCCCCTCTGTGGTGCGACTCCGCCACCGCGTGCGCCGGCCACGTCCGCGCGCCAAGTTGAGCCGCAAGGAGATCTTCGCGCGCGACGGTCACGCCTGCCAGTACTGCGGCCGCACCGGCGTCTCCCTGACGATCGATCACATCGTGCCGAAGAGTCGTGGCGGCGACACCTGGACGTGGGAGAACCTCGTCACGGCCTGCATGGCGTGCAACCACCGCAAGGGGGATCGCCTCCCCGAGGCCGCAGGCTTACAGCTCAGGCGCAAGCCATATGAGCCACGCTGCGACGTGTACGCCGTCTTCCTCCCCTACCTACGACATAGCGCCTATTCCGCGTGGCGCGACTTCCTCTTCATTAGCGACAGCGCCGCGGCCAGCGGCGCGTGACCCCCGCGGCGGCGGTTCGCGCCGCCATCCCTCGCGATGTGGCCGATCTGTTGCGCGCGCTGCGTGCCGCGGGTTTTGGCGCATACGTTGTTGGTGGCGCAATCCGCGATGTGATCGCTGGGCGCACTCCCGTCGACTGGGATCTTGCCACCGAGGCGACGCCAGAGCAGATGCGCAGCATCTTCCCAAACGCACGGTATGAGAATCGATTCGGCACGGTCGGAGTGCCAACGAGTGACGCCACCGTGCGCGAGATCACCACGTTTCGTGCCGACAGCGGCAGTAGCGATGGACGTCGCCCCGACGAGGTGACCTTCCTTGCTCGCATTGAGGGCGACCTTGCGCGACGAGACTTTACGATGAACGCGATCGCCTACGGGCTCGCCCCTGAGGCGAGTCGCCGCGCCGATCCGGTCGCTGATGGAGCCATCATCGATCCTCACGGTGGCATCGACGATCTGGCGAACAGCCTGCTTCGTGCCGTTGGAGATCCGTCGGAGCGCTTTATTGAAGATGCACTGCGCATGCTTCGCGCGATTCGATTTGTCGCGAGATTCGGCCTCACGCTCGAACCGGCAACAGCCGCAGCGATTCAGCACGATGCTCCACTCGCGGCGCGCCTCTCCGGGGAGCGGATCGGCGCAGAGATCGACGGGATCCTTGCCGCGGAACTCCCGGCGCGCGCCGTACAACTCGCTGCAGATCTTGGGATCCTCGCCGCTATTGCGCCCGCACTCGCTGCTGAATGGAGCCCGGAGGTTGGCATGCGGGTCGAATCGATCGGCGGTCGAGAGCTTCCCGATGCGCCAGATCCGTTGGGGCGCATGAGCGAACTGCTGCTACCGATCACCGACGATGACGACGTGGCGGCGCTCCTCGAATCTTGGCGACGTCCACGCGCAACGATTGCGGCAATTCAGCAGATTCGCGCTCTTGATCGTGCCGTGGCAGCTGCGGAGAGCGCGGCGGAGCGGGGTCAACTCGATGGGACCGCGCTGCGCATCGTCGCTGCCGCCACCACCGGTGACCCACGGGATGCGGCACGACAGATTCGTCGTCGGATCGCCGCGGGTCGGGCGAATGGCACCGCGGCTGCGCTCCTCACATCGTGCACAGATGGTGACGCACAGCAGATTCCTGCCTCGGCGAGCGATCTCGCCGTTGGGGGTGATGCGCTGGTTGCTCGACTCGGTCGCGCCCCTGGCCCATGGGTCGCAGCACTCCTCGCGCGCCTAGTTGATGACACCGCTCGCGGTCGCGTGCCCAACATAGAGGGTGACCTTCTGGCGTGGTGTGATCGCGTCGCCGAACGTGAATGGCGCGACTCCATCGCCTAGACTCTCTCCATGACGTTGGAGCCGCGCACGATCTTGGTGACAGGTGGGGCTGGATACATCGGCTCCGCGAGCGTTGACGTACTAATCGAAGCGGGTCATCGCGTCGTCATCTTGGATGACCTCTCGGTTGGGCACGCCGACATGATTCCAAATGAGACGTCGTCTGTTATCGCCAGCTACGCCGACGGGGATCGGATGCAGAGCGTGCTGCGCGACGCGCGAATCGACACGATCCTGCATATCGGGGCGCTGAGCATCGTTGCCGAGAGCGTGGCGCAGCCGGAGCGCTACTTCAAGACCAATCTTGTCGGCAGCATCGCACTCCTCGACGCGGCGATCGCCGTGGGCGTGAAGCGCCTGATCTTCTCGTCGAGTGCCGCGGTGTACGGTGCACCCTCTTCGAGCGTGATCCACGAGGAGCTCCCGCTCGCGCCGATCAATCCATATGGAGCAACGAAGGCCGCCTTCGAGCAGGTACTCCGTGCGTATGCCCAGGCACACGGCCTCGAGGCAATCGCGCTGCGCTACTTCAACGTCGCTGGGGCGACAGATCGAGTGGTGGAGCGCCACAGCCCTGAAACGCACCTGCTGCCACGACTCATGGGCGCAGCCCAAACGGGGGAGCCCTTCGCGCTGTATGGCAACGACTACACCACCCCAGACCGCACCGCGATCCGTGACTATGTCCATGTTGCCGACGTTGCTGCGGCCCACCTCGCTGCCGTCGAGAAACTCGCCACCGAAGGCTCGCAAGGCTTTAGCGCAATCAACATCGGTAGCGGCGCCGGCACGAGTATTCGCGAGGTGATCAAGGCCATCGAGAAGGCCTCGGGGAATCGCATTGAGGTGCACGAGCGCCCACGCCGTGTTGGTGATCCGCCACGACTCGTGGCCGACATCTCACGGGCGCAGAGCACGTTGGGGTGGCGCCCACGGCAGAGCGACATCAATCGAATTGTAAAGAGCCTTCTCCCGAAGTAGGACTACTGGATTCGGACGAGCACCTTCGCATCAGACCAGAGCTGTTCCAGCTTGTAAAAGTCGCGCTCCGGCGGGGTGAAGATGTGCACGATG
>Ga0209829_10000677_pt1 | contig 29781 bp, 24 predicted proteins | sample C_140205_EF_Meta_FD_187311 | JGI IMG/M metagenome (GOLD analysis project Ga0209829, IMG submission 187311) | Freshwater microbial communities from Lake Croche, Canada to study carbon cycling - C_140205_EF_MetaG (SPAdes) (version 2) | ecosystem: Environmental > Aquatic > Freshwater > Lake... | reverse complement strand
AGTCGAACCAGTGCTCCTGAACGCTCATGTAAATCTTGATAATTGTAATTCCAAATCCATAGTCGCGAATCGACCTGCAGGCTGCCGACAGTGATTTTCCTTTCATACGCGCTTGTTTTCCAACCAACAGCCGGGTGAGTCTCTCGTTGTCCCCTTGGCGCGGTAACAAATCCACCTTCCACATATCACGGGGAAGTCAGCGCGATTCCCAAAACGGCGTTGAGTGGGAGGCACTGGATTATTATTTTACAAATTTCCCATGTGTTCACCGCACCCGTCTCCATTCTGGATAAACACTCCGCCGCGCTTCTGATCCAGATTTAACAGCCGCATTTCGCTCTGTCTCTCTTCAATTTGCCTGGAACCGCCGTGTCCTTATAACTCGAATTCGTCTTCATCTATCCTATTTATTACAGTCTTTCTTTGGAGGCACGTTTCAATCCGCTCCCCCTGCGAACGCGGCTTGTGGTTCCTAAAATTAAACAGCCCTGACTCCATTCATTTCCAATCCAAACTATATTCATGCCTATGTGGTTCAGCGTCTTTTTCACCCGCGTCATTGATGCGTATTTATCCAATCGACAGGTGGATAACTTACAATAATGGCAAACAAGCACCAGTCTCGCGGCGGACAATCAACGACGGTTTACAGACACGAAACTGAAAGGAGGCGGTCCTATTTAAAATCCGTATTCGGCTTGGAAAAACGGCAGTAAAACCTCGAACTACCGAGGCTCCAACGGGTGGAATGGTTTGTCGATCCGATCAATCGCGGGTTATCTGGCTGATGCCGCAACGGAGGCATAGCCAGGTTCTTGATTCCCTGCCGCGGTTCTGGAACCTCGCCTCAGAAACATCACCAATAGGCATCCGCAATCAATGCTGTCAAACCCCTCATACTGCGCAGGTTTTTTCACCCATTAATGGGCCTGCTCCACCCGGAAATTCGGACAAACCGCGGGGTCATCCGCCAGCGGATTTGGCATTGGCTTCTAACGTTCGGAAGGCTGTACGGCCGCCGACGGCGCGGCCGGGAGCGTCGGCTCCTGCCCTTCCCGCACAATGTGCGGCGTAATAAACATGACCAGCTCCTTTCTCTTTTTGCTTCGATAAGTGCCGGTGAAAAGCTTTCCCAAGCCCGGGATATCTCCTAACAGCGGAATTTTGGTTTCATTTTTCGAAATCTCGTCCTGGATCAGTCCACCAATAACGATCGTGTCTCCATCGTGCACCCTTACCAAGGTGGAAATCTGCTTGCTGTTGAGGTCCGGTGCCGTGGTCCCGCTGCTCCCGCCGGAAGACGAAGACGAGTCGCTGAATTTTTTCACTTCTATTAGGCTTGTAAACACGGGCGAAATATCCAGCGCTATCCAATTATCATCCGAAATCTGTGGGGTGAGATAGAGGATAGTGCCGATGGTGATGGAGTTGACCGTGACGTTTTGCTGGACCAAGGAAGGCCCCGTGGCTTGAGGAATGGTGGTGGAGCTGGCCGCAAAGAACGGCTGGTCCTCCCCTACTTTGACGATTGCTGTCTGGTTGTTGAGGGTGCGGACCCGCGGCTTGGACACCACCTCCACGCTGCCTTGCTCCTGAAGGGCATTGATGGCTGCGGTTGTGTTGATATTGTTGAAAACCATGGTGTGTGGGGATCCACCGCCCAGGGTGGGAGTCGCGTTTGGGAAACCGCTTCCGGTTCCGTTCAGGATGGAGTTGCCGAGGTTGTTTCCGCCGTTGGCCACAGGCAGGGTGGCCGCACCAAACCCAAGGCTGCCGCCGTATGCCTTGGCCACATGCACCCAGTCGATTCCAAATTGAAACTGATTATTGAGGCTCACATCGTAGATCCTCGCATCCAAATCCACCTGCCGATGAATGCTCCGATCCACATCCCTCAAATAGGATTCAACCTTCTTCAGCGCCGACGGACGGTCCGTCAGCTGGATGATCCCGGCAGTCATGTTGACCGCCAGGGATGCGCGCCCCTGCTCGGTCAGTAGATTGTTTAGTTCCGCTTTTAATTCCTTCCAGAAATCCACCGGATTGTTTGCTGTCAGATTGACGGTTGAATTGCCGGTCGTGGAGCTGGATCCCCCCGAACCCGTTCCCCCTCCGCCACCCGAGGTCAGGCTCGCCTGGCTGTTGCCAGTCCCGGTGCGCGACAGTCGCAGATAATCCACCGTGAATGTGCGTGTTTGACTGGTCCGCACACGGATCAACCCGCCGTCTTGCACATAGCTGCAATCATTGGCTTCCAGGAGCGCCATCATGACTTGGTCCAGAGGCAGGTCGTGAACATCCAGAGTCACCGTGCCCGCCACATCACGATACGCAATGATGTTGAGGTCGTTCTCCCTTGCAAAAAGGGCCAGGGCCGATTTTAACTCCAAATCCACGGCCCTGAATTTATACAGAGGTTTTGGAGCCGCTGGCGCTGGCTCGATCGCGCTCCTAGGGGCCGGAGTCGGGGCCGCGGGCGGTGCTGAAGGGGCGCTTGGAACCTCCCGGAACACAGGCGTTTTGTTGCCTGCGACTGACGCCCGCGCCCACGCCAGAGCCGAGCCGCTGTTCAAAGTGAACAATCCGGCGCAAAGCGCGAATAATTCCACGTGTCTTAAGTAATACAATGACTTTCGTTTCATGATACTAACGCATTATCCTCTCTTTAAGGCCGGGCCTTGGCGACCGGGCCCGCACCCCGGAGACGCAAGTCAGTTGCCGGCTTGGGGTTAAAAACAAGGCGCTCCTGCCTTGCCGGCCCCTGAACCAGCACTTCTTCATCCTCTATCTTTAGAATGCGGCAGCCCTCAATCAGGTCACCCTCGCGGTAGACCTCCCGGTTGATAACCGCCGCGCGGCGACCGGAGTGGCGCCAAACCGCTTTCAACTCAACCTTGTTGAGCACGGACTTTGGCAGATCAACTTGTTCAGGCGCCAGTTCCCGGAGCAGAAATGGATCCCGCAATGGATGGGAAACCCAACCGTCAAAATGACCTTCCAGAAAAATCGAATCCAAACAGTCGTTCGTGACCGGCCCCGTGCTCAACGGGGACCCGCCCCCACCACCAGGCACGGTGGACTGAGCCCGGTCCGAGGACACTGCCGACCTTGATCCCACCATCACCACCCGGCCTTGCCTGAGCGCTGGCGCAATCTGGCAAGCTACCAACGCCACTGCGATCACGGCCAGCGATCCACTGGCCCAACGGCTGCGGAGCAGTTTCATTTCGACTCCTCCTCTGCAGTCCAGAGGTTGACAAGAAATCTCGCACTGGTAACCGACTGATTCCCACCGTCCAAACTCGCTTCTATCAAGTCGGCGCGCCTTGCATCTGACGCGATGCGCCGGCTCCAACGGAGCAGACGCTGATAGGAGGATTCATCCGTTCCGGACACGGGCTTAAGCTCCACGTCCATCGTCATGGGGATGACGATCATTTTGGCGCCAGCGGGACCGGAAGGTTTGCCGACCCCGAAGGTCACCTTGAGATTGATGAATGATTTCAAAGCCTCCTGATCAAGGGTTGCCAGCCATTTGCGCAACGCGGCCTCATCGGAAAAAATCCGGGAAGGCACTTGCCGGTATTCGATGCGGACGGCCCGCACCCGGGCATCGGGCCAGCGCTGTTGAAGCGCATCAATCTGAGCGGACAACTGCTCGGCCGTGGCGGCGGCAGTCCGCACCTGTTTTTGAGCCGGCAACAACAGGTTCACAAAGCAATACCAAGTCGATCCCAGCGCGGCCGCAATGATGATCAACACCACGCCGCGAAAGGCGAGCTGAAGGCGTTGGTTTTCCACCTGAATCGGCAACTCCACCCGGCTGCGGGCCGGCTTGATAGGGGGGATTTCAGAGTTCATTGAAAGGTGGCCCGCAGATCAAACGAGGCCACGGGTGCCGCCACGGATTCCAGGGGCTTCAAGGTGCTTGCACCCGGGCCGCCGGCATTGCCAAGCATCCGGTTCATCCACGATACGGGTGGAGTGACTCCTGCTCCGGCCTGGCCGGAGGGCATACCGGACGCCCCACTCTGACCTGTGAACCTAAAGCGGAAGGGACCATCAGAGAGGCGGCTTTTCAGAAGAGTGATCGAGTCCGGCACAGAGATTTTCGAATTATAAGTCCGCGCAGGTTGTGACGCGCCGCAAAGCCGGACTTTCCAAGAGTCCTGATCAAATCTGATTTCCAGATTGGTGACCACCAATTCGGGCGGCACGGCTTGGCCAAGGTAAGCCAGGAACCATGCAGCCACGGGCGGACGCCGGGTGCCCACCACCAGATGAACGAGCTCTTCCTTATTGGTTAGTTCCGCATCAAGCTTCTCCAACTCGCTCAGCCTGGCCTGCAATCGGGAGATCTCAGCGGAGAGGTTTCTCACCGTGGCGGCTTGACGGCGGACCTGCCCCCACGCATAAGTGCAGGCTCCCAAGCATATCATCACCAAAACAGCCGTGCTGCCAACCACCACCTTTGCAAACACCCGGCGTTGCGGCGCCTTTTGCATCTCCCGGCTGATCAGGTTGGGGTAGCGCTCAGGACGCAGCTTTGGCAGATCCGACGCCCAATAAAATCCCGTAAAAGCCACCGGACTAATCTTGACCGGAATGGGAATCCGACTCTGGATTGCTGGCACCTGATCCGCGGCGGCGGCGCCGAAAAGCCAGACGCTTTGACGCGCCCTGGCTCCCTGCTGCTGCTGCACGAAGAGCACGGTGCGATTCAAGTCCACAGCCAAACGCCCCGACTCCTCATTCCACGTGCCCGGCAGTGTGCGTATTAGAAGCAGCTGCCCGTCCCCGCGTCCCACCACCACAGTGGTTGAACCGCACGTCTCGGCGGCCACCAGTGCCAATTCATCCTTCTCAAGAGAGAGTTGACTCAGCTGGTGTTCTAACAGGGCCGAAGGCGGCACCACCGCCATCAGCTCCAAGCCATGGTGCCGGCAGTCGGCCACTAACTGATTGAGCAAAAGCCGGGGGAAAAGATGCAGGATAACACGATTGGTCCCGTCGCCGGAGGATGCGCTCTGACTGGCCCACGCAGCCTGGCCGGAGAAAAGATTTTGTTGCATGGCTTGGCGTTGAATGAGGCTCTTAAGCGCCTTCCCCTTGACTGGTGGCAGATCGGCCAGATTCTGCACCAATCGAGGGTGGGCCAAGACCAGAGAAACCTCATGCCCTTTGTATCCGGTCCGGTCGGCGGCCTCGCGCACCATCGCCCCAAACTCCCCCAACTCCGTGGAGGCATCGGATAGCTGCCAGGTTCCGGTAACTCGTCCGCGCTGCACCGCCACGGCACTAAACTGATTGCCCAGCCAACTCACGCTCAGCACGGTGCGATTGGCCGGAATACCGCCCCCGATCAGGTTTCGCCGAGAGAAGAAGTTCAACATGCCGTCCGCCCCCCTTTGAACCAAGCCGGGCACACACGGGGACCAGGCAGGAAGACAATCACGATGCAATCCCCCCTGAAAGCACCTTTCATCACGCGCAGCCAACACCCGTTTGCCACTGGATAAACCGGGCGTGTGCTGTGTCGGCACTTAAAAACTTCTTGAGCTTTACTAATCCTTTTTATCACATTCCCCTATCGTTTTGGCCGGCTGACTTCCCACCAACCCGTTCATTCAACCCCTTGCAAAGCAGCCATGCGCAGCAACGGGGCAAAACCCGCCCAGAACCCGGCCCGCAGCGGCCTGCCTGGAGAAGGTCCTGTCTTTAAGCCTAAAAGAATCGAGCATCTTGGCGCACCATGGCCAAAAGAAACTCCAGCCATTATCCCAATAAAGCCACCAAGGACACGATGGCGTGTTGATCGCATGGAGCTCCGCATCCTTGAAAAAAACTTGCCGCTGCTGCCAATCCGCAACTCTTATAGTGAGGTGATTGAGAGCAACACCAAGCAGGAATTATTTTTAGTTAGCGGCTCTCACCAGTCAAGTTTTTTGTTTGGCATCCTGAAAGCGTGACGGAAGGTTCTGGATTTCACGCGGCGTTTGCCTAAATTCTGGAAGTGTGAACCTGACGCACTCAAAAACCGCCACCCTTGCAGTTCTCACCGGGCTGCTCTCCGCTTTCACACCAACCGCGGATGCCGCCAGCGCTCCGACCGACACGCCGCCCCCGGTGCCGCGCTTCTCCGTGGATTACATGGATCATTCCGTAAAACCCAATGCGGATTTCTATCATTTCGCCGAAGGCCTCTGGCTGGCGCAAAACCCCGTGCCGGAGGACAAATCCCGCTGGGGCAGCTTCACCCAACTAGCCGAGCGCAACTGGTTCCTCATCCACGAAATCCTCGACCAGACGGCGGCCGACACCTCGGCCCCGCCCTCCTCGCCGCGCCGGCAGGTTGGGGATTTTTTCGCCTCCGCGATGGACACCAACCGGATCGAATCCTTGGGCCTTGAACCAATCCGGAATGAGCTGGCGCGAATCGACGGGATCGCCACGCCAAAGGACCTCTTCACCGTGCTGGGCCGCCTGCACGATCGCGGCGTGAGCGGGGTGTTCGGAGCGGGATGCGGGCCCGATGCCAAGGACAGTTCGATTTATGCTCTGGAGCTGGGTCAGGGAGGACTTTCCCTGCCCGACCGCGATTATTACCTCAAGGAGACTTTTGCCACGACACTGGAGAAATACCGCGCGCACATCGCCAGGATGTTCGGGTTGCTGGGTGAACCTTTTAATGAGGCCGCCCTGCACGCGAAAACCGTTGTGGCACTCGAAACCGAACTTGCCCGGGCCAGCCGCAGCCGGGTGGATTTGCGGGATCCGAACAAGAACTACAACAAATTCCAAACAAAGGATCTGGTCAGCAGGCACCCTGCCCTTCTTTGGAAGGTCTACTTCGAAGAGCGGAAGATCGCCGAACCGTCCTACGAAATTGTTGGACAACCGGAATTCCTGGAGGCGGTCAACCGTCTTCTGGTGGAGCATCCCCTCTCAGAATGGAAGACCTATTTGCGCTGGCATCTGGCCAGCAGTACGGCGCCGTTTTTGACCGCTGCGCTTGAGCGGGAACATTTCGATTTCTTCGGCAAGACCCTTAGCGGCCAGCCGGAACAGGAGCCGCGCTGGAAACGAGCCGCCCACAGCATCGACGGCAGCATTGGCGAGGCCTTGGGGCAGTTGTATGTGGAAAAGTATTTTCCGCCGCAAGCCCGCGCCCGGATGAACGAGCTGGTGGAAAACCTGAAGACCGTTTTCCGCGAACGCCTCGACAAGGTCCCATGGATGACTGAAGCCACTCGCGCCAAAGCCCGCGCCAAATTCGCCCGGTTCACCCAGAAGATCGGCTGCCCGGAACGGTTCCGTGACTACTCGCAAATCCATATCAGCCGCGAGGATTTCCTGGGAAACATCCTGCGCGCCGAAGTGTTCGGATCCCGCCGTGAGACCGCCCGTCTGGGACGGCCGGTCGACCGTTCGGAATGGCACATGACACCCGAAACTGTCAACGCCTACTTCAACCCGGCCCAAAACGAGATCGTTTTCCCAGCCGGGATTTTGCAGCCGCCCTTCTTCGACCTTTCCATGGATGACGCCGTCAATTACGGCGGCATCGGCGTGGTCATCGGCCACGAAATCACCCACGGCTATGACGATCAGGGGCGCAAATTCGATGCCGACGGAAACCTCAACGATTGGTGGAGCGCCGAGGATTCAAAGGCCTTTGATGCAAGGGCCCAACTGGTGGTGGAGGAATACAACAGTTTCGAGGCCCTGCCCGGATTGCATGTCAACGGAAAGCTCACTCTGGGGGAAAACCTCGCCGATTTAGGCGGGGTGAACATTGCCTACGAAGCGCTCCAACGCCAATTGGCCAAGGACCCGTCCCGCCGCAGAAACGTCGACGGACTCACACCCGAACAGCGGTTTTTCATCTCCTTCGCCCAAATCTGGCGGATCAATATCCGCGAGGCCGAAGCGCGCCGCCTCATCACGGTGGACCCCCATTCCCCAGGCCGCTTCCGCGCCGTAGGGCCCCTTTTGCATGTGCCGGAATTCTATCAGACTTTCGGCATCCACTCCGGCGACACCATGTGGCTGGCCCCGGAACGCCGGGCCACCATCTGGTAGGCTCGGATAAAGTTGAAACCCCATGAGAACACAGCTTCTTACCGTAGTCCTGCTGGCGGCCCGCTTGGGCATTGCAGCCGAACCCGCCGTGCCTGACACGGTGCTCTTTGAACGCGGCGTCGAATATTCCAACCCGGACAAACATCATCTCCAACTCGATCTGGCGCGCCCCAAACTCCCCCACGGCCCAAGCCCCGCCGTGCTATGCATCCACGGTGGCGGATTCCGCGCCGGCACCCGCGACGGTTACGACGGCTTTTGCATTAAGCTGGCCCGGCGCGGCTTTGTTGCCGGCACGGTCACCTACCGGCTTGCTCCCGACTCCCAATTCCCCGCGCAAATTTATGACGTCAAAGCGGCTGTCCGCTGGCTCCGGGCCCACGCCAAGGATTACGGGATTGACCCCAACCGGATTGGAGTGACCGGCGGGTCGGCGGGCGGGCATCTGGCCCAGTTCCTCGGGGTGACCGGGGGCGTAAAACAATTCGAGGGCGACGGCGGCAACCCCAGTCAATCCAGCAGGGTCCAGTGCGTCGTGAACAACTACGGCCCCTGCGACCTCACGAAATCCTACGCCCACAGCGTGGATGCGGCGGAGGTCTTGCCGCTGTTTCTGGGCGGGAACCTCGCCACCGCCCGACCGCGGCATATTCTGGCCAGCCCGCTCAACTGGGTCACTCCAGAGGCGGCCCCCACTCTCATTCTCCACGGCACCAAAGACCCCTACGTCGCCTATGAACAGGGCGTCTGGATGCGCGACCGGCTCCGGGCCTGCGGGGTGGAGGTCGAGCTGATGACCTTTGAAAATGCGGGCCACGGTTTCCAGGGCGCGGATGCAGAGCGGGCCGAGCAAGCCGCTCTCGATTTCTTCCAGCAACACCTCAAACCCGGACAACCCTGATGCAGGCGAAAAAAACCGCGGTCATTAAAAAAACAATTGTTTTCATAAGCCACCCGATAGGAGCGGGCGGCTACTGGAAATTGAACAACCCTCCTCAGCAGCGGGAGGAGGGTTGATACATTAGACCGGCCCGCCTCCACCAACACTCCAGACTTGTCAATGGCAGGCGATTCGGAGTGCTTAGAACACGCCGGTGTCGATCCACTCGGCCTTGAGCAGGGACCACCAGTCTGTCGCCTGCCCGTTGAGGACGTAATCGTAGGGCAGCCAACCGTAACCAGCCATCCCCCAACCCGCTCCCCAGGAATTCCGGATCAGAAATGCGCCGGTGGTCTTCGGACTGCCCGCCCCGGGCCCTTGGATGACCATATTATCGTCGTAACCGACGGCCACCACAGCATGCCCACCCACCACGCGTTCTCCGGGGGCCGGGTACGGGAATTTGCCGGCGGCGGCGGCTGCCGAATAGGAACTGTAAACCGTGAAACCAAACATCGCGGGCAATCCGGCATTGATGAAATTCCGGATGGTGTCCCTGAGCAACGGCCGCGCCATGCCGGCTGGGTCGAGCCGGTAATAATTCAACGCCTGATAATTCCCGGCAAAGGCGTAACAGAAGGCCGACGGCTCAACGTCAAACGCCGGCGTATTATAAGGCCAATACTGCTCCGGCGGAGCCCCAAAGAGCGTCAACGATTCCATGGTCGTGCGCAGAAACGCCCCGGTGTCCCCCGTCCAGCCCAGGAGATTGCGGGTGGTTTTGTAAAGGAACAAACGCGAAGCATCAATGTGCCGGCCAAACGCGCGCCGTTCAAAATATTCGAGAATCCCTATCCCCGCGTTGGCTGTGCAGGAGCCCAAAGCCCCTTGATTTTCCACCGGCGAACACCAGGCGCGCAGATCCGCCGTGGCAGGCAGGGACGGGGCTGCCGTCAGTCCATGCCCCTTGCCCAGGGCCTTCACGCCCTTAAGCACCACTTGGATCCGGTCGTGGCTCGCGGTGTAGTCTTGAATACTCGGGCGGTCGGGCACCCAGCCCATTCCAGGATGTTTCATCAGTTCGCTCATACGGTTTTAGTTTCTTTGGTTGTTTGCTGTTGATGAAGGAGGATCACAAACCACGACACTCAAGCGGATCCGACGTGAACCGGCACAAGCCGGCCCGGATGCGGCCCGTTTGAAAATGCTTGCTACCTCCTTGGCTCCGAACCTAATGCGACTTAACCCCGCAGTCAAGCGGGAGCGCGACATCAACCGGTTCAACCCGGTTTCTTCAACCGCCAAGAGAAGATTGTTCTTTTGCCGGCGAACGGATACAAAGCAGTTCATTGAGATTCCAACGATCTATTTGCGTCAACACTCCATTGGACCCGCATCAAACGGCGGTGCGGGACCAGTTCCATCCTTCAAGAATTGGAACCCCGTCCTTGCGCGCTGCCTCGCCTTGCCGGCGGTTGCCAAACTTGCTTGCCGCCATCCAACCTTAAAAAACACCCAATCAATCAGGGCGCTTTTTTGCATTCTACTTTTCGCAATCCGCACCTCTCCGGCAGCCGCGGGCAGCGAGGACCTGATCGAACTGAAGAAGGCCGGCGACACCCTCCGATTCACGGTCAAATCGACCGGCAAGGAATTCGCCTCAGCCATGCCTGATTCCTGGCAGGGGAACTTGCGAATCCTCTCCCCGGAAGGCGAAGAGTGCGGCGTCGCATGGCCCCATTTCCTGATGAATAGCGAGGGAAAATGGCTCGCCGACAAGATCGAATCTGAGGGGATGACACTCTTGGACTTCAAGGTTCTGCAGCCCGCGGGTCTCACGGTGGGATACCACGGGAACTGGCGATTCCGGGACTACTTTACAAGCAGTGAAACCCATTTCACCTGGTTCGACGCCGCCTTTTCCAATCAGGTGCATCTAGTCAAAACCAGACTTCAGGTCCTCAAGGATCTGGAAGATATCAACGCCATCTGGGTGGAATTCATGACCCGGGAGAACAGCCACCAGACCGCAGCCGCAAAAATCCGTGGCGGAACGGTGATCACCCTGGATGTTAGCCAAACCGGTCCCGGACAAAACATGCATTACTGGGATGATCAGGAAATCGCCCTTGGCGGCTGGATTGCGATCTGCGGCTCTCAGAGCGGACACGCCGGCTCGGCAGCACTGATCCCGCTGGCGACCGGCTCAGGATCCATGCGACCGCGAGTGAACAACGGGCATGTGGATAACATTGAGCTACACCTCTTGGATCCTCGCAAGCGCAACCCGCTGCGCCACGGGCAGGAGTTCTTCTTGGAATACCTGCTTATCGCGGGGCCGAACGGGCAGGCCTGGGACTGGGTTGCTCCTGCGGTAAAACGAGCGAGGGTCTTCATAAAAAAACACAGAACACTCCTCACATCACACGAAGGAAGCGACCACGACCCTTCGAACCATCCGGCAGAACAGCCTCTCTTCCACAGATATCCTTCGTCGAAATCCGAACCCCGACTGCAAACCGGGGCGCCGTAACGGCGGCATGAAAACAGTTCAGCCCGGCTGCTGATTTCCAGGCTAACGCCCAACCCCAGTCAAAAACCGGTGGACCCCCGCCAGGTCATCCGTGTTGATCAGGTCAACGTCGTTTTCGATCAGACCCGCCCAGAATTCCGGCCGGTCCGGCGCGCCCCAAAAACGCACCCTGCGGTTCTGCGCGTGGGCTTGAGCCACCAGTCCTTTAAGTTTCAACCTGTCGGCGGACGGCATCGCCCCCTCCCCACGCCACTGGAAACCTCCGCTCCAATCGCTGCTGATCCAAGGCACCAGTCCCGCCGACACTCCCCCCTTCAAATCGGTCAGATCTCCATCCAGCGCCGCCAGACGGGTCTTTTCACCCTCAAACATCTCCTTGCTGCGATGTCCCGTGATGATCACCGTGATGGCTCCGGTTTGTTTCTTTTCTCCGGAATAACTGGTGAGCAGATTGGAATACGACAGGAGAACCGTATGCAAGAGGGGATAACTGGCATGCCAGTCGGTTTTCAGCTCCACCAACAAAATGAATTCCGGCCCGTCGCGATAGACATGTCCGCGGTTTAACCGGATCCGCCCGCGCAAAGGATCAAGATAGAGGGCCTGCAAGGTACGGCCGGGCTGGGCTTGGGAACGGGTATGGGCGACCAAGAGTTGGCCGTCCACCGGAAACACATCGGCCTCCACACTGCAAAACCCCTGCTCCAGTGCGTCCAGCAAGGGCCGGGCATGGAGATAATCGTTGTGGGCGTGGGCTCGGGTGAGCGGCACAGAGGCGGCCAGCCCGACAGATGAATCCAGCCCCACCAAGGCGAGCATGAAAATCGCAACCGGAAATTTCCAAATAGTCATCGTCTTCAAGAATAAGGGGCACCGGACGCTTGGTTCAATGGGAATTCCCAGCCGATAAAAAGACACTTGCAGAATCAAAAGCCGACCACCAACGCCCTTCACGCTTTCCAGTTTTTCCTTTCTCTTTCAAACGCCATATGGGCAGACTGTTTATCGATCCAACCCATTAAAAACAACCCGGACGAAGTTGTTTTTCAATCCGCACCCATCCTCCGTTTTCCGCACATCCTGTCCTCAACCCGCCATCAGACAGCGCGGAAGGCCCTCCAACCTTGGGGCCGAAAGAGTGCCGCAATTCAAACCCCTGGCCTCGATCAGAAGGCAAAACGGATCCTTGGTTCTCCCTCTGCTATGACAAAGCAATCTGCCCGCCTTGCCGGCATGCGTGTAGGAGATGATGCAAAAAAACCACGTTGTCGCATTCCAAATAGCTCATCACGCCGCCCATCCGCGAAAAACTCTTGCAGAACCGCAGATAATAGGCCGGATTGTCCTTGGGCGGCTCACCCCGGGTCCAGTCCCACTGCCCGCCATCCTGCAGGTCCACCACATAGATGGAATGATCCTGAACGATCTTGCGCCCGGCCTGCAGGCGCAGATTGTTGACACAGCTCAAACTCTTCTCAAACACCTGCGGCGCCATAATGGCCGACCCCACGGACAGCACCACACCACCGTCCAAGCCATCCACAGCCCGACCGAGCAGGCGGAAATCGGTGTCAGCGGCCCTGCCAATCACCGCACCGCGAAACATGGGATGGCAGGCAATGATGTCGTAGCCGATACCCGGGTGCACGGTGAGGGGCACGCCACGCCGGTTGGCATTGGCTAAAATGCTTGTTTGCTTCCAGGGATGTTCCACCCGGACCGGGCCGCTGGGCAGTTTGTGTTTGACCATCGCCCGGAGCAACTCGGCCCGGGCCGGTGTGAGGGCATGGGCCGGCTCGTCGCAAATCGATTGTTTGAGAGATTGCGGGGTGGGCAATTTGACGCCGTCCTCCTCAATAAACCGGCCCAGACTCTCGCCGTAACCCTGACGCCGTAGCGCGCCGGCCAGCAGGGCCAGATGCAGATTTCGCCCCGTCTCATCCCACGTGCCAAAAGTGCCTGTGGGAACATTGCTGCGAACGCTTTCCTCAGTCCGTCCCAAAAAAGCCAACTCCCAGTCGTGAATGCTCCCCGCCCCGTTGGTGGCCAGATGCGTCACCCAGCCCCCGTCCACCAGCGCGTTGACCAGACGATGCGCACCGTTTTTAATCAGATGCGCCCCATACATCAGAATCACTCCGGCCTTGTCCCGCCGGGCCTCGAGAATTTTCCGCGCGCAATCCCCTATCACCGCCCGCCGCTGCGCGGCACAGGCCGGCGGGAGCTGGTCCGGATCCACGAGGATGTCTTCCACGCGGCTCAAACTGGTCCGCTGGGCCAGCGGAAGCACTTTAAGCTGGCTCAGGTCAAGCGGGGGCGGCAGGTGTTTCATAGTTCGAGATAGCTTCGGGCGTCCGCCTAGCCGGGCGGAGCGAAACATTTGCTGGTCAGATAACGCGCTCTGGCTTAAATGTCAATGCCGGTGGCACCCCAAACTGGGGCATCAACAACCGCCCGACGCCTATTTTAATGCCAAACCTCCTCATTCATCCCCGTGATGAACTCCTGCAAACCATGGAGCGGATCTACCGCTATCGCATGACCACCACCTCCGGGGGCAACCTCTCCATACGCGAGACCGACGGCCGGATCTGGATCACCCCCGCCCGGGTTGACAAGGGCGGGTTGCGCCGGGAAGACATCGTTTGCGTGCACCCCGACGGCAGGGTGGAAGGCGCGCACCCACCCTCCTCGGAATTCCCATTCCACCGCGCCATCTATGCGGCACGCCCCGAACTTCGCGCCATCGTCCATGCGCATCCAGTGGCTCTCGTGGCGTTCAGTATCTGTCGGCAGGTGCCTGACACCCGATTGCTGCATCAGGCCCGCAGCGTCTGCGGCGAGGTGGGACTGGCCCCCTACGCCCTGCCTGGCAGCACGGCTTTGGGCAATCACATCGCCGGCTTGTTCGCCCGCGGCCATTCCTGCGTGGTCATGGAAAATCACGGCGTGGTGGTGGCGGGCGAAAATCTCCCCGCTGCCTTCCAGCGATTCGAGACCTTGGAATTCACCGCCAAAACCATCCTCAAGGCCCGAATGCTTGGCGGAGCGCGCTATTTGACCGAAGCCCAACTCGCCCTACCCCACCGTCACACACAGCCCCAACCGACCTTTCAACGACAACCGGCCTCCAGTGCCGAAAAAGAACTCCGCCGACAGCTCTGCGACTTCGTGCGCCGCGGCTACCGCCAACGCCTACTCATCAGCACGGAGGGCAGCTTTTCAGCCCGGCTGGATTCCAACTCCTTTCTCATCACGCCTTTTGGCAGCGACCGGCACACACTCAATCTTGAGGATCTCGTGCTGGTGCAAAATGGCGCCGCGGAAACCGGAAAAACCCCCAGCCGGGCCAACCGGGCCCATGCCGCCATTTATTCCCAACACCCCGAAATCCACGCCATCGTCAACGCCTATACCGTCAACGCCACCGCCTTCAGCGTCAGCGGCGCAGCCTTGGATTCCAGAACAATCCCCGAAAGCTATATATTCCTGCGCGAAGTGGGCCGGATCGCCTACGGTTTGCAGTTTGAAAACACGGCCCAGCTCGCCGCGCAGATTTCACCGCAGCGACCCGTGGTCCTCTTGGAAAACGACGGTGTCCTGGTTTGCGGCACCGGCATTCTGGACGCCTTCGACCGCTTGGAGGTGCTGGAATCCACCGCGGAAGCCCTCATCAACGCCGGTCATCTCGGCCCCATCACCCCCATGTCCGACGTGGTGATCCATGAATTAACCAATGCGTTTTTGAAATAGCGGACGTCGTTTTCAAGCCTCAGGACAGTGGCGATATTCCTAGCCTGCAACATTTTATGCTTTGAGTTTTGGAGCTCAACCCTTCGGGGATGACATTGGTGATGGGATGCTTCAGGTAGGTAAACAGATTGTCCAAGTGACGCCTGAGCTTTCTTGAAGCTTCAGAGGAGCGACCTGTCTATAGCAACCGGTCCAAAACAAATTCCAAGCTCCGTAGGAGCGGCACAAACAGCAGATGCGCAATCCAGGCAAATCCAATTTATCTTGCGCGTGTTCCTCGCCCTTACCGCTTACCACTTGGCCGCCCTATGGAGCTGGGAAAGATTTTTTGGATGGACGCGAATGTATAGACAGGTCCTACCCCCGGCACTTGAAAGCAAGGGCCAAAAAACACCTCAGTCGCTACTTTACCCGTTATGACAATGACACCGAGCATTTGGCATCGGCTAGGTCACCCCGCAACAAGCCCATGACAGCCTGCGGCCAAAAATCGTCGAGCAACGACGCGTAAAAAATCTGCCCAGCGCGCCCGGCACCGGGAAGAAAACCAAAAGCAGAAAACCGGCCCGTAAAAACAAACCAAACAACAACGCCGACCGACCTTTTAGCGCAACCAAACCGCGCTTGGGGTCATTGATTCAAAAACGCGCCGGAATTGCATTTCCGGGCCCCGCAAAAACCGCCAAAAGTTAGGCATTAAAAAGCTTGCCAAAAGTTGTGGGATTTGGAAGAATTAGCTCGGTCTTAGCTGGATAAATTAAAGTAAAAGATTGCCGATTAATTAGCTTAAATGACCTCTAAATCAGACTGCAATCAATCGGCCCAGTCTTGGATGTCAACCACGGGCACGGTCCTCTGATGTTTGCGGATTTGGGGGATTTCTTTGATTGCGGCAACCCTCTTTAGCCAAGTCACCCAAGCCACCCAAGCTCCCCTTTACGACAGCATCGTACGCAGCACGCAGGGAGGCTCCGCCAGCGCAAACAAAGGGACTTGGTTAGCAAACCAATTCAACACCGATGGGGTCGTGTATCAACTTCAGTCCGTTGTCCTCAACTTCTCGACAACACCGTTTGGCACCATCGCTGTTGATATTTATTCCAACGCAGCTGGATCGCCGGGCTCAAATCTGGGAACCCTAACAAATCCAAGTGGCTTTTCAACCGGAACCAATGCATTCATCGCCAACAACATATCCACCCTCCAAGCTGACAGTGCTTTCTGGGTGGTACTAAGAGGCGTTGGCGACGGCACGGCGAATTGGATATGGACAAGCGACAACCCCACTGGTGTCGGAGACTCTACGCACAGTAATCTTTCGCTAGACAGTGGAGCGACTTGGCAAGGAACCTCGTCGGGAACCCCTTACATGATGCAAGTCAACGCCACCCCGGCCATCATCCCCGAGCCATCCATCTGGGCAATTGGACTCTTCGCCCTCGGTTTCACTGCGATCGCCGCCCGCCGCTGTTGCTAGCCCGCATTTTCTGTTACACCGCGACGGCGCGCGCAGAGTGGCGCGCCCTACCTGTTTAGTTCACACCCACCCCACAGAGGCTGGGTTGCGACATCAGAAAAATCATTCAGCCCCCTTCATGCCCTCCATGCGCTTCATGGTAAACCTCCCGCCCCAAACCAAATCAAATCAACCATGGAGTTCATGAAGGCCATGAAGACAGAACAGGGCTTCCGATTCCTCCGCCTCATACAGCACGTGGTCCCTTTAGTTTTATCTCAAACGTGCTTTCGGGTGGCCGGAGATCCGGGGTTGATCCCAAGAGCGGATTTAAGGTTAAAACACGGTTGAAACATCGAAAAACGATGGTCGAAACTAGCGGTTCCCTGCCAGAAACCAGAGAAGCCGGGCCGGGGATGGCTATGAATAAATTGCAACAATGGAAAGGGATTCTGCAGATGGCCAGACCGTTTTTCCTGTTATGGCCACGGTTGGTATGCGCGAATCTGGCTTATGGAAAAATGTACGAAACAACGGAAGCAAAACCGTGAATTGTTCCACTCCAAAAGCGGGAATGGCGGGAGTGGCGGGGCTCGAACCCGTAACCTCTGCCGTGACAGGGCAGCGCTCTAACCAATTGAGCTACACCCCCGCTTGGGGAACCAACAACATAGGGAGATTCCTCAGGAACGTCAAGCGACTCTGAAGAAAAAAATTCGGGCCGCAGACGCCAAGGAGGTGGGGGTGGGGAACCCCGCTGAAGAAACGTGCTGCGACCCGAACGAAGACATGTTAATTTGAACGGACGAAAAGTCAAATGCTTTTCCATCTCCGATTTTGACCGTAGCAGGACGCGAATTGCTTTCATCTCTGCGCCGCCCCCCGATCCCACCACTCGCGAAGGCGGGAAGGCGGACAACTCCGTTCCTTACCATATCGGCTGCCGTTCCGAGCGTCGTTCTGAATTGCAAACCACCGGCGCGCCGCCTAAGGTTTCAACTTCAACGGCACGCAATGTCACAGTACAATGTCAAATTCGAGGTCTTCGAGGGCCCGCTGGATTTGCTCCTCTATCTGATCAAGAAGGAGGAGGTGGATATTTACGAGGTGAACCTCACCGTGCTGGCCTCCCAGTTCATCGGCTACGTCGACACCATGCGCCTGCTGGATCTGGAAATTGCCGGGGAGTTTCTGGTGATGGCGGCGACGCTCATGTTGATTAAGAGCCGCGAGCTTCTGCCGGTGGAACAACGTCCGGAGCAAATCGAGGAGGAAGACGGCGAGGATCCGCGGTGGGAACTCATCCGTCAGCTCGTTCAATATAAAAAGTTCAAGGATGCGGCTGCGCAACTCCAGCTGCTGGAGGCGGCCCGGGAAAACACCTTCCCCAGACAACCCGGGCGCGTGGAGTTTGAACCTGAGACCGCCCCGCCCCGGATTTCCGCCTCGATTTTCGACCTCCTCAACGCCGTCAATGCCGTCCTGAAGCGCATTGGCCAGCGCGAGGCATCCACCCGCGAAATTTTCGAGGACAAATGGTCGGTGAGTGAAAAGATCGAAGAACTGCTGAATAAACTCGGGCGCGAACCGCGCCTCAAATTCTCGGACCTGTTCCAGCAGGCCACCAGCCGACCGGAAGTGATCTGCACTTTTCTGGCGCTGCTGGAACTCATCCGCCTCAAACAACTCGTGTGCCAGCAAGGCGAGGTCTTTGGCGAGATTGAGATCAAGCCCGCCCCCGCCCCGATCCCCGGCGGCGAGCCGCACGACCGGGCTTGGCTGAACGCCCCGGCAGAATCGGCCCCGACCCCCACCTCATGACCATGGAATTAAAATTCATTTTGGAGTCGCTGCTGTTTTCGGCGCAAAAGCCGTTGTCCCTCAAAGACATCCGTGACGCGCTCTCTGGGGCTCTGGAGCATGCCGAGGGCAATGAAACCGTGGCCGCATTCAAGAAGGCAAAAGACGAGGAATTGAACGCAGCGCTGGAGGACTTGTCCCGGGACCATGAGGGCGCGGCGCGCAGCTACAGGCTGACCTGCGTGGCCGGGGCCTGGCAATTCGTCACCCAGCCGGATTATGCGCCCTGGCTCAAGGCCTTGGTGGGAGTGCGCGCCCGGCCGCCCCGGCTTTCCCAACCCGCCTTGGAAACACTGGCGATCATAGCCTACCGCCAACCCCTGACCCGGGCGGAGGTGGAGCAGATTCGCGGCGTGGCGGTGGATGGGACCATGCAAACGCTCACAGAGCGGGGGTTGGCAGAGACGGTGGGCCGGGCGGAAACCGTGGGGCGGCCGCAGCTCTACGGAACCACCGCCTTGTTTCTGGAATATTTCGGATTGCGCAGCCTTGCGGACATGCCCGCGGCTGACGAACTGCGCCGCATCGTCGTGGAGAGACCCACCGCCCCGGTCACCGCCGACCCCGGACTGGCCACCGTCGCTCCGGATGTCCTCCAGGAAATCGTCATCCAACCGGAAGCGAAGCCGGCGGACCATCCACTGACGCAAGCGGCGGAGTTAGAGGTGAACCCCGGGAAATGATGAAGATTATGCCGCAGACCCGGGCGTGACACGGGAAGATGCGTCGGGGCAGCGGGCCCTGCCCGGCAGGTTATATGTTCTGTTGTGCCAAAAGGAGTTAAAGCCGGAGAGATCCGCGTGATCCATGAAAAAAGTTCGATTTATTTATAATTTTTTGTTCACCATCGCGTTTCTGCTGTCAGCGCCGTACTATTTCTGGCGTCTTCGGCGCCGGGGCCATTGGCAAAAGGGCTTTGCCCAACGCTTCGGAAAATTCGACACCGCTTTCAAGCAGTCCATCACCAACCGCCATGTGGTCTGGCTGCATGCCGTCAGCGTGGGTGAAGTCAACCTCTGCGCCCGGATTGTTCACGCGCTGGAGTTGCGCATGCCCAACCTCAAACTGATCACCTCCACCACCACAACAACCGGGATGGGGGAATTGAAAAAAAACCTGCCAACCCGTGTCGGCAAGTTCTATTATCCCATCGACCGGCGCCCGTACGTCAACCGGGCTTTGGCAGCCCTCCACCCGGAAGCCGTCGTTCTGGTGGAATCCGAGATCTGGCCCAACTTCCTGTGGCGGCTTGGCGACAAGCAAACTCCTGTCTTTCTGATCAACGCCCGGCTCTCCAACCGCTCCTATTCACGCTATCGAAAGCTGGGATGGTTCTTTCGCCCCCTGTTTGCGTCCTTCGCCGGTGTCGGCGCCCAAACCGAAGCCGACGCCGTGCGGCTGCGTGAACTGGGATGCCGGGCGGAAGCCGTGCATGTGATTGGCAGCCTGAAGTTCGACGCGGCCAATCACCCCGGGGGCCCGGGCTTTGACGCGCCAGGATTACTGAGGCAACTGGGCGTTCCGGCAGGAGCCAGGATTCTGGTGGCAGGCAGCACGCATGCCGGGGAAGAGGAACTGCTAGCCGGACAATTCACCCGGTTGCGGAAACAATTTCCGGATTTGTTTCTGGTCCTGGTCCCGCGCCACTTCGAGCGCGGCAGGGAGGTGGGGGATATTCTACGAAAGCACGGCCTGCGTTTCGCCTTTCGCAACGGGATGAGCCGGACCACGACCTACCCGCCCGGCCAGCTGGACTGCCTGCTGGTCAACACCACCGGAGAACTGCGCGCATTTTATGCCTGTGCCACCGTGGTTTTCGTGGGCAAAAGCATCACGGCCCGCGGCGGGCAAAACCCCATCGAGCCGGCAGTTCTGGGCAAGGCCGTGGTGTTTGGTCCGAACATGCAGAATTTCACCGAGGTGGTGCGGACTTTTCTGGACCAAGACGGCGCCGTGCAGGTGAAGGATGCGGCTGGATTGGAGGCTGCCTTGGCCGACCTGTTCGCCCGACCGGAGCGGCGGGAGGAGCTGGCGAACCACGCCCGGAAGGTCGTGGATCAAAACCTCGGGGCCGTTGACCGCACGGTGGAAATGATCACCAAACACCTGCAAGGCAGCGAGATATACATACCCGCAGAACGCCACGCCGGATTGCAACGCGGATGATCGCCGTCCCGGACCGCCGAGGCACCAGACCTTTGGATCAACCCTTCGGCGCCCTGCCTTCTGTGGGCTGGTCCATTAGGGGCAGGGGCGGTCACCGGCGCCGCAGGAGCGGCATTTAGTCCATCACAGCCGACTGAAACCTGCCGAAACGCAGGGCCAGAGCCGGCAGCACCAGCAGATTCAGCAGCGTCGAGGTGACCAAGCCTCCGAGAATCACCGTGGCCATCGGGCCTTCAATCTCCCGCCCGGCCTCGCCGGTGCCCAAAGCCAGAGGCAACAGCCCCAAGCCGGCCACCAGCGCGGTCATCAACACCGGCACCAATCGTTCCGTCGCGCCGCGCAGCGCCGCCTCCATCCCCCAAGCCACGCCTTCCTCGCGCACCAGATGCTCATAATGCGAAATCAACATGATGGAATTCCGCATGGTAATCCCAAAGAGCGTCACAAACCCGACCAGCGTGCCGACAGAGAGGGTGGGTTTGCCCTCCCCCAACCAGCCACCCAAGGCGATGGCCAGCACGCCGCCCACCAAGGCAAATGGCACATTGGCCAGCACCAGCAACAGATTGCGGCCATTGCGAAAGACCACCGCCAAGAGGAGAACAATCCCCACCCCGGCAATGGCCGAATGCAACAGAAGTTCGCGCCGCGCCTTGCGCTGGGATTCCGCCGCCCCGCCGAATTCCAAATAGACACCGACGGGCAAAGGAACCTTCGCCAGCGTCCGCTTCGCGTCGGCAACAAAGGATTCCACATCCCGCCCGCTGGGACTACATGTGATGGTCTGACGCCGCCGCGCCCCTTCATGCAGGATAGAATAACGACCGGTGGTCAGATAGACATCTGCCAGCTCGCGCAGCGGCAGGCGCCGCGTCCGGTCCGCGTTGCTCAAGAGCAGCGCCCCGATCATTTCCGGATCACGCCGGGCTGCCGGCGGCAGAATCACCGTGACTTCAAACACCTTATTGTCCTCATAAGTCTGGGATACCCCGGTGCCCTGATAGCAGGTCTCCACGGCCTCTAGCACCTCCAGGGGCCGGAAACCAAACTGCAAAAGACGCTCGTTGCGCAACCGGATTACCAGACGGGGCGCGCCGGGCTGGGCCTTAACGGCCACGTCAGCGGCGCCCGGCACACCGGCCAAAGCTGCGGAAAGCTCTCCGGCCTTTTGATCCAGCATATCGAGATCGTCCCCAAACAGGTTGACCACCACCTGGGCCGTCTCGCCGGAAATGGTCTCCCCGATGCGGTCGCCCAGGAAGGTCAGCACTTCACCCTGGATGCCGGGGAATTTTTTAAGAGTGGCTCGAATCTCCTGCTGAACCTTCTCCTCCTGTTCGCCTTCGACCGGATTGAGTTCGATATGAAACTCACTACGGTGCGGTCCCCAGGTGTCCTCCCCCCGTTCGGCGCGACCGGCCTGCTGTTCAACGGATTTGATGCTCTTGAGTTTCAGCAGTTCGGCGGAGATCCGGGTTCCCAAGCGGAGCATTTCCGGCAGAGAGGTGCCCGGGGCGGTGGCAACTTGGACCACAAAATGGCCCTCGCGGAATTCCGGCATGAACTCACCTCCGAAAAACGGGAGCGTGCAGGCGGCAGCGGCAAAGAGCACCAGCGATAAGCCAAGAACCTTACCCGGCGCGCGGGTCAATTTCTCCAACAACCGCCTATGCAACGCTTTCAACCCGGTAAGATATGCCGGCTCGGTGTGCGGTTTGATGCGGGAAAGCACGAGCAAACACAGCGCCGGAGTGACGGTCAGCGCCACGGCCAGCGATGCCAGAATCGCCAGAATAAAGGCCACGCCCAACGGAGTGAAAAACCGGCCTTGTATCCCGCTCATGGTGAGCACCGGCAGAAAAACCAGCGCCACAACAAACGAGGCGTAGACAACGGCACTGCGCACCTCGAGCGACGCCGCCAAAACCACTTGGAACAAGGGGCGGGGATTGGGCAACGCCAGATTCTCCCTCAACCGCCGCAGGATGTTCTCCACATCGATGATGGCGTCGTCCACCACGACACCTATGGCCACAGCCAAACCGCCAAGGGTCATGGTGTTGAGCGTGGACCCGAAACGGTCCAGCACGATCACCGCCGCGAGCAGGGACAAGGGAATGGCGGTGAAGGAAATGAAAGCTGTCCGCAGATCTAGCAGGAAGAGGTAGAGGACAAACCCAACGAGCAGAGCGCCGAGCAATATGGAGGATTTCATATTGCGGATGCCGTTCTCGATGAAATTGGCCGGGCGGTGCAAGGCCGGGACATAGTCGATGCCGGACTGGCGGAAGAGGGGTCGGAATTCCTCCAACGCCCGCTCCACCCGCAAGGTGGTTTCCATGGTGTTGGCACCGTATTGTCCGACGAGTGTCATCAGGATACCCGGCCGACCGTTGATGACCGCGCCGCCAACCGGCGGCTCTGGCGCCTCCACCACGTCGGCCACATCCTTCAATCGCACGCTGCTGCCATTGCGCTCCAGCACCATGATTTCACCGAATTGCCGCGGGGTCAGGGCCTGCCCCTCGGTTTGGAGCACAATGCGCTGGGCGGCGGTTTCGATGAACCCGGCGCCGCGCACTCCCGTGGCGGCACTGGCGGCGGCCAACACCTCCTGCAGAGAGAGATTGCAGGCAAGCAGCCGCTCGGGCCGGACTTGGATCTGAATCTGGCGGATATCCCCGCCGAACACTTTGACCCCCGCCACACCTGGGACCGCAAGCAATCTGGGTTTAACGGTCCAATCGGCAAACGTGCGCAAAGACATGGGGGAAAGTTTGTCGCTGACCAACCCGAACTTGAGCAAGTCCATCGTGGAAGAAGTGAGAGGCGACATGGTGGGCACCTTGACCCCGGCGGGCAACTGGCCCGAGAGCTGGGCCAGATTTTCCGCAAGCAATTGGCGGGCAATGTAAATGTCAGTTCCTTCCTTGAATACCGCGTCGACCACCGCAAGGCCCTGAATGGATTCGGACCGGATGGATTCAAGATTGCCGGCGCCGTTCAACACGCTCTCGATGGGTCGCGTGACCAAGGCCTCCACCTGTTCAGGGGCCAGACCGGGAGCCTCCGCTTGAACGGACACCTGCGGTTGAACGAACTCGGGAAAAACATCCAGTTTGGCATGCGCGCTGACATAAGCGCCATAACAGATCAACAGAGAGGCCAGCGCTAAGACGATGCCCCGAAATTTCAGAGCCAGTTCGACGATTCTTTGTAACATCGCTAGTCCCCCTCCCCGCCATGGAAAGCGCTGCCGCCCATTTCCTGAGACAGCAGGGTTTGAGCCCCCACCGTCACCACCCGGTCCGTTGGCTTCAACTTTGCATGCTCAAACCAACCCGCCTCCACAGGCCAGTCCAGTTGAATCCGCCTCCGCGTAAATTCCGTCGCAGCGGTCTGCACAAAAACCCAGGCCGCACCGTCCCGCCGCAGTATCGAGTCCGAGGACACCACCACCCCCTTGACGGACTCCGCGGCCAGAGACAGATGCCCTAACACAGCCAGGCCGGGTGCAAAACCCGAAGGCTTGGTCTTAAGGAGAAAGAAAAAGCCCGCCCCCTGAGTTTGAGGATCCACACGCGGCGCATTACCGGAAAATTCCGCCCGGGCAAAACGCCCAGCGGCACCGGCCCACTCCAGACGCGCCTCCACAGGTGCGGCGGCCAGAGCCTCGCCGGGTGCCAAATCCAAACGTACCAATGCGGCATCGCCATTGACAAGCGACTCTACCAAAGCCTTAAGACCGTCTCGCTGCGCCAATTCCCGGCCCCAAGCGAGGGTGAGTTTTGTACGGGCTGAACCGGCAGCCAGGCGGTCGCGGACGGCTAAGGCCTCCGCGGCCTGCAGGGCGCGAGCTGAGGCGTTGTTTTGCGCCGCAAGTGCCTTCAACCGCTCAAACTCAAGGTTGGAAGCCCCCAGCGCTGCCCGTGCTGTTTCCAATTCCGCCACCCCCTCCGCCAAGGGAGTCGGATCCAGCACCCGTCCGCTGCAGCGGATCTCGGGCAAGTTCGTTTGGACCGGCGGATTATCCACCTGCAACCCTATACGCTTCTGCGTCTCAACGTCCAAGGTGAGCACAGTCTCGCCATCGGCGTTACGAACGGATTTCCAGACCGACTCACTCTTGGCCTGGGCAGCCGGCTCAGATTTGGTTTTGGATTCCGCCGCGGGTTTTGATTCCCCCTTGGAAAGCGCCGGGGAGTCGTCGTCATTTTTGGAGCACCCTGACAGCAGGGCCAAGGCGATCAGACAGGAAATAATTGATTTCACTTTGAATTTATTTTTTTGGTTTGAGCGGGCAAGACACTGGCTTCGGAACCGGTCTGGGCAGTGAGCCAGGAAAAAACGCCCTCCAGGGGCCGCTGCACCGAATCTTCCAACGCGCCGGCGGCCTGCTGATATTTCACCTGGCCGTCGAGTTGCATCAGTTCCATCGCTGAAAATTCCAGACGGGCGGCGAGCAAATCCACAGCGGCCGCGGCACCGGCCTTCACCTGTGCGGCCACGGCATCCGTCTGGCGCGACTGTTCAGCGGCCAGATCATCCAGAGTCAGGCGGTTTGCCTGGGCCAGACGCAGCCCGGCAACCCCCCGCTCAATCTCCGAAAGGGCGCGGGCTTGGACCGCGTCGAAACGGGCGGCGGCGGCCAACCGCCGGGCTGCGGCCTCGGCGATCGGTCCTTGGTTTTGATTGAGCACGGGCAGTTCAAAAGAAATCCCAAGCGTCCACTTGTTGTCGCCGCCATCGAACTGGTAACCCGGGTTGACATGGACATCGGGATATTGCCTGGCGATTTCGAGCTGCAGCGTGGCTTGGCTGGCTGCGTAATCAGCCAGCGCCCCGAGAATATCGCTGCGGGTTTGCAAAGCGACCCGGCGCACGGCGGCAGTGGTCAGATCAACCGCCGGAGCGGACTGATTCAAATCGGCGAAGCCAAGACGAATCCCATCCAGGGCGGCCAACGGGACTCCAATTTTCCCGGCCAGATGCGACCGGGCTTCATCCATCTGACACTTCGTTGCAGCCAGATCAAGGCGCAGTTTATGTAGGGCAATACGCGGGGCGGCCAGTTCGGACACCGCAATGGCCCCGGCCTTCGACTGTTGCTCCAGAGCGGTGAGGATCTGCTGCTGAATGCTGATTTGTTCCTGCAAGAGTCCGACCCGCCGGCCGCAGGAATCCAAGTCAAGAAGGGCGGCGCGCAGGTCGCCTCGCAGCTTCCAAGCCGCCGTGGCCACGGCGAGACGGGCCGATTCAGACTGGTGCCGGGCGGCGGCAATCCGTTTCGGGCGTTTGCCCGAGGTTTCCAGGGGCAAATCAAAGCTGACTGCCGGCATCCACGGCGAAGGAATCGAATGCGTCGTGTCATAACCAGGCACCAGACTGAGGGTAGGATTGGGGCGTCCACCCGCAGTGCGGATTCCGGCTTGGGCCACGCCCCATTCAGCCCGGGCCACTTCAAGATCGGGTTGGTAATAAAAGGCAGCCAAGGTGAGCAAGTCGAGATTCCAGACCGGATGCGGCCATTCGAGAAGAGAAGCGGGCCGGTTTTCATCCAGAAAAACTTTCAGGGTGGCATTGGTGAGCGAGCGTGCCTCCAGACGGTTGGCAGACTGCTCCGGCACGAGGGAACGGGAATCAAAGTGAACGCATCCGGCCAGCAGCACCAAGCCCGATATTAAACAGAAAGGTTTCATTTGGATGAGGCGGGTGACGACAACGGCAGCAGCACAATGAGGGTGGTAAGAGCGGGATCGGATTCGATTTGGATGGAGCCATTGTGGGCGGACGCAATCCATTGGGCTATGCTTAAACCCAGGCCGCATCCGTCCACCGCTTTACAATGAGACTCCTCGCCCCGATAGAAGCGGTCGAAAACCCGGGGAATCTGCGCGGAAGCAATGCCCGGTCCGGTATTCTTGAGGGTCAGTTCGGCCAGCACCCCGGTTCTTTCGCGCAGGGCCATTTCAACTAGTCCACCGGGTTGGTTGTATTTGATGGCATTATCCAAAAGGTTCAGCAGCAACTGGCGCAGACGGTGGCGGTCCCCGGAGATGTTCAGTCCTTCACACTCCGTGAGTTTCAAGTTGAGACCGGAGGGCCGGGCGAGAATCTGTGCGTCGGCAAAAACATCCCGCACGATTTCATCCAATCGAACAGGCTCAATTTTCAGTTCGACCTGCCCCGCATCAACCCGGGTCAGAAGCGTCAGACCGTCGACAATCTTGGCGAGTCTCTGGATTTCATCCAACTGGCTGCAGAGCTCTTCGCGGCGTTTTGCCGAGAGGCTGTCGCTCAGCAGTTCAATTTCCAATTCGCCGTGTAAAATGGTGAGCGGAGTCTTAAGTTCATGCGAGGCGTGGAGCGTAAACTCACGGATCCTCTGAAACGAACCGTCCAGCCGGGCCGTCATGGCATTGAAGACCTGGGCGAGCCGGTCAATCTCATCCCCGTTGCCGCCGATGGGCAATCGTCCACCGAGATTACCGGCATGGATTTTTTCGACCGCCCCGGTCAGGTCGGTCAAAGGCAAAAAGGCCTGGCGCATAAGCCACCATCCTCCGCCAACGGCCAGCAGAGCCGAAGGCACCCCGCAAAGCAGCAGAATCCGGAGCGTTTCGCGCAAATCCCCTTCGTCCGGCTCGCTGAGCCGCGTGGCAGAGCGGGCTGCCATCGGATACAATTCGGGCGCAAAGGTGCGATACATCAGGCCTCCCATCACAAGCAGCGAGATGAACATGATCGCCGCATACCAAAAAGTGAGCCGGGTGCGGATTTTCATGCGGGTTCCCGGATGACATACCCGACGCCCCGCACGGTATGGAGCAATTTGACGGGGAAATCGGCGTCGATTTTTTCCCGCAGCCGCATCACATAGACGTCCACCAAATTGGTGCCGGGATCAAAATCGTAATCCCAGACTTTTTCGATGATGGCCAGGCGGCTGCAAATCCGTGAGGGTGACCGCATCAGAAACTCGAGCAGCCGAAACTCGCGGGCGGTCAAATCAAAGAGCCGCTCGCCACGCCGGGCTTGCCGGGTGACGGTGTCCAGCGCAAGATCCGCAACACGCAACACCGGCGGTTTGGTTTCGCCTCCCCGCCGGACCAATGCCCGGACCCGGGCGACGAGCTCCGCCAGCACAAAGGGCTTGGGCAGGTAATCGTCCGCCCCCAGATTCAGGCCTTGGACCCGTTCATCCACCTCGCCACGCGCCGAGAGCAGGAGCACCGGGATGGCATTACCCGCTGCGCGCAACTGCCGCAACACGCTCAACCCGTCCCGCCCCGGCAGCATGATGTCCAGCACCAACGCGTCAAAAACCACTGTGGTTGCGGTGGCAAGAGCATCCTCGCCATTGGCGCACAAGTCCACCGCGAAACCCTCGGACTGAAGGGCTTTTCGCACAAAGGAGGCGGTTTTCCTTTCGTCTTCAACCACCAGCACACGCATGGAATCGGGATTAGACACAACTCAGAGGGTCGTGGGCATTGAAACCCGAATGAAGTTTTTCAGCACCGCGCACATCAGCCAAAATGACTTCAGATTATTTCCCCCCATCCAGTCCGTAGACCAGAATCTTGAAACTGCCGGAAACGATACGCGGACGGCGCTCGCCCGGATCCGGCGCTTCAGTCTTGGCAGACGCCAAATAGATGCGATGAGTCCGCGGATCGATCGTCATGGTCCTTGCACCGCGCTCGGTTTTGAGAGTCTGCACCACGGTCAGTTTTTCCGGGCCCTCTTCGCGGGCAACAGTCACCGTTCCGTCACTGCAAGAAGCAAACGCGAGCCCTGTGCCGGGGTCGAAGGAATTGGCATCCACCCCGTCGCCGATGGGCACGGTGGCCACAACCCGACCGGTGCCGCTGTCCAGCATCGCCATGAGTTTGTTTCCGCAGCCAAGGAAAAGCCGGTGGTTTTTCTGGTCAAAAGCCATGCCGGAGGGCTCCTCACCCGGGGCGATCGGCCAGTGCTGGAGCACTGCATGGGATTGGGTATCGATCACTGAAACCTCGTTCTTGTCCTCAATGTTGACATAGACGCGGCCGGCCCGGGAATCGGCTTGGGCAAACTCCGGTTTGCCAGCCAAAGGAATGGTGGCCACAACCTTGCCGGAGACAGCATCAATTACTGTTGCGGAACTGCCACGTCCGTTGAAAAGATAAGCCTCGCGCCGCAGAGGCTCGTAGAGCATCCCATCGGGGTTCTTGCCTGTGCCGACCTTGGAAAGAGTCTGTAAAGTCTTCAAATCCACAATGGCCACCTTGTCCTCACGCCCGCAACTGACAAAACCCCGCCCAAGCTCCGGGGCGGCTGCCAAGCCGTGGACGCCGGGCGTGTTGGTGATTTCACCCACAACCTTGTCGGCACGCAGATCGATCACCACCACACTCGTGGCGTGACTGACATAGAGCCGGGCGGCCGCAGAATCCACGGACAGGTAATCCCAGCCGCCTTGGCCTCCAACGGGAATTTCCTTGATGAGATGATAGGCGGGACCGGCCTGCGCTGAAGCGAAGGCCAGAAAAAAAGCGAGGCTTGAGGAAAACGCCCTTAAACGGAATGGGAAATCAAGGCTCATAGGAATTTAATCTGTTGGTTGACCGACACGGCAACCGGTTCACCACAGGCCCATTCAAGCATACACAACACCCGCATTCAAATGACAATGCTGTCATAATGGATCCTCATAAACCGCACCATAAAACATCACTCCGTGCGCAACGGCGCCTAAAAACCCCCGTAGAATTCAAAAAAACACCCGCCGAACGGTGTTCATTTGGCTCGGACAACCTGTTCTTCCGGGAGATGAGTAGGGGCTTGAAGCTGGAAGTGCACACCGGGAGGCCCTGTTTTTGGAGATGAGCCCGGAAAGGCATGCTGAGGCGGCGGAAGAAACATCCCAGAGCAAGTCCAACAATACCCACCGCGGCAGGGTCTGCAGGCCCTGCCGCGGGGAGCATCCTCAACAAACGGGCGCTCCACCCGTGCCGTAACACTACCGTAACCGTTCCGTAATCATCACAGACACACACCGCTGAAACG
>Ga0209829_10000675_pt1 | contig 29794 bp, 26 predicted proteins | sample C_140205_EF_Meta_FD_187311 | JGI IMG/M metagenome (GOLD analysis project Ga0209829, IMG submission 187311) | Freshwater microbial communities from Lake Croche, Canada to study carbon cycling - C_140205_EF_MetaG (SPAdes) (version 2) | ecosystem: Environmental > Aquatic > Freshwater > Lake... | reverse complement strand
GCGAAGGTTCGCGGCGGCGGGAATGTAGTCCGACACCGGATCGTCGAGGCCGAGGCGGCCCTCTTCGACGAGAATCATGGCCGCGGTCGCGGTGATGGGTTTGGTCATCGAGGCGATGCGGAACCGGGTATCAAGCCCCATAGGCGTGCCGGAGGCGATGTCCGCGTAGCCCGCGGTCGACGTGTCCACGATCTGGCCGTCGCGGGCGAACATCGCCACGTAGCCCGACTGGAGGCCGAGCCGCGCCCCGACGTCGAACAACAGATCGAGTCCGACGCGCGACAGCAGCGAAAGGCTGGGCGCGCCCGGGCCGACACTGCGCCCGTCGGCGCCCGACATGCCGGCCCGGCCACCGTTGACGCCGGCGCCACCGACACCACCTTTGCCCCCGGCACCGATGAACGACAGCCCGCCGGCGTCTCCGCCGTCCCCACCGAGACCGCCGCCGGTCCCGCCGTCCCCACCGTCGCCGCCGGGGCCCGCGAACAGCCCGCCGGAACCGCCCTTGCCGCCGGTACCGCCAGCCGTCGTGGCCGTCCCACCGTGGCCGCCAGCACCGAACCATCCGGCCGCGCCGCCGTTTCCGCCGGCGAAACCATCGCCGCCGTTGCCGACGATTCCGCCGATACCGCCGTTGCACGGACCGCTGGTGCAGGCTCCACCGTGTTCCTTATACGAGAAACCGTTGCCCAGCAGCAGGCCCGCGTTCGGGTTGTCGGCGGTGCCGTTGCCGACAAACACGCGCAGTATGCTGCCCGGTTTCCAGGTCGCCGCATGCGGGATGGACACCGCCGCGGCGGTAGGCGAGGTCGTGGTGGACGAGGTCGTGGTGGACGATGCCCGCTGGGTCGCGGCCACCGCCGAAGCCTTCGCGGTCGACGAATTCCGTTTCGCCGCGGTCGGCGGGCCTGCAGACGGCCGGCCCTGGCCCGTGGATGGTCTCGTCGACATCGCCGTGCCCCGGCGGCTCGTCGGCCTACCGGAGTCCACGCTGCCCGCTGATACGGACGGCCCCGCAGAGTCGGCGGCGTCGGCCTGCGCGGTTGCCGCGAGGGCCAGCGCCGAACCGACGCCCAGCGCCGAACCGATGCCCAGCGCCGCGGCCAGCGTCTTGATGCGATGTTCCTGCGATGCCACCCGAGACAGATTCACAGCTGCACCTTTCTTCTACGTGTGCCGGGAGTTTACGAAACATCTGGTCCGCCTGTGGCGATAAAGCTCCGACACGGCCGAACAACGGGCGCTGCGCTATCTTCAAGGAGAACAGGAGGCCTACGCGGTGAGAAAGCTCGTGCTCGTGCTGGCCGGTGCAGCGGTAGCCGGTTCGGCGGTAGCGCTGGGCATCGGCGCCAGCAGTGCCGATCCCTCCTCCAGCAGCACCTATAACGTGGTGGGTGAGCCCTACGCCAAGGCGGTGGCGATCCTGCGGGCACAGGGCGTGAAAACGACCTTCGGCGGTTCGGTGGGCAGCGACGTGCCTCAGTCGCAGTGCCTGGTGAGCAGCCAGAAGGTGACCAGTTCTGCCAAGATGCAATTGATGCTCGACTGCACCGCGGCGGCCCAACCCAAGCAGCCTGCGGTGACGTCGGCGGCGACCGCCCCGGGCACCCAAAGCACCGACGCCGGGAACCGGCCGACGGCGGGCGCGCCGGGTGTGGTGACCGTGATCCCGACCCCGGTGGGCTGAACGTCAAGGCTCAGTCGGCGTCCCAGGCGGTTTCCGTCACCGCGGCCACATCGATGAGTTTGGCCTGCTGCGACGCCGGGCTGTCGATCTCCTCGGCGACGTAGGCGGCGACGAATCGTTTGATCTCGCCGTCGACGCCGGCCAGGATCCGCAGGATCTCGCCCCGCAGAGATTTCGCGGTGACGTGGACCGCGATATCCGACGGCCGGGGTTTGGCGACGTCGATGACGATCAGCAGTGGTTCGGCCGCTCTGGCCGAGGCGCGCAGTGCGATATCGCCGTCAACGACGAACCGTTGCTTGTCCAGCCAGAGATCGACGACCAGTTCGATGATGAGCGGGATCCGGATCGCGAAGGTGATCGTGTCGCCGAGGGTGCGGCGCACATGCGGCTGTTGGATCTTCACCTTGGCGGTCACCCGGGCGATCCCGCCCGGGCCCTGCGCCATCGGCCCCATCTCGAACTCGTCGCCGGCAATCTCGGCGAACGCTGCGGCAACACGCTCCTCGGTGACGGCCAACTCGAAGAACCGCCGGCCGAACTCCTCGTAGGTGACGAAGTTGTGCGTGTGCATGGGGTTCTACCGTCTCACGTCCCGACGCCGATACGCGGGAGGCTCACAACTCCAGCAGCACCGTCACAGGTCCGTCGTTGACCGACTCAACCTGCATGTCGGCGCCGAATACACCGGTTTGGACCTGCGCGCCGAGCCTGCGCAGGGTGTCGCCGAAAATCGTCACCAAGGGTTCGGCGTGCGCGCCCGGCGCCGCGGCGTTCCACGTCGGTCGCCGGCCCTTGGCCGTGTTGGCGTACAGCGTGAACTGACTGATCACCAACACCGGTGCACCGATATCGGCGGCGGACCGATCGTCGTCGAGTATCCGCAGTTGCCAGAGTTTCTCCGCCATTCGCACCGCGGTGTCGGCGTCATCGGACCCGGTGACGCCGACCAGTGCCAGCAGTCCCTGGCTCTGCGGCCGGATGGAACCGACCACCTCGCCGTCCACCGACACCGACGCCGACGTGACGCGTTGCACCAGGACTCGCATACCCGCCGATAATGCCAGGGCAGGGCTAATCGTCCGAATTAATTCGATCCGATTTGGCGTCCGATGACACCGACAGAACGCCTACCAATTCGCAGGACTTGCAACGCAACTTCACGCGACACGCGCATCTGCTGGGAATTTAGATAACAATTACGAGGTTCGAAAACGCCACTGCATCAGATCCGGTTCCCGTAAGCAGAAGCGGCCGGATATCACCCATGAGCAGTGTCAATACCGTAAATCTTGAGTGTGGAATGTTTAGTGTTCTTGACCACACTATTGAGCGAATAGTGATGAGCGCCACAGCTTTTGACAAATGTCGACTTTGGGTGTCGGCAATTGATCCTGTTAGCGTTGATCAAATGTTTGCTCTCGCGGCATTGATGTCGCTTATCGCACAAGTATCCGGCACGCCGTACATTCCCGGCGGTGATACACCGGCCGGCACGGACTGCTCCGGACTTGCGTCCTGGGTGTCCAACGTGGCCTCCGGTAGGCCGGCATTCGGCAGCAGGTTCAACACCGGCAACATCGAGCCCGCACTCCTGTCGCGTGGGTTCCACTACGGCACTGCGCCCAACTCGGTCGTGATCGGTTGGAACGGCGGGCACGCCGCGGTGACTCTGCCCGACGGCACTCCGGTGTCCAGTGGGGAGAGTGGTGCCGGCGTGCGTGTCGGCGGCGGTGGTGCCTACCAGTCCCAGTTCAACCACCACATGTATTTACCGGTGCAGGCCGAGGAGATGCATACCGACGCGGCCGGCAAGCAATCCAGCGATCCGTCTGATCCTTCCGCGGTCGAGGTGGCCGATACGAATGCCGCCACATCGCCGGAGAGTCCGGTCGGGGAAGTTCCGGTCGACGGGGAAACCCCGGTGGTCGTTGATGTGCCCGCGGTCGTGGACGTGCCGGTCGTCGTTGATATGCCGGTCGTCGTTGACGCACCGGTCGTCGTGGACGCAGCGGTGGTCGACGTTCCCGCTTAATCGCAGCCGGGGTCAAGTCCGCTCGGCCATGCCAGGCTTAAGGGTTGATCGTGTTCTCGCCGACTTGACGACCCCAGACATATTCGGTGAGCAACGGTTGGCCGATTTCCAGGTGGTTGTACGGGGCGATCGACACCCCGGTGTCGGCCACCAGATACGGCGCAGGCCAGAAATCCTTGGTGATCTTCTGCCAGCACCCCGGCGCTCCCCCCGGCCCGCCGCGAGCGTTCACCCTCGGCAGGTTTTCCGGGTACAGGTACGGGTTCGGCGCGGCCAACAGAAGTGTGTTGGTGGCCAGTGAGTAGCCGTTGCCGCCGAATGCCGCTTTCGCCGCGGGCACCAGTTCGGCGACATTTCTGAGCACGCAATAGAACTCGGGGCTGTAGGTGTTGAACAACGTCGAGGTCGGTATCAGATCAGCAGCCGCGCGAATCAGGTAGGGCGCCCCGCGCTGCACCGAGTCCGCTGCCGTGCCGGCGAACCCGATCGAGGCCAGCAGCGCGGCGTCGAGGTCGCCCTGCTGCCCGGTGAGGGTTCTGGTGGTGGTCACAGCGTTATCGAGGGCGTCGAGGAGATCCGGGCCGGCGGCTGTGTAAATGTCGGCCCAATCGGCCAGCCGCGTCAACCCGGTGCGAAGTTCGGGCAGCCGCGGGTTGACCTCGTTGAGGATCGCGTTCGCCTGGGTGAGCGAGTGCCCGATTTTCGTACCCTGCCCGGTCAGCGCCTCGGCCGCGGCGGACAGGGTGAGATTGAGGTTGACGACGTCGACCTTCTCGGCGATGCCGGTGACGGTTTCGAAGAGAGTCTGAAATTCCGTCGTCACGGTGGCGGCAGTGAGGACGTCGCCGTCCGCGACGCGCGCCGCCGATGGGCTGTGCGGCGCGTTGAACGCCAGATACTTATTGCCGAAGATGGTCGATGCCACCACGTCGACGGTGACGTTGGCCGGGATCACCGGGAGATATCGCGGGCTGATCTCCACCGCCAGGCGCGCCGCGGGTTGGCCGTCGCGCTCCACCGCTTCGATGTCGACGACTCGGCCGATCGCGACACCGTTGTAGGTCGCCTTCGCGCCCGGATCAAGAACCAGACCCGAGCGGCCCGACATCACGGTGAGATTCGTCGTCGCGGCGAACCTGCCACGGAATTGCAGGTACGACAGGCTGACCACGACAGCGATCACCAGGAGCAACACCAGCCCGGCGAGTTTCGTCGGGCCGCGATCATTGAAATCCCCGGTGGCCATTAGGTCGAAACGTACCCGCTGCAGACCGCATAACCCGATCAGGGATAATTGGCGGTGCAGGGGCTGCGGAAAGCCTCAGCGTCTAACCAGCTCAATCAGGCTCGATAGGAGCAGTCATGTCCACCGTCGACGCGGACGCAGTCACCGGCACCGATTTCGAGTCCCAGGTCGCCGCCACCCAGCGGTATTTCGACAGCCCGCGGTTCGCCGGAATCACCCGGCTCTACACGGCGCGTCAGGTCGTCGAGCAGCGCGGCACGATTGCGGTGGACTACACCGTGGCACGTGAGACCTCCGCCGCCTTCCACGCCCGGTTGCGCGAGTTGTTCGGACAGCACAGGTCGATCACCACCTTCGGTCCGTACTCCCCCGGCCAGGCGGTGGCCATGAAGCGTTGCGGTATCGAGGGTATCTACCTCGGTGGCTGGGCGACGTCGGCCAAGGGGTCGGTCACCGAGGATCCCGGCCCGGACCTGGCGAGCTATCCGCTCAGCCAGGTGCCAGACGAGGCTGCCGGCCTGGTGCGTGCGCTGCTGACCGCGGACCGTAACCAGCAATTCCTGCGGCTGCAGATGACCGACGAGCAGCGCGCCGCAACCCCGGCAGTCGACTACCGGCCGTTCATCATCGCCGACGCCGATACCGGCCACGGCGGAGATCCTCACGTGCGCAACCTGATTCGCCGTTTCGTCGAGGCCGGCGTGACCGGCTACCACATTGAGGATCAGCGGCCGGGAACGAAGAAGTGCGGGCACCAGGGCGGCAAGGTGCTGGTGCCCTCGGATGAGCAGATCAAGCGACTCAACACCGCGCGCTTCCAGCTCGACATCATGGGTGTGCCCGGGATCATCGTGGCCCGCACCGATGCTGAGGCGGCCAACCTGATCGACGGCCGCTCCGATGAGCGCGACCAGCCGTTCCTGCTCGGCGTCACCAACCTCAATATTCCGCCGTACAAGTCATGTTTCCTGGCGATGGTTCGGCACTTCCACACCCAGGGCGTCAGCGAACTGAACGGCCACCTGCTCTACGCGCTGCCCGAGGGCGAGTACGCCGCAGCCGACACCTGGCTGAAGAGCCATGGGATCACCGCATTGATCGACGAGGCAGCGGCCATGTGGGCCAAGGACCGCACGCAGTCGCTAGACGCTCTGTTCGACAGGGTCGAATCGCAGTTCGTCGACGCCTGGCAGGACGACGCCGGTCTGGAGACCTACGGCAATGCCGTCGGTGAAGTGTTGAAGTTCAAGGAGAGCGAGGGCGAGGCGCTGTCGATGAAGCCGGCCGAGTGGGCCGATTTCGCCAAGACCGCGTCGTTGTACGCCGCACAGCACAAGGCGGCCGAACTCGGCGTGGACGCGGCCTGGGACTGTGAGCGAGCCCGCACTCCGGAGGGTTACTACCAGGTACGCGGCGGTATCCCCTATGCGATCGCGAAATCCCTTGCTGCGGCGCCGTTTGCGGACCTGTTGTGGATGGAGACCAAGACCGCCGACCTGGCTGAGGCTCGCGAGTTCGCCGAGGCGATCCACGCGGTGTACCCGGAGACGATGATGGCCTACAACCTGTCGCCGTCGTTTAACTGGGACACCACCGGCATGACCGACGACGAGATGCGGGCCTTCCCCGAGGAACTCGGCAAGATGGGCTTCGTCTTCAACTTCATGACCTACGGCGGACACCAGGTCGACGGTGTGGCAGCCGAAGAGTTCGCCACCGCCCTGCGTCAGGACGGCATGCTCGCGTTGGCACGCCTGCAGCGCAAGATGCGTCTGGTCGAATCTCCCTACCGCACCCCGCAGACCCTCGTCGGCGGTCCGCGCAGCGATGCCGCACTGGCTGCGTCGTCCGGACGCACCGCTACCACGAAGTCGATGGGCAAGGGTTCCACCCAGGTTCAGCACCTGGTGCAGACCGAGGTACCCAAGAAGCTGCTCGAGGATTGGCTGGCGCTGTGGAGCGAGCACTACCAGCTCGGCGAGCGCCTTCGCGTGCAGCTTCGGCCGCGCCGCGCCGGCTCGGATGTCTTGGAGTTGGCCATCTTCGGCGACTCCGACGGCGAGAAGCTGGCCGATGTGGTGTTCGATCCGATCAAGGACCGTCACGGCCGCAGCATCCTCACCGTGCGCGACCAGAACACCTACTCGGCCAAGATGCGCCAGAAGCGTCTGATGACGGTCGTGCACCTGTGGCTGGTTCACCGATTCAAGGCCGATGCCGTGTATTACGTGGCGCCGACCGAGGACAACGTCTATCAGACCGAAAAGATGAAGGCGCACGGCATATTCAGCAGCGTCAACAAGGATGTCGGCGAGATCATCGTGGCCGACGTGAACCAGGCGAGGATCGCCGAATTGCTGGCGCCCGATCGTGCGGCACTGCAGAAGCTGATCCGCAAGCAGGATTAGCGGTGCGTCAGGGCCGGAAATTGGGTCCAGAAGTCGAGCGGGTCCAGAAGTTGATCAGGCCCAGAAGTTGATCAGGCTCAGAAGTTGATCAGGCTCAGAAGTTGATCAGGCTCAGAAGTTGTGGCACGCGTTGACGGCTCTGCCGATCGGACCGCCAGAGGCGTTGAGGACGTCATCGCTGATGTCCGTCAACTGATCCTTGCCCAGGGCCTGTTCCAGCGTATTTGCCAGTTGCTCACGCTGGCCCGGAGGAGCAGCCAGGATTGCATCGAGTGCCACGCGCAGCTGCTGCTCCGTTTGCGGATCACTGCTGATCTTGCCCCAGATCATGGGGGAGTTCTGCTGCAGCGACGACATAACCTGCTGCTGGGAACACGTCGTGGTGTTCAAAGTGTCAGCAGATGCCGGTCCAGCTGCGGCAATGGCGAGGCCGGCAGCCATGCCCACCACCGAAAGTCCGCGAAAACCCTTAGTCAGTGCGCTCATGCCGGGCAACATAACGGACAGTGGGACCGATGAGCAAATGCTGGTTGGTCGCCAGACTCAGCTAGCGCACGATGACGGTGCTCGGCTCGCGCGGCGCCCCGAGCGCTTCCCGGTGGGACGGCGGGCGTCGGCCACCCTCGTCGGTGAGGCCATAGCGGTCGGCGAGTTCGGCGGCGATTACCGTCTGACCGCTGAGCGTGGCCACCTCCGGGTCGCGAAACAGTGCGTCGATGAGTCGTCCGGTGAACTGCGGGGTCTCGGCGTTTTCGGCGAAACCCGCCAGCGCCTCGGCGTTATCACCGAAGGCTCGCCGCAAACGTTCGGTCAGCAGAATGCCCATCCAGATCGACACCGTCGACACTCTCGTGCCGGCGAAGTCGACGGCCATGTCAGCGGCCATCTTGTCCACGCCTGCCTTCTGAGCACCGTAGGCCGGGCCATGCATGTAGCAGACCGATCCCGGGGACGAGGTGAACGCGATCAATCCGCGCTCGGCACGCAGCAATAATGGTGCGGCGTGCCAGGACGCGACGTAGGCCGACCGCAGTCCGACGTCGAGCACGTCGACGAGATCCAGTGGTTTCTCCCAGAACGGCGCGGAGTCGGTCAGTGCGTCGCTGATGGCAGCGGCGTTGTTCACCAGCAGGTCCACCTGAGCGTTCTCGTCGGCGACCCGGGCGAACAACTCGGCCACCGAGGCGTCGTCAGCGTGATCGGTCTGCACCGCGATGCCCTCGCCGCCGGCGGCGGTGACGTCGCGCGCAGCCGCGTCGACCGCGTCGGTGCGGCCGGTGAGATAAACCCGCCAACCCGCCGCGCCGAGTGCGTGGGCGATACCGCGCCCGGCGCCACGACTGGCTCCGGTGACGACGGCGATCGGTGTTGTCTGCATCCCCTGACGCTATCGCGTGCGGCCGCGGTGTCAGACCGTGTCGATAGCGTCCGCAATGGACGGGAGGTGTGAATTGTTTTTGAGCGGGCGCGCGGTGTTCCAACGGTTGCGCACGGACCCTGCCGTCGAAGAAAAGCGGCGGCAGCAGATTCGGGAACGCGCGGACGAACAGCACCGCTGGGCCTCCCGCGGCGACGCCCGCGGCGTGTACGGCGCCGACGGTGCCGAATTGATGCGAGAGGTGTTTCCTGCGCCGACCCTGCCCCGCCCTCCGATGCCACGCCCGGCCCCGGAGGACATCGAGGTCGCGGAGGTGGTCTACACCCGGGCCGAGTTGCACGCGATGCTGACCACGAAGCCGCAGTGCTGGCGGTAGGCGGCCTTCGTCTCGGTACTGGTGCAACGCCGCGCCGCGGTGGCAGCCCGGTTACGTGATGCACGACTGGGGTTTGCCGAACCATCGGGTGAGACGGCGTCCACCGGCTATGTGGTGGCGCACTTCTTCGCCGACCGGATGAGCGAACTGTCCGAGATCGTCGAACAGGTCGACGATTTCATGCTCAGTCCGGCGTTCGGCGAGGTCTTCGGCGATCCGCACGACGGGGATTCCGCGGACGCCGACGGCGTAGTTCACACCGCGAACCGGCTGATGGATTACCACGACCGACTGCTGACGCTATCCGAACGGTGCCGTGGCGTGACCGTCCCGCACTCGTACGGCGAACTGCAGCGGGACGCCGGGCAGCTCATGGTGATTCCGCTGGAGGGGTACACCACGTTCATCGACGACTTCATCGGCCGGGTCACCGAGATGCACGATGTGGCCCGCTATGCCCCCGGTGATGTGCAACTCGATCCGGTCATGCTCAGCATCACCGACGACGACGAATTGATCTCGCGCGTCGGGAGGCAGATCTCACGGGTGGCTCGCGAGGGCTAGCAGCGCGACAGCACCGATTCCATCGCCTTTTTTTCCTTGGCCGACAACCACAGCCCGTAGGCGGCCTTCACCTCGATCTGACGCGCGACAAAATCGCAACGGAACGCTTCATTGGGTGGCAACCAGGACGCCGCATCGCGAAATGCCTTGTCAAAGTTGGCTTTTGGACTCACCGCAAGCAGGTTGCGCGGGTCGTTGGCGAAATCCAGCCGACGTTGCGGATCCCAGGACCGTGCACCTTTGTACCAGGCGTCGGCGAGTGCGACGACATGGTCGATCTCGATGGCTTTGGAGGTGTCGGGGCTGCGGACGAAGTTGATCGTGACCCCGCTGTAGGGGTCGACGAGTGTGCCACTCTGGGCGTAGCAGGTGCCGCGGCGCACGACGAGGTTCTGCAGATCGCGGCGCAGGATGTCATCGCGGGTATTGCAGCCGTTGCGGCCGAATTCGACGTCGACATCGTCGCTCCAGGCCTTGCCGAACTGGTAACGCTTGAAGTCCGAGGTGCGGTCCCAGCCGCGGACCTCAAGCTGTTTGAGCCGCTGTCGGGCGAGGTCGTAGCTGGCTGTCGGCGCTGGTTGATTCGAGGGTGCGCCGGTCGACGTCGGTTCGGCGCGCCAGGTCGGTGACGGCCCGGAGGACTGCCGGGTGGAACGTTCCTGCCAGAACAGCACGCCTGCGACGGCGGCCACCACCGCGATCGCCAGGACGGCGGCAAGGATCCGGCGTCGGGATCTCGCGGGGTTGCCGGCTGCCACCCCCCGGTTCTAGCACGCGCGGCCCACGCTTCCCGGTCGCCGCGCATACTTCTCCAGGTGACACCGCTGGAGAGATATGTGGCCGAAGAGATCGCCACCGACCACGTCGACGGATTGCTGTCGCGCCGGGAAGCACTGCGGCGATTGGGGTTGCTCGGCGTGGGCGCGGCGGCGGCGGGCGCTCTGATCGCCTCCTGCGCCGACAAACGATCGACGTCTCCGGCTGCATCATCGACCGTGCCATCACCGGCCAGCCCGCCACCCGGCATGGTGACAGCGCGCCCCACCGAGCCCATCACCTGGGCCGGACCGCGCGGGCCACTGATGGGCAGTTGGGCGGCGGCCGAGCAACCGCGGGGCGCGGTCCTGGTGATTCACGAGAACAAGGGACTCAACGACTGGGTGCGCTCAGTGGCGGGCCGTCTGGCTGGAATCGGCTATTCAGCGCTGGCGATCGATCTGCTCTCCGAGGAGGGCGGCACCGCCACCTTCACCGACCCGGCGGCTGCGACCGCTGCACTTGCGCCGATCGACCCGCAACGCTTCGTCGCCGACATGCGTTCGGCGCTTGACGAAGTGCAGACCCGCGCGCCCGGGCAGAAACTCGCCGCGGTGGGTTTCTGTTTCGGGGGCGGACTGGTGTGGCGGTTGCTTGCCGCCGGTGAACCGAGGCTCGCGGCAGCCGTCCCGTTCTACGGCCCGATTCCCGACAATCCCGACTTCGCCGGGTCAAAGAATGTCGCGGTGCTGGGTTTCTACGGCTCCCGGGACGAGCGTGTGACGTCGACGGAACCCGCGGCCCGCGCCGCACTGGACCGCGCCGGATTGATCAACGAGTTGATCATCGAACCCGATGCCGACCACGCATTCTTCAACGACAGCGGACAGCGGTACGACGCGGTGGCCGCCGCGGATGCCTGGCAACGGTTGCAGGTGTGGCTCACCCGCTACCTCGCGTAGTCCCGCCGTATCGCGTAGTCCCGCCGTATCGCCTTCGCGAATATCCGAACGGCGAACCGTTGCCATTGTTACGTTCCGGACGTGAAGCGAACTCCATTGATGGGCGAGTGCTCGGCTGAATTCTTCGGGACGATGATCCTGATTCTCTTCGGGGTCGGTGTGGTGGCCCAAGTCGTCACCGGCGGTAAAGAACTGGGCACAGCCCCGGGCTCCACCGGTGACTACAACTCGGTCGCCTGGGGATGGGGCCTCGGAGTGTGCCTGGCGGTCTTTGTCGCCGGCCGACTCAGCGGCGCGCACCTGAATCCGGCGGTGACAGTCGCACTGGCAGCCTTCAAGGGCTTTCCCGCGCGAAAGATCCTGCCCTACATCGCCGCTCAGGTGCTTGGCGCGTTCGTCGGCGCCCTGGTGGTACGAGTCGTCTACGCCGATGCGATTCGCCGCGTCGACGCCGGCCACACCAAGGCAACCCAGGGCATCTTCTCCACCTCGCCCGATATCGGCGTGTCGCTGCCGACGGCATTCCTCGACCAGATCGTCGGAACCGCGATTCTGGTGGCGGTGATCTTCGCGCTGACCAGTGCCGTCAACAATCCTCCGCTGGGCAACACCGCGCCGCTGTTCATCGGCCTGCTCGTGGTGGGGATCGGCCTGGGCTGGGGCTCCAATGCCGGCTACGCGATCAACCCCGCCCGGGACTTCGCTCCGCGACTGGCGTCCTGGCTGACCGGGTATCAGGACGCGTGGTTCTCGGCCAATGGCCCCGAGTTGTACTTCTGGGTACCGATCATCGCGCCGGTGATCGGCGGCCTGATCGGCGGGGCACTGTTCGTCTACGGCATCGAGAAGTTCCTGCCCGAAGCCATCACCACACCCGACGAGGTCGGCGTCGTGAAGGCCACGCCGCTGCGCTGAACGGGCGGCACCGAGCGCGCTTAGGCCCTAATGTTCCGACCGTGAATCGCCTCGATCGCTTCTTCGAGATCACCACTCGCGGGTCGACCGTGGGCGGACAACAACGACTGGGTTGCGTGCAATCAGTTCACGGTGGTGGAGAACACCAAGAACCGGCAAGATCCGCATCGGCGACAGCGACGACGTGGTCATCGACGGTGTGCCAGCCCCAGCGATAGTCTGAGGCGACCGCGGCCACCGAGGTCCCTGTCGAGGACCTCATCGGCCATCGACGCCTTGGCACGAGAGGTCAACCAGGCCCGTGCCGGCACTCCGGGCACTGCTTCGGTGAACACCTTGCGATCACACACCACGGCGGGATACAGCCACTTCCGCTTCCGCCACTGCAGAACAGGCCGGTCCGGGCCGACCTGCACATCACGCGGTGAGGTCACCACCCAGCCCTTCGGCGTGGTGGAGCGCTCCCCGCAATCGGGGCAGACCCCGCCACACTGCGCGGCGGTGCCCACCACCACCAGTCGGGTCCCGTGCTCACGACGCCACACCGACTCGACGACCACACCATCGAGGTCGAGCAGCAGTGAACTACCGTCAACCATGCCCGCCTTCCTTATCCTGGATGCCGGAAGAACACCCAATTCTCAGGGACGCGGGCCCCCAACAGATCACCGACACGACACGATGTCGGACAACGCCAAACCCCCAATCAAGTGCGGAGAGCCGGTATCACCAGCAGCGACATGCCATCGCCGAGCCGTTGCCTCCATGGCTCGTATTTGACCATTCGCGGGCTTGCCTAGTGCTACAAGTCTTCGTGCCCTCAAGCGGTTGGGATTGCCACGCCTGGCGCTATTTCAACTCGGCCCATACCACGAATCAAAGCCGGTCACTTGCATCCAATTCCCAAGTTCCGTCTCTCGGGGATACAACGCCTTATATCCAACGCTTTCCAGCAATCTTGTTACTGGATGGTCAGCTCGATGTTGCTCTACAGTGATGAATCCAAACTGATATTCCTCGAAGTCGAAAGATTCGAGAATTTCGAGTTCTGATCCCTCAGTGTCTATCGAAAGGTAGTCGATTTTCCGTGGCGCTCGATGCTCTCGCAATAAATCCATCAGAGAGACTGTGGTGACCCGGTACTTTTCGCCCACCATAATTTGCCCCTTATCAACAGCTGATTGCCCGGGTTGATTCGCCTCGTTAAATTCAATTTGCAGACCAGTTTCCGAGGATACGCAGCGCAAATCAACGATTGCCGACCTATTAGCCTTCAGTCCCGCTTGCCATACGCGAGCGGGCTCGGCGAGAATTCCCTTCCAATCGAATGCTTTCTCTAGCACACTCGTGTTGCTCAAGTGGATTCCGTCGCATGCGCCGAATTCAACAAAGTATCCGCTGCGTTTTCCTTTTGCCATAGCGAGAGCAAATGCTTCTTGCTGAAATTGAGATCGGGTGAGTAAAACTACCCTCATTACATTTTGAATCTGCTCAGCGCTAAGCCCACTCGCGTCGGCGAGAAATTCCAGTAGCGTCAACAATCTCTGCCGCTGGCCGATGAGTGACCGGACGGAAAAAGTCTTAGATTGCACATCTCGACGCAGTTCCTCCGTTGTCATCTGATCAAGATGCTGGTACGGCATTTTGCTCTTTCAGATACGTGGAAACGCCCTTTCCAAGCATACAGTGCCTTCGTCGGATAATTGGTGTGGATCAGGTCCACCGAAAATCCTTGGTTTTGCTAGTCGCACTTCCCCCGTTGGTCGTGGTTAGCGAGCGGCTGGCGAGTCTGGTACGGATCAGTGCAACGTATTGTCGGCGGTATGGCGGCCCCCCACTCGGGCAGAATCGCCGTTGAACAGCACTCCGAGCAGATACTCCCGACTAGCACTTTGCGGTCTGATGACCACCAAGTCGAGTGAGGCGACCAAGGATGCGCAGGGCACGTTCCCGCGGCTTCGCTCCGCGCTGATCGTCGAGGGCGTGGGCGCGGTGGCCGGCGGAGCGACGTCGTCATCATCGAACACGGTGTTCATCGAGTCCGGTGCCGGCATCGAGGAGGGTGCCCGTACCGGACTGGCCAACCTGGTGACCGGCGCGCTGTTCCTGGCCGCGATGTTCGTCGCGCCGCTGGCGTCGATAGTGCCGAGCGAAGTGGCTGCCGCAGCCCTGGTGATCGTCGGCGCCATGATGGTCTCGCACCTGCGTCATGTCGATATCGGCGAATTCTCGGTGGCGCTGCCGGTCGTGCTGACGGTGGCGGTGATGCCGCTGAGTTACTCGATCGCCAACGGTATCGGCGCGGGTTTCATCAGTTGGGTGGTGGTGCGCCCGGCGGCCGGCAGGGGACGCGATATCAGCCCGCTGCCGTGGATCGTCGCCGCGGGGTTCCTGCTGTACTTCGCCCGGGGCGGGATTTCGTCGTTCGTCGGGGTGTAGCGATCGCGTGTAGGACAATGCAGCAATGAGCGAATCGAAGGTCATCATCAAAGCCCTCACCGACGGCCCCCTGGAGGTGGCCGGCGAGGTCGAGATCCTCGCCGCCGACGGAACCCTGATCAAGGACTCCGAGAAGAGTTACCTGTGCCGGTGCGGATTTTCGGAGAAGAAGCCGTTCTGCGACGGCGCGCACAAGCGCGAGGGTTTCACCGCCCCGTAACCGGGACTAGACTGATGTCATGAAATCTGTACGCTTTTCTCGTCAGATCGCCCTTCTCGTCGGCGGTGCCGCCATCATCGGTATGAGTACGTTGTCCGCGTGTAGCACCAAGGAGAAAGAGGCCCCCTCGACGACGGCCCCGTCGACCTCGCAGGCCCCGTCGACCTCGGAAATGCCTTCGATGAGCACTCCCACGGAGAAGGCCGTCGGCCCGGCCGGTCCGTCGTTCTCCCCGACGGTCAACCCGGCTCAGCCAGGTGCGGTCTGCGCAAAAATCGTCAACGGTGTGTGCAGCCGCTAGCCGATGAGTGTGAGAACTGCGCTGGCGGCGGTGTTGACCGCGGGATCGATGCTGCTGGCGCCGGTTGCTGCGGCTGATCCGGCACCGGCTTGGAACGGCTGGTACAAAATCACCTTCCACACCGACCAGAAGTCGGGTACCAGCATCGCGGCCAAACAGGGCGAGGAGGCCTACACGGCCTGGTACCGGTTCACCACGGACTGCTCGTCGGGTAACTGTGTCGCCTCGGTGGTCGACGGACCCACACCCAAGGACAACGCGGCCAAGTCGACGACATTCGACTGGACCGGATCGCAGTGGTCACGGACCAACTCATGGCGCTGGGACTGTGTCCTGCCGGACCGGACCATCACCTTCGATCCGGCGAGTTCAGTGACCACCTACAACCCGCAACCCGATGGTTCGCTGAAAGGGATGTTCGCCACCAATATCGGTAGCGGCGCCTGCCAGGGAACGGTCTACATTCCGCTGACGGCGGTGGTGGCTCCGGCCTAGGCTCACCGGCATGGGTGAGGTGGACTGGCAGACGCTGAAGGCTGCCGCGATCGCAGCATCGAAGAACTCCTACTCGCCCTACTCACACTTTCCGGTGGGAGTTGCCGGCTTCGTCGATGACGGCCGGGTGGTCTCGGGTGCCAATGTCGAGAACGCCTCGTACGGAATCACGTTGTGCGCGGAGTGCTCGATGGTCTCTGCCCTGTTCGCCTCCGGTGGTGGCCGACTCACCGCTGCCTACTGTGTCGACGGTAATGGTGACCCTCTGATGCCGTGCGGTCGGTGCCGTCAACTGCTCTACGAGCACGGCGGGCCGGAACTGAAAGTCATGACGCCGCAGGGAGTCCAGAGCATGGCACAGATACTTCCCCAGGCCTTCGGCCCGTGGGACCTCGAGACAAGGAAGGCCAATGGCAACTGAGAGTGCTGCCGTCGCTCCGTTGAGTGGTCAGAAGGCGAGCAGGGCCGCATGGGCGATCCTGGCCGCGATGGGATTCGGCGCCCTGATCGCGCAGATGTTCTCCACCGTGATCGGCCCTGCCTTGCCGACCATCAAAGATGAACTCGGGCTGGGATTGTCGGCGCAGACCTGGACGATCACCGCCTACAGCCTGGCGTTTGGAGCCGCACTGGTGGCCGGCGGACGGATGGGCGACCTCGTCGGTGAGGTCAAGATGATCGTCATCGGGTTCGTCATCTTCGGCGGCGGCCTGTTGATGTCGGCGATCGCGGTCAGCGGGCCGCTGATGATCAGTGGACGGGCGATCCAGGGCATTGGCATCGGGATCTCCGCGCCGGCGACACTGTCCATCGTCGTCAACTCGTTCCCGTTGTTACAACGAGGACTCGCGGTCGGAGTCTGGGGATTCGCGCACGGGTTCGGTCTGCTGCTCGGGCCGCTGTTCGCCGCCTGGATGATGGACATAGCAAGTTGGCGGTGGGTGTTCTGGGTGGCACTACCCCTCACCGCTGCAGTCATTGCGGTGACACTCACCGCAACCCGCGGCTACAAGAGCGTCATCTCGAAGGGCACCTACGACTGGGTAGGCCTGCTACTCGGTGCCACCGGTATCACCCTGCTCACCTACGGCCTGCAGAACTCGTCGGCGAGTTGGACGGCGACCGGAACCTGGGGAACTATTGTCGCGGGCATCGCACTGCTGGGAGTCTTCGGCGTCGTTGAGAGCCGGATCGCCCATCCACTGGTGGATTTCAGCCTGTGGAAGGAACGGTTGTTCTCAGGCGGGTTCTTCGCCGAGAGTGCGGTCGGATTCGTCTACATCCCGTTCCTGGTCTTCATCGGCTCGCTGTACTTCATCAACGTCCTGGGCTACAGCCCCGGTAAAGCCTCTTCAGTCATCCTGATCACCACCGGCATCTGCATGGTGTTCGAACCGCCAGCGGGCCGATGGGTGGACAAAGTCGGCCCGGGTCTGCCGATCACCGTGGCACTGCTCATGCAGGCGGTCGCACTTGCGTGGATGGGCCTGTCTTTCTCTCCCAGCACCACGATCGGACAGATGGTGATTCCGTTGGCGCTCATGGGAATCGGCGTCGGTATCTCACTGCCGGCGTGTAACACCGCCGGGATGTCGGCCGTCGATCCCGAACGGGCCGGAATGGGCTCGGGGTTAATGCAGATGACGTTCAACATCCCTGCCGCCCTCGGCGTCGGGCTAGTGACCTCGATTATCGGCGGCCTCACCGCATCGAAGGTCGGCTCCGGTCTGGGCAACCGCGCGGACTTGAACGATGCGGCCGCACGATACGCCGACGCCGTGCAGGACGGTGACAAAGCGAGAGCCGACGCGGTACTGGCCGGTCTGCCGCAGGATTCGATCGACGCCATCAAGGATGCCGTGACGAGTGCAGCATCCGGTGCCATCACAGTGTCGATGCTGGTGCTCGCCGCGGTCGCACTCGCAGGGGCGATTTTCGCGTGGGTCGTCATCGGCCGGCGCCGCACGCCCGATCACATCGAGACGACAAACGCCGCCGCGGTGTGACAGCGACAGCAATGCGACTTAGAGCGCCAACGCCGTGGCTACGCTCGCCCGGATCGCGTCAAGTTCAGACTGAGCCATGGCCCGAGCCTGGTCAATCTCGCCGGTGACCGGAACCACCACCTGCAGGTAGCACTTGAGTTTGGGTTCGGTGCCACTGGGCCGGATGATCACCCGGGCGTCTTTGAGGGTGAAGCGCAGGCCGTCGGTGGGCGGAAGTCCGTCGACGCCCTCCTCGAGATCGTCCATGCGCACCACATCACGACCACCGAGAGTGGTGGGCGGGTCGGCACGTAGCCGCGCCATCGCGTCGGCGATCAGGGCGATGTCCGAAACCCGCACCGACAGTTGACTTGTCGCATACAGCCCGAACGTGCGGGCCAGATCGTCGAGCACATCCTGGACTGCCCTGCCCTCGGCTTTGAGGGCGGCGACCATCTCCAGCATCAGCAGCGAGGCGGTGATGCCGTCTTTGTCCTTGACGGCCTCGGGGTCGCAGCAGTAGCCGAGTGCCTCTTCGTAGCCGAACCGCAGATCGGGCACCTTGGAGATCCACTTGAAACCGGTCAGGGTGGTGGCGTAGCCGAGGCCGGCGTCGGCGGCAATGCGTTCCAGCAGGGTTCCCGAGACGATCGACTGGGCGTAGACACCCTTCGTGGGTCTGCCGTCGCGGCGGCCCCGTTCGGCGATCCACCAGGCAAGCAGGGCACCCACCTCGTCGCCGGTGAGCATCCGGTAGTCGTCAGTGGTCCGGACACCAGCAGCGCTGCGGTCTGCGTCGGGATCGTTGGCGATGATCACGTCGGCGCCCTGGGCGCGGGCGTCGGCAAGCGCCAGATCCATCGCGCCGGGTTCCTCAGGGTTGGGGAAGCTCACCGTTGGGAACCGGCCGTCGGGGGCGAATTGCTTGGTGACCTTCGTTGGGGCGGGGAAACCCGCACCGGCGGCCGCGCGCATGAATACCTCGCCGCCGACGCCGTGCATGGCGGTGTAGACCGCGGACACCTCCCGCGGACCGTCGCCGAGTAGCGAAATTGCGCGCGCCACATAGGAATCCAGCACCGCGCTGTCGAGGGTCTGGAAGTCGTCGGACTGCGGGATCAATGCCAATGGTCCCACCGCGGCGATGCACGCGGCGATCGCGGCATCGGCCGGAGGCACGATCTGGCTACCGTCGCCGAGATAGACCTTGTAGCCGTTGTCATCGGGCGGGTTGTGCGATGCGGTGACCATGACACCGGCGTCGCAACCGAGTTCGCGGATCGCGAACGCCAGCACCGGGGTGGGCAGCGCCGACGGCAGCACCATCGCCGTAATGCCGGCACCGGACATGATGGCGGCGGTGTCGCGGGCGAAGACATCCGAGTTGCGGCGGGCGTCGTAGCCGATGACAACGGAGGTGCCGCCCTGCGCAACGAGATACGCCGCGAGTCCCGCCGCCGCGCGCGCCACCACGATTCGGTTCATCCGATTGCTGCCCGGGCCCAGGCGTCCGCGCAATCCGGCAGTGCCGAACTGCAGTGTGCCGTCGAAAGCGTCGGCGAGTTCGTCGGCGGCGTCGGCGTCCCCCGCTTCGGTTTTTGCGATCAATGCCGCGAGTTCGGCGGCTGTTGCCGAATCCGGGTCCTCGGCCAGCCAGGCACGTGCGGTGTCGAGGAGTGTCACGTGTCAGTACCCGCCGGCGTCGGCGTCGCCACCGCTGATGATGGCGATCGAGGACGAGGCGCCGATCCGGTCGGCACCGGCGTGCAGCACTTTCTCGGCATCGCGATGATTACGGACCGCGCCAGATGCCTTGACGCCCAACCGATCCCCCACCATATGTCGCATCAGGGCGATGTCCTCGGGTGTGGCGCCACCGCCGCCGAAACCGGTGGAGGTCTTGACGTAGGCCGCGCCGGTGCGGGCCGCGATGAGACAGGCAATCGCCTTCTGCTCGTCGGTGAGCATGCTGGTCTCCAGAATCACCTTGACCGGCACAGGCCGCGCCGCACCCACCACGCCGAGGATGTCGTCGTATACCGCGGCGAGGTCACCGGAGAGCAGACCGCCGATGTCGAGCACCATGTCGACCTCGTCGGCGCCTTCGGCGACTGTGATGCGGGCTTCCTCGGCCTTGGCCAGGCGCGTCATCGCACCGAGTGGGAAACCGACGACCGTGCACACCATGACGTCGGATCCGGCGAGTCGTTCGACAGCCGCCGGTACCCACCGGGTGTTGACACAGACCGAGGCGAAGCCGTGCTCTTTGGCTTCGTCGCAGAGGGTCTCGATGGCGGTCAGGGTGGCGTCGGGTTTGAGCAGGGTGTGGTCGATGCGCCCAGCGAGAGTCTTGGAGGTTCGCTTCACGGATGGGATGTCGACGTCCCCGGGTGCCGGGCCCAGGGAGTCGGTGACGGCTGCGTTGGCGCGGGTGAACAGTTCAGCGTGGGTGGTCACGTGGGGAACGATAATCGCGCAAACCGGCAGGCCGGTGGGTTCCGGCTCAAACACAGATCCGGTACACCTACATTACACCTGAGGTGTACGCTACGTGTATGGCGAAGATACGCACGAATATCGAAATCGAGGACGTCTACGTCGAGGCGATCAAGAACCGCTACGGGATCCACACCAAGACCGAGGCCGTGGATCTTGCACTGCGGCACCTCGCGGGCCAGCCGATGACCCGCGAGCAGGCGCTGGCAATGCGGGGTGCACATGCCATCGGTGAGGTTCCGTCCGACACCGGTCCCCGCGGCGTCGCGTGATCCTGGTAGACACCTCTGCGTGGGTCGAATACGACCGGGCCACCGGCAGCACCGCGGACCGGCGCATCGCCGAGTTGATCGCCGACGAGGGTCCGCTGATGTTCACCGAGTCGGTGCTCATGGAGGTGCTGGCCGGCGCACGCGATGATGCACGCGAGGACGATCTCCGGCGCATGCTGTTGCGATTCGATTTGGCACCCTTTGATGCGGTCACCGATTTCGACATCGCAACGAGAGTCTATCGCCGGTGCCGTCAGGCGGGTGTTACCCCGCGGGGGATGGTCGACTGCATGATCGCAGCAGTCGCACACCGTCGCGCTCTGACGTTGCTGACTTGGGACGCGGACATGATCCGCATCGCCGAGGTGTTCGGCATCGAGGTGGACAAGGGGTCACTGCGCGTTGGATAAGTGGTGATGGCGTCAGGCCCCGAGCAGGCTGACCGCGAGGTAGTTGAACAGTGCCACACCGGAGTCATTGCTGTATTTGTGCAACTGCTCCGGGGTTGCGGTTACCTGATCGCCCTCAAGTCGGTTGAGCAGGGTGCAGCAGATCATCGCGAACTTCGAGAAGCCCCAGTGGTTGAGATATCCGGCGACCATCGCGCCCTCCATCTCGATATTGGCGACGCCGTTATCGTGCAGCCAACCCAGCCACGCCATCTTGGTCTCCGGCGTCTCCAAACAGAGTGCGCCGTCGAGGCGGAACTGTTCGAGGAAGAACTCGTTGCCGGCGATGGTCTTACCGGAGATGATCTCGAAGTCGGTGTATTCGTTGGCGGTGATGATCGCGTTGTAGGTGGCCGCCGGGAAGTGCCCGTCGAACCAGTACTCACCCGCGCCACCGTTGAGCAGACGGTAGGGCTTGAGATCGGCCATCAATCCCTCGGAGGTAACGACTACGGTGCCGCCGGGCAGTCCGACTCCCCCGCTGGTGCCGACCCGGCACCAGAACACCTCATCCATGGCGACCAGATCGCCGCGCTTGAGGAAGAACACCATGCGCATGAGTTCCTGCAGTGCGATCGAGGCACTCGGCATGCCCATGCCGTGTGAGGCGAACAGCACGCCGGCGGTGTAGCGGGTGACGAAGCGATCCTCTTTCGGGAACGCGACGATCTCCGTACCGCCGTTGAGTTCACTCCAGCGCTCCGCGAATTCCTTTATGCGCGAACCGGATCCGGCCATGATGACGGCTTTGACATCACGCAGCGGCGTCAGGATCGGATCCGACGACGCCACCCCGAAGTGGTAGTAGACATCCGCGCGAGTACCATCGAGCACGCCATCGAGGAACGCGTGGTTGATGTTCTCGTTCCGCACGTGACGAACTCTAAGCTCTGCTGGGGCGCTTCTTACGGATCCGGTTAGACGATGCCACCCGTACCCGCCGCTCCGCCGGCGCCCCCGGCACCGCCGACAGTGCCCGTGGAAGTCGCTCCAGGATCGCCTGGCGATCCCGCGGTGCCGGCCTTGCTGGTGCCGCTGGTTCCACCGCCACCACCGGTGCCACCGGGGCCACCATCGCCGCCGTTGCCCGTGCCGCCACCGCCGCCCGTGCCGCCCTGACCGCCGACACCTCCGACTCCGCCAACACCGCCGGCACTGGCCTTGCCGCCGGTGCTACCACCGAGAGCACCGTTGCCGCCCAGACCGCCAGCACCGCCGGCGCCACCGATACCGCCGTCGGCGCTGCCGATGGCGGCGTCGACGGACTGCTGGGAGACACTCGACGGGGTCCAGCCGCCGACCGGTTCGGTGTACTCGACGAGGTAACCGGAAATGAGGTTGGCGCCATTGAGTGGCAGGTCGTTCCAGGCGCCTCGCGTGCCCCTGAAGTTGGTCGACCCCCAGTCCTCGGCGTTTCCGGAATTGTCCGGCTGATTAACAGCCCATGCCGCGTAGTTGAACGGGTCGGTCGCGTAGCCGCCGTTCTTGGGGGTGTTGCCCTGCCAGAACTGCTTGCCGGCTTCGGGCCCGTCCATCCACAGCCAAACCCCTTCCGTACCTTCGTCGGAGGCTCCGATCCAGATATCGTTTTCCGCCACGTAGAGCTTGACGAATTCGTTTTCCTGGTCGGTGGTGATGTTCACCAGATAACCCGTGGCGCCGTTGAGCGTCTTGGTCTTGGCCGCGGCACGTGCTGCGGCCCACCTAACGGTTTTGTCAGCGAAGTACTGGTAGTAACTGTTCGTGACTGGGTTGTAGTACGTGTTCGCTCCGTTGATCGACGAGGTGACGTCGAAGGCAAACGCTCCCTGTTCGGCTCCGGTCGACACCTGCAGCGTGGCGAGGGCAGCGTTGACGGCTGCCTGCGTCCCGGTGAAGTTGAGCACCGTCTTCCCGCCGGTGAAGTTGAACCCGTAACTCGGGGTCAACCCGGTGTAACTGCCCAACTTGAACGTGGTGCCCGTCGGGGCGTTGGGGATTGAGACCGACACCAGCAGGACGTCCGAATTGCCGAAGTTGGTGACCGAGAGGAGCCCCGGCGCCGACTGGTTGGGCTTGTTTGCTTCGAACGTCGTGCTCGGCGTGACTCCGTTGCCGCCGCGACCGCCCACGCCGCCGAGACCGCCGTCACCCGCTAATCCGGCATCGCCGCCGGTGCCTGCGCTGCCACCGGTGCCGCCGGACCCGACCGCGCCGGCGTTGCCACCGGCCCCGGCGTTGCCGCCGACGCCGCCCGTTCCACCCGATGCGCCGACGGGCGACGCGGTGTCGCCGTTGCCTCCGGCACCTCCAGCGCCGCCGGTTCCGGCACCGCCGCCGGCGCCTCCGTCGCCACCGGTGCCATTGGTGCCCGACGCGCCGGCTTTGCCGCCGGCACCGCCCGCGCCGCCTGCGCCGCCATTGGCGCCTGCGCCGCCGCCACCGCCGGCCTGGGCCGCCAAACCGGAACCAGCGTCGGACCCAGGCCCGCCGGTACCGCCGCCTCCGCCGTTGCCGCCTGCTCCACCTTTGCCGCCTGCACCGCCGTCACCGGTTGCGAGGGTAGCGCCACCACCCGCGCCGCCTGCGCCGCCGCTGCCGCCGACGGTTCCGTTGCCGCCGTTGGTCTCTTCCACGGCTCCGTTAGCGCCGGTGTAACCGGCGCCGGCTGCGCCGCCGTCACCGCCTGCACCGCCGGTGCCACTGCGGGCCGTGCCGCCCGCGCCGCCCGCGCCGCCATTACCGCCGACCACACCCGCGGCCGCTGAGGCGAACCCGGTGCCGCCCTTGCCGCCGTCGCCGCCGTTGGCGGCATCGGAGCCTGCTGTGCCGCCGGTGCCGGCAGTGCCAGCCGTGCCGGGTCCGGTGCCGGCCTTGCCGCCGGTACCGCCGTTGGTCGCGGTGCCGGCGTTGCCGCCGGTGCCGCCTGCGCTGCCGTTGGGGTTGGTTACGGTGCCGTTCGCGCCGTTACCGCCGTTTCCGCCGGCACCGGCCGAGCCGCCGTTGCCGCCGTTGCCGCCGTTGCCATTGCTGCCCGCCGCATTGGTGGCAGAACCGCCCGCACCGCCGTTGCCGGCCACACCGCCATTGCCGCCGTTGCCGCCGTTGCCGCCGGCCTTGGTGGGATCGTTCGAGTTCCATCCGGCACCACCGACGCCGCCGTTGCTGGCGTTACCGCCCGCGCCGCCGTTGCCCGCGGTACCCGTGGTGGCAGCGCCGCCGGCGCCACCGTTGCCGCCGTTGCCACCCACTGGACCGATGCCACCGGTTGGTTGGGCGTCAGTCAGGCCCGCTTTGCCCACACCGGATTCGCCTGCCGCGCCGCCCGCGCCACCATTGCCAGCGGATCCACCGGTGGCGGTGCCGCCATTACCGCCGGCGCCGCCGTTGCCGCCCTTCTGGCTGGCGGCGCCGGTCAGGTTGCCTCCGGTGCCGCCGGTGCCGCCGTTGCCGCCGTTACCGAACGCGCCATCGGCGCCCGGTGTCGAACCGCTGCCGCCCTGGCCCTCGACGCCCGCGTTGCCGCCGTTGCCGCCGGCGGTGCCGGTTTTGTTCTCGTCGGTGACGAAGAGGCCGCTGATGCCGTTGTAGCCGTTGCCGCCCTTCCCGCCACTGCCGGCCTTGCCGCCATCGCCGCCTGCGGCGTCGGTGCCGGCCGTGCCACCGGTGCCGCCGGCTTTGCCGCCGAGGCCGCCGTCACCGCCGTCACCGCCAGCACCGCCGGACCCGCCATTACTGCCTGCCGCGCCCGGGGTAGTGCTGGTGAAGCCGGCGCCGCCATCAGCACCCGCACCGCCCTTGCCAGCAGTGCCACCGTTGGCACCGTTGCCATTGGTTCCGCCGGCGGCCGTGCCGCCACCGGCGCCGCCGGCAGCACCCGCACCACCCTTGCCGCCATTGCCTGCGTTACCGCCGGCGCCACCGTTGCCGCCGGGGGTGGCGGGATCGGTGCCCGCGCTACCGGCATTGCCGGCACCGCCGTCGGCGCCGTTGCCTGCCTTGCCGCCGTTTCCGCCGTTGCCGCCCTTCGCATCACTCCCGGCCGAAGCACCCGCACCGCCGGCAGCACCACCGGTGCCACCTGTGCCACCCGTGCCCGCGGCGCCACCGTCGCCGCCGTTGCCGCCGGCCTTACCGGCATCGCCGGGACTCGTGCCGCCGGCACCGAGCAACCCGTTTCCACCGGCGCCGCCATCCGCGCCGTTACCACCGGCACCGGCGTTGCCGCCATTGGCGTCAGCGCCACTGGTTCCAGTTGTCGCAACACCGGCCGCGCCACCGGCACCACCGTCACCACCGGCCGCGCCCTTACCGCCAGCGCCGCCGGTTCCGCCGTTCGGGCTGCCGATAATGCCGGCAGCTCCGTCGATACCGCTGCCGCCGCTGCCACCGATGCCGCCGTTGCCGCCCAGGCCACCGTTGCCGGCCTTACCCGAGGTGGCGCCACCGCCAGCGCCACCGGCTCCACCATCACCGGCAGCGGTACCGTCCAGCCCGGACTTCGGCGAGCCACTGAAGCCGTCGCCACCGGTGCCACCGGCGCCGCCGTCACCGGCCGTGCCGATTGTCGTGTCGCCACCGGCGCCACCGGCGCCACCGTTACCGCCGGCCATACCCGCAACCGTGGAATCCCAGCCATCGCCACCGCGGCCACCCTTACCGCCACCGGTGGCCTTACCGTCAGCACCGCTAGTTCCCCCGGAACCACCCTGGCCTGCGCCGGAACCGGAACCGCCGTCACCACCGGCAGTGCCGTCGGGATGTTGCTCGGTGCCGTTGACGCCATCGCCGCCGGCCGCCGCCCCACCGGCATTACCGCCGTTGCCGCCCGCGCCACTGTTGGAGTTGCCGCCGTTACCGCCCTTGCCGCCATCGCCGCCGTCACCGCCGGGGCCGTCGATCGCGTTCCCGCCGGTGCCGGCTTTGCCACCGTCGCCGCCGTCGCCGCCCTTACCTGTATCTGCGTCACCACCGAAGCCGCCTGCGCCACCGGAACCACCGTTACCACCGGTGAACGCATCACCGCCGTCGCCGCCGGCACCACCCTTACCCGCGTCAGCCGAACCAGTCGCGGTGTAACCCTTACCGCCCTTACCACCGCTACCAGCATCAGCGGACGCACCGTCAGCACCGTCGGTGGCTCCGAAACCGCCGGCGCCGGACTTGCCGCCGTTTCCGCCCCTTCCGCCCTTGCCGCCGTTGGGTATTTGAGCGTTGATGCCGTCGGCGCCGTCACCGCCGCCGCCGCCGGTGCCAGCGTCACCGCCGTCACCGCCGTCGCCGTCGGTGCCTGCCTTGCCGGTGCTGCCGCCCGCGATGCCACCGGTGCCGCCATTGCCGCCGAGGCCCCCGTCGCCGCCAGCGCCGCCGGCGCTGCCCGCCTTGCCGGGATCGGTTCCCGTGACTGCCGTGGCCCCGGCGCCCCCGTTTTTGCCGTCACCGGCGTTGCCGCCGAGGCCGCCGTCGCCGCCGTCGCCGTCGATGCCTGCTGCTGCTTTACCGCCACCGGCGCCGGCCGCTCCGCCAGCACCACCGTTTCCGCCCGTGCCGCCCTTACCGCCGCTTCCACCGGCCTGGCCATCTGTACCGACAGTGGTACTCGGATCGCCGGCGACACCGTTGCCGCCGTTGCCGCCCTTACCGCCGTTCCCGCCCTTACCGCCGACGCCGCCCTTCGAGTCAGTGCCCGGCGTGCCGCCGGTGCCGCCGGCGGCGCCCTTGCCGCCCTTGCCGCCGTCGCCGCCGTACCCGCCGTTGGTGCCGTTCTTTCCGGAGTCGCCGGCGTTGCCGCCGTTATCACCGTTGGTGCCATTGGTGCCGTTGCCGCCGGCGCCGCCCTTGCCAGCCGTGCCCGCGTTGCCGCCGTTGCCGTTGGTCCCGGACTTCGACGTACCTCCGTTGCCGCCTGCCCCGGCGTCACCGCCGGCCCCGCCATCGCCGCCATCACCAACGACGCCTGCGGCCTTGCCGCCGTTGCCGCCGTTGCCGGCATTGCCGCCGGCGCCGCCCTTGCCTGCGACGCCCGACTCGGCGCCGCCGCCGGCGCCACCGGCACCGCCGGCGCCGCCGCGGGTGCCGTTTTCACCGCCGCTGAACTGCAGGGGCGCACCGGTGTAGCCGTTGCCGCCGGTGCCGCCAGTGCCGCCGGCACCACCGGTGCCCGCACCCGAGGCGCTGCCACCCTTTCCGCCGGCACCGCCGTCTCCGCCAACGAAAGCCTCGATCGTGGAGGTGATGCCGTTCCCGCCGCTGCCGCCGGCGCCACCGTTGGCGCCAGCACCATCCGTGCCCGCAGTCGCCCCCGTCCCGGCTGCGCCGACCGCTCCCGCATCGCCGCCGTTGCCGCCCTTGCCGCCGTCGGACTTGAATCCTTCGAATCCGTTGGCGCCGTTGCCTCCTGCGCCGCCGGCGCCGGCAGCACCACCGTCACCCGCGGTGCCATTCGGAGCCGAACCACCGCCACCGCCAGCACCGCCGTTGCCGCCCGCGGTGCCGTCTTCGCCTAGTGCGTTGGCCGACCAACCGGCCCCGCCGGTGCCGCCGTTGCCGCCATCACCCGCGATGCTGCCGACACCTTTAGCATTACCGCCCGCACCGCCGTTACCGCCGTTACCGCCGGCCACCCCGGCCTTCGTCGAGGCGAAGCCGTTGCCCCCGTCGCCACCCTTGCCACCGTTGTCCGCGAGGCCGCTGTTGCCGTCGGTTCCGTCGGTGCCGCACCGTCCGCTGCCCGCCAGCCCACCGAGACCGCCGGCGCCGGCACTGCCGGTGCCACCATTGCCGCCGTTGCCGCCATCGGGGTGGGCCTCGGTGCCGTTGGCGCCGTTGCCACCGTTACCGCCCCCACCGGCACCACCACCGTTGCCGCCGTTGCCGCCGTCACCGGCATGCCCGACGGTGCCGAAGAGGAACAGGTAGCGGGCCGATCCGGCGTTGCCGCCGTTGCCACCGTTGCCGGCGTTGCCGCCGCCGGTGCCGTTACCGCCGTTGTAGCCGTTGCCGCCGTTGTCGTTAAACCCGGTGGAATTCGCGCCGTTTTGGCCCGCCGATCCGCCCGCGCCGTCGCCGCCATTACCGCCGTCACCGGCATTGCCAGCATGGCCGAAGATCACGCTGCCATTGCCACCATTGCCACCGTTACCGCCGTTGCCACCGAGGGCAGTTGCGCCGCCGTCGCCGCCACGCCCGCCAGCACCGCCGGTGCCGCCGCGGCCGAAGATCAGGCTGCCTGCCCCGCCGTTGCCGCCGTTGCCACCGTTGCCACCATTGACGGTCGCGTTGTTGTCCGCGACGCTGTTGCCGCCGGCACCACCGGCACCCCCGGCACCCCACACCGACAGCAGACCGACGCCGCCACCATTACCGGCGTTGCCGCCCGACCCGCCGGCCACCAGGGCCGCACCACCGTCACCACCGGCGCCACCGCGCCCGATCAGCAACGCACCGTCGGCGCCGCGGCCGCCGAGGCCACCGGCCCGGGTACCCGCCCCACCGTCGCCGCCGGCACCGCCACGCCCGATCAGCGACAACCACCCAACCGCGCCGCCGTTGCCGCCGCGTCCACCGATGCCACCGTCGCCATCACCGATACCGCCATCGCCGCCACGCCCGCCCGCCCCGAACAGCAGACCACCCCGGCCACCGACACCACCATTGCCGCCTCTGATGGAACTGTCACCGTTGCTGAAACCATTACCGCCGGTGCCGCCGTCACCCCCGACGCCCAGCACGGTGAACGCGCCTGAATTCCCACCGGCGCCACCGACACCACCGGCGCCACTGGAACTGCTGCCGCCGGCGCCACCATCGCCACCGAAGCCGATCAGCGAGAACACCGCACTGGATCCGGCGTCGCCGCCATCGCCGCCGAAGTAGTAGCCGTCACCGCCGGCACCACCGTCGCCGCCGGCATTGAGCACCGACAGCAATCCGCCACCGCCACCGGCGCCGCCGTTACCGCCGTAGCCGTAATTGCCGTAGCCACCCGCACCGCCGACACCACCAACACCGAACACCGAAATGATCGCGGCCTTACCGCCGGTGCCGCCATCGCCGCCAAACCCGTAATAGCCGCTGTCGCCACCCGCGCCACCGGCGCCACCCTTACCCCACAGGGCGATCACACCCGAATTGCCGCCCGCACCACCCGCGCCACCGTCGCCGTAATAACCGCCTGCACCACCGGCACCACCGGCACCACCTTTGCCCACCAACGCGATCGCACCCGAGTTACCACCGGCACCACCGGCACCACCATTGCCGCCCACGCTGCCACCAGCACCACCGGCACCACCGGCGCCGCCGCGGCCATTCAAAATCCCGGCACGCCCGCCGGCACCACCAGCACCACCGTCACCACCACCGGCATTGCCCGCACCACCGGCGCCACCGGCACCGCCGGTGCCGAACACCGACAGAAGCCCGGTATTGCCGCCGGCCCCACCGGCGCCACCAGCAACATCCACCACGATCGCTACCGCACCCGCACCACCATTGCCGCCATTGCCCAGGAACAACCCGCCCCGACCACCCACACCACCGGCACCACCGTTGACCCCGGCGCCGCCGTTACCGCCGTAGCCGAACCAGCCCGCCGCACCACCATTACCGCCGGCAAACCCACTACCGGCATTACCGATCAGACCCGCGTTACCGCCGTTGCACGCACCCGACGTGCACGCGCCGGCATACCCGATATAGCTGTAGCCGTTACCCAGCAGGATGCCCGCGTTCGGGTTATCCGCAGTGCCGTTACCGATGAAGATCCGCAGAATCGAACCCGGATACCAGCCACCCAGCGCCGCAGCACCCGGAGACACCACCGCAGAACC
>Ga0209829_10000671_pt1 | contig 29839 bp, 24 predicted proteins | sample C_140205_EF_Meta_FD_187311 | JGI IMG/M metagenome (GOLD analysis project Ga0209829, IMG submission 187311) | Freshwater microbial communities from Lake Croche, Canada to study carbon cycling - C_140205_EF_MetaG (SPAdes) (version 2) | ecosystem: Environmental > Aquatic > Freshwater > Lake... | reverse complement strand
CCTACGATTGATGCACCAGTCCCAAATGACAACATCAAAAAAATACTCGAGACCAAAATCAAAGAAGATGAAGGTGTGGAAAAGCCTCTTCAAGAATTGCTTGACGAATTAACAAAAAAATACAATGTTAAATTTGAAATCAACAAAAAAGCATTCGCAGCTATGATGATTGACGATGCAGACAAAAAACCTGTAAAAGCTTCAGCCGCTGATAATATTCCTTTTGCAGTATGGCTAACTGGAATTTTTGATCCTTTAGGAATTACTTACCAACCAGTTGCAGACACTATTCTTTTGTTTCCCGCAACTAAACCAATGAAAGATAAATAATTACTTGCTGGTTCCCGAAGTTTGAAATATCTTTTGAAAGAACCCTTGATTTTGATCTTTATCTGATGAGTTATGTAAATATTTCGCCCACACTTCATAATTCGCAGGTAGGTTCTTACCTGTTATTGCTTGTAATGAGTCTCTGCAACAATTCACCAATGCGACATCTTGTTCACTTTGTAGCACGGATAACAAGCATTCTGATGCTTGATACTCCTTATATTTTCCTAATGCCTTAGCAGCAATAATTCTTTCATCAACTTTTTGTTGGCGATCCTGCTCGGAACCAACAACTGCTGGTTCTTTCAACACTTTAACCAGTAACTCTAAACCCGATGGCGTTCGTACTTCGCCTAATGAATTCAGAACTTGGCATTTAATAACCGTTGCTGTTTCGGGATTAAAATTAGAAGCCCGATAGTAAGCATCTTTCAAAACTTCCGAAGTTCGCGAATCTTTGAATGTGCGAAGTGTTGATATTGCTTGCAATCTGCATATCGCTTGGCGGTCTATTAATGCTGCATCTGAAAGTATTTTAAATACCTTTTCTTGATCTTCCGCAGTTCCATGATTTGCCAATGGTTCTTTAAGCGAAGCAAGTGCAACGGCTCGTTTATCCCCATCTACACTCTTTTCTAAAACCACCAAAGGCGGATCAGATGGCATAAACAAATTCTGAATCCTAAATTCTCTACTGGTAACGGAATCCCACAATGATGCACAACCCGGAGCAGCAATTAACAATCCAATCAACATGGATCGCATTAAAAATCGCTTGCTTATCCGTATTTGATAAAAAACCATGTTTGTTTACCAGCTTATTATGTTATTTCACCCACAATGTAAAAATCCCCAACTACAAGCGATCCAAATAGCCTTGATAACATTTTTCTTCAATACGAGTTTATAGCTTTCTTACCAAAATCACCCTCAACCTACTTCACACCTTTCCCCTAAAACACCGGAACTAACAAAACACCAACCTTTTAACAAAATTTAACCCCTTCCATCGAAATCTTTAAAATTACATGTAATAATAATTATTATGGAAATCGATGAATTTACTGGTTTGGTTCATTTAACCCAAAAACTTGGCTTTATCACTCCGCCTATTGCTGAAGAAGTGCTTGCACATACTAGGTCAATTAATGGTAATTTTATTGACCCAAAAATTCTAACCCAAAACAACTACCTAACTCCTTGGCAGATTGAAAAAATTATAGCTGGCGATGGAACCATGCTTTTGTTCAATGGTTACCAACTTCTTTCACCTATTGGAATAGGCAATTTAGGCCGTACTTACAAAGCAAAGAAAATTGATACTGGTGAAATTGTTGCATTGAAAGTACTCCGAAAAAGACACACCAGCAATAATGCCGAAACTTTAAAATTTCTTCGACAAGGAGAAATTCTTAAAGACATCAACCACCCCAATATTGTAAAAACCCTGGAATTATTTCCCGGAACTAAAAACATTCCACCTTACCTTGCACTTGAATGGGTTAAAGGTGGATCCGTTTACGACTGGTTAGAAATCAAAACGTTTCTAAGTTGCCCCGAAGCTTGTTTGATTATGGAAGAAGTTATCAAGGCTTTTTTATATTTACAGAAGATGGGTATATCACACGGAAATTTCTCGGGAGCAAAAGTTCTATTGGATAATACTTCACACCCTAAAATCAACAATTTTCGTTTTGCTTCAATTTTTGATCCCACTACAGGGCAGATTAAAAACCAAAATTCTTTGTCCTTTGATTATGCGGGATTAGAAAAGCATTCAAGCGTATCTTCATCCCCTACACAATCAGATATATTTTTTGCAGGGTGCCTTTTCTATCACCTTCTTACAGGAAAATCTCCGCTTCCAGGATCATTTCAAAAAAGAAAAGAAATGTATAACAGCAATGAATTCAAGTTTCTATTCAACACGGAATTCGAAAAAACATTACCATCGGAAACTTTACCTATCATCAAGAACATGATTTCAATCGATCCGAAAACGCGCTACAACGATTTCTTACAGGTCCAAATCGCAATTCAATCCATTCGAAAAAAAATTCAATCAGAATATGGGGTTAATTCAGCAGGGAATGGTTCCACTATATTTTTGGTTATCCGCAGCGATAAAAAAAGGCAATTGATCAAAGCCTATATGCAAAACAGGGGATTTAGAATTTTGCAGGCAAACAACCTTGAACAGGCTCTTAATGTTTACAGTCGTGAATCTTTCAGGCACCTTATCATTGAATTAGATAGCTATCTATCCATCAAAGAAACTTTTGCAAAAATGATCACTGAATCAGAATTACGCAGGCGATTCCTTCATACTGTTTTCTTAGTGGGCAAAAAAAAACTTGTGCATATTCCTGCTAGGCATGGAAACACATTTATCGAAAATCCCATTGATTTCTCATTGGTGATGGAAAAAATAATGCTTCATGAAAAAACATGAATCAGAGGGTTGGAAGCGATCGCCCAAGATGCGAAATCAAGAACTTCATATCTTCCCAAACTTCTTTTTTCTTTTCAGGATTCCGTATTAAATATAACGGATGATAAGTACATAAAACTTGAATCCCTTTCCAATCGTAAAATTTGCCTCTTAATTTGTTGGTTGGTATTTTAGTATCAAGTAGATTTTCTGCGGCACAAGACCCAAGACAACAAATCACTTTTGGTTTTACCAATGCCAATTGTTTTTCAAGAAACCCCCGACAGTTGGATACTTCGGTTTGCATTGGCAATCGTTTATCAGGCGGTTTGCAACTAATAATATTTAGAAAATAAACCTCATCCCGCGATAAGCCACAAGCCTTGAGAATTTTATCTAACAATAAGCCATCTTCGCCAACAAATGGGATCCCCTTTTCATCTTCAGTAATACCGGGGGCTTCCCCAACAAAACAAATATCGGGTTCAATTTTACCAATACCAAAGACGGTGTTTTTTCTTGTTTGGGCAAGTTGAGGGCATTTCACACAAGATGCAACTTCATCTTTAAGCTGCTGCAATAATAGCGTTTTCTTTTCCAGTGAATGCGGTGATGCGATTACTGGGGCAGGGGAGCTAACAACAACGTTCTGAGCGCATGCCATACTTGCCAAAGGTAACTGCTCATGAACTATGGGACCAATAGTTTGAGAAGTGGAATTATTATTATTTTCGAGCCATTCAATACCCGAAACCTTAAGGCATTCCAGATGCGTTTTTATTTGTTTATGTAACTCACTTAAAGAAATATTCTGCACGCATCAACTCCAAGACTTATCATCTAGTTTTTAATAGCCTATTAAATAATAGTTCATTGTTTATTTTATACTTTAGCAGCGGATTGGTCCTGAATTTCCGGAAAAACATTATGCAAAAAGATGATATTTTCAATATCGGTTTAATTCAGATGGCATGCCAACAGGATTCAAATACGAATCTTGAAAAGGCTCTTGCGGGTATTGATGAAGCTGCATCCAAAGGTGCGCAGATTATTTGCCTGCAAGAACTTTTCCTTACACCTTATTTTTGTCAGGTACAAGATCCCGCGTTATTTGAACTAGCAGAACCTATTCCGGGTCCAACCACAGATGCTCTAGCGCTTTGTGCAAAGAAAAACCGCTGCGTTGTTATTGGGTCGGTTTTTGAAAAACGGGCCCCAGGCCTTTATCACAACACTGCGGTAGTTATTGGCCCAGATGGAAACATCATTGGTATCTATCGCAAAATGCATATTCCTGATGATCCTCTTTTTTATGAAAAATATTATTTCACTCCGGGAGATCTTGGCTTTAAATCCTTTAAAACCCCATTTGCCGAAGTAGGAGTTCTTGTTTGCTGGGACCAATGGTACCCAGAGGCTGCAAGGCTAACCGCTCTTGAAGGCGCAGAAATTATTTTTTATCCCACCGCTATTGGCTGGCATTCTCATGAGAAAGAAATCTACGGCAAAGCACAAGCAGAGGCTTGGCTAACTATGCACCGATCTCATTCGATCGCAAACGGAGTTTATGTTGCAGCAGTAAACCGGGTAGGTTTAGAAAAAAACAGTTCTGGTGGCAGCTTAGAGTTTTGGGGAAATTCGCATGTATTAAATACATACGGGGGCTATCTGCATCATTCAAATGAGCAGATAGACGAGGTAATAGTTACAAGTTGTTCAAGGAAGATGATCGAAGAAACACGCAGGAACTGGCCCTTTTTTCGGGACCGGAGGGTTGATTTTTATAAAGGAATATCAAACCGCTGGAATAGCAAAACTACGCTATAAATTAGTTTTATTTTAGAAGTATTACTAAGCAGTTAAGATTTCTAGTATAGAAAATCTGACATCTTAAAGAGCAGGGGTTTTGGGCGAAAACCCCTACCGAATTAGCATTGAACTCTAAAATGCACAAAGAAAGTAACGGCTTCTGGGCAAAAGACCTTCACCTTAGTCTTAGCAATTAAAGATAATCATTGCTATCTATATTCAAGCAAACGCCATGCCAACAAATTTGAAAAATCAAATATGTTCATTAGACGCTATATTTAGAGCAATATCAATTTTGTATTGGGCCAAAAACAAAACACCAGCCGGAAAACCCGACTGGTGTCGAAAAAACCGGCTGTTAGTTGAAGGACTAGTTTTGATTCCCAAAATCTCCCTTGGAAGCCCTCCAGACACTATGAATATGGTTTGCGGGGTTTCCACTAGCATCAGCTTGCATATTTATAAACTCAATTAAGAAGTCAGGGCCTTGAAGCCTGTAGGTGTAGGGGTCACCAGGTTTAGATTTATCCAAAGCATAGCTAAAATTAATTTTTGCAAAATCAGAACCAACAAGTCTGGCAGCCTCTTTTTCAGCAAAATCTTGAGGGAACCTATTAGAGTAAGCACGGATCATTTCTTGAACGATTTTCTTCTGCTCAAGATTTAAATCTCCAGATTCCAAACCTTTCGAAAAAGTCGGGGCCATCGATTTTCCCTGTTCAATTTCTGCAAACAACTTATCAGTAAACGCAACTTTTTTTTGTTCATCGGAAAGAGATGCGATTAGTTTCTTTGCAAAATCTTCGGTTTCAGGAAGGGTACGGAGTCCTTTTTTATCACCATTTAAAACCAAAGCTGGGTTCGCACCAAAAAATGAGGGAGTTGCACTTACCACTTTATTGCCTTCAATCACAAAGTTCAAGGAAAGATGATGGCCTTCAAAACGCCAGCCCCATTTTTTTCCTGCACCAGGGGTTCCAAAAACAGAGACAAAGTACCACTCCGAGCTTCGAACATTGGTACCATTTTTCTCATTTTCCTTTAACACTTGCTCAAGGCCCATAATCCCACGAACTCTAGAATAACCTTCTTTGCTGGTTCCAGCTTGAACCATGCTAAGCGCAAGTTGCTTTTGCTCTCCAGACATTTCTTCCATACGCAAGCCTTTTCGCGTAGGATTTTTAGCTTTGTCTTGTAGTGGAACAAAGTTCCAATTAGTTCTCTCCGAGTCCTCAAAAGTAAACAATGCCTTCTTTTTCTGTTCCGCTGAAAGCGTTGCAGAAAATTCGTCAACAGCTTTAGCCATTGCACCTGCAGTTTGTAGATTAGTATCCGCATTGGATATATATGCCGCAATTAGCACTATCCCAGTACAAAAAACTAAACCTGTTTTAATCCATAATTTGTTATGCGACAAGGAAGCCATTTGTATTACTCCAGAAAAAAATCAGCTATAAAATGAAACAAACCGATTTATGGAAACGAAATTTCTTTCACTTCGTAACGAAGCAAGCCTTTGGGAACTTTAAACGAAACCATGTCACCACACTTCTTACCCAATAAGGCCTGACCGCGTGGACTCGAGGACAATATTTTATTATTGTCGTAATCTTCATCTCCCGGGCCAACAAGCTCGTAAGTTTCATGCTCACCAGAGTCTAAATCTTTAATAACAACTCGGGCGCCAAACACAACTTTATCCGAAGGCAGACTACTCATGTCCACAATAAGTGCACGGGCTAGTTTATCTTTAAGTGCATCAACTCTGGCCTGCAACATACCTTGATCTTCTCGGGCAGCATGGTATTCGGCATTTTCGCTGAGATCGCCCAAGGCACGAGCATCAGCAATGCGCGTAGCAATTTCAATCATTTCCGAATTTTGCATTCGGTTTAATTGGACCAACAAATTTTCATAGCCCTCTCGGGTCATCGGGACGCGTTCTATTGTCATTTCTTCACCACATACAAATAGTTACCACTTGCGGAATAACACTCCGCATCATGGTTTAAACCAAAACTTCATTAACTAATTATATTAAATAGCAAAAACGAAGGAATTGCTACCTTTTATTTAAAACACAATAATATTGTATATCTTAAAATAATTCTGTTCCATAAGGGAAGGATTTAATGCATGGGTATAAAGGATAAAAACGTTAAAATATTGATAAAAATTGATCATACGGCATTGATTTTACAAAAAACCATGCGAAACTTGGTTTGTAGCTTTATTTCCTAGGATTGAATTACGATGAAGAAAAAATCAAAAAAAGATGAAGCAAAAGTTCTAGGTTTTGTTGGACTGGGCCTAGATAACAAGGACGACCACCAAAGAATTACCAATTGCGAACATTTTTATTTGGTGGGGGGATCTGAAGAAACCCACGAAAGAATGCAAGACACTGCCATTCGTTTTTCTGAATCATTAGAAAAAAAAGGCAAAAGACTCGAAGACACCTGCCCCCAAGAAGCGATTGATTTGCTACGCAATTCGATGCGAGACTAAAAATCCCGCCTTAGATTTATCGACCTAAAAAAACGAGTATTTTCCATGCAAGTAATACGCATTGCAAGACTTGTGTCATTTATTGCATAGTTAACTGTTATCGCAGTATTTTCAACTCCCTCCTTATATTTGAAAAGACCTGATTAATCGATATTTTTATGCTACTTCAAATTTATTCTTTCACATGATTTTTCCTCTTTATTCCTATTCCATTAGAATTTGAGGGAACATTTGTGGTATTAATGCAGGCGATTTAAAATAACAGGCAATTATAAATGTTATATTTTAAAAATTATATCGGGCTCCATTTAAAGGAAAACATCAATGGATATGGATAAACTTGTTTCGCTTTGCAAAAGAAGAGGCTTCCTTTTCCAGTCGAGTGAAATTTATGGCGGGCTTAACGGCTTTTGGGATTATGGCCCCTTAGGAGTCGAATTAAAACGAAACATCAAGGAAGCTTGGTGGCAGGATATGATTTCAGGGCACAATGAACTTCTTATCAACAATGGGGCCCCCTGCGAACACCAAATGGTTGGTATTGATTGCAGCATCATCATGCATCCTCAGGTTTGGAAATGTTCGGGCCATTACGATTTATTTCATGACTTCATGGTCGATTGCAAGGAATCAAAAAAACGCTATAGGCATGATCAGGTAAGAGGCCGATGGGCACTTGCCAAAGAACAGCGGGTATTTATTGCAACCCAATCTGGTGGGGAAGAAGGGCTCCAAGAAACGGAACAGAAGGCCTTAAAGTTTTTTAATCTGCGCGCAAAATCATTAGAAGAAATATCTTGGGATGGGCCGTTAGTTTCACTTATTACTATAAGTGATTTCGACAAAGTTCTGGGGCCGGATGCAAAGGCAATCGGCACACTTACCCCTCCACGCGAATTTAACCTGATGTTCAAGACTATTGTTGGGGCAATGGGAGGCGAAGAAAGCTCTGCGTTTCTAAGGCCCGAAACTGCTCAGGGAATTTTCGTAAACTTTAAAAATGTAGTCGATTCTACCCGAGTAAAAATCCCATTTGGCATTGCCCAAATAGGTAAAAGCTTCCGAAACGAAATTACTCCTCGCAACTTCACTTTTAGGTCCCGTGAATTCGAACAAATGGAAATCGAGTTTTTCTGTCACCCAAGCCAATCACCCGAATGGTACAAATATTGGCGCGACCGCAGATACAAATGGTATACCGATCTTGGCTTATCTTCTTCCAGATTACAATTACGCGACCATGACAAAGACGAATTAAGCCATTATTCCTGTGGCACCGCTGATATTGAATACGCATTCCCATTTTTACCCCCAGGCGAATTTGGTGAACTTGAAGGCATTGCCCATCGGGGCGATTTTGATCTTAAGAGCCATATGGAAGGCAAATTAGTTCGTTCTGGTGATGAACTAGTAGTCGAACTTGGTGAAGATGGAAAACCAAAACACCGTGGTTCTGGTAAAGACCTCCGATACTTTAATGACCAAACTCGTGAACGATTTATCCCTCATGTGATTGAACCTTCCGCTGGCGCAGACCGGGGCACTTTGGCTTTCCTTTGCGAAGCCTACTTCGAAGAAGAAATCGAAGGCGAAACCAGAGTTGTCTTACGTTTAAACCCTAGAATCGCACCTGTCAAAGCAGCTATTTTCCCGCTCGTCAACAAGGATGGTATGCCTGAAAAGGCGAAGGCTATCTATGGCGATCTTAAAAAAGAATTTGCTGTATATTTTGATGATGGCGGAGCCATTGGCAGAAGGTACCGTAGGCAAGACGAAATCGGCACCCCGATTTGCATCACCGTGGATGGCCAAACCAATCAAGACGATACGGTTACCTGGCGAGACCGGGATACTCTTCAACAGAAACGCATTCCCATCCAAGGCCTGAAGGAAGAATTGCGAAACTTATTGAAATCCTAAGTTTTAGGGCTTTTTGTGTAACCTTAAGGCATCCAGCGTCTGCTGGATGTCTGCAGGCACGGGGGCCTTTATTTCCAACAATTGATTCGTTCGCGGATGCTTAAACCGCAATCGAAATGCATGCAACGCCTGGCGCCCAAGAAGTAAAGAATCTTCCTCATCTGGCAGATTCGGAAGAAAGCTTTTCAGATGGATACTATCCCGACCGCTATATATTTTATCGGCTAAAACTGGGTGCCCGATACTTCCCAAATGCACCCGAATCTGATGTGTTCGCCCGGTTCTGGGTTGCACTCGCACATAGGTATAACCTTTGAATCGCTCGATCACCTCATAATAACTGCACGCATCTTTAGCGTCTTCATTTCCCAAATCATTAGTTACGATCATTTTCACCCGATCGGTCGGGTGATGTGCAATTTTCGCCTCAATATAATCGGTATCTCGTTCTATTACACCCGAAGTGATTGCTATATATTCCTTAAAAACTTTGCGCTGTTCAAACAACATCGATAATTCGCGATGTGTTTGCTCATGCTTAGCAACAAGAATAACCCCGCTCGTATCTCGGTCAAGCCTATGAACAATCCCCGGCCTGTAATCACCATTGATTGTACTTAATGTCTCAAAATGAAAACGCAAAGCATTTACAAGAGTCCCACTCCAATGGCCTTTAGCTGGATGCACAACCATATTTGGGGGCTTATTTATTACTGCTAGGTATTCATCTTCGTAAACAACATCCAAGGGGATATTTTCGGCCTGAGGTGCTGAACGCGTCGCGACAGGAGGTACTATTTTAATGAAGTCGCCATGCTTGACTCTATAGCTCGACTTGGCTATTTTCTGATTAACAGTAACCCCGCCGCCTTCTATCACTCTTTGAACAACAGCCCGACTATAATCGGGAAATTGCATGACAAGAAATTGATCTAGTCTTACGTTTTCAAGCCTTATTTTGGCATGAACATCGATTTCGCGCGGGGCAGGGGGCTGAGCTTCAGCATCAGGGGTTTCGATTTCTGCAAATTCAGTTTCATCCGTATCAACATCATCAATTGGTTCAAATTCATCCATTATAATTAATCAAAATTCTTGTAAAAAGTCGCCAAATCAAACTGGTTATCCTGAAGATTTTTCAGGTATTTAACCGCAAGGGCACCCGCACCAGTTTTATCGCCCAATAAACTAGCCTGAGTGTAATAATCTTTAGCTTTATCAAAGTGCCTGAGTGCCTCATGGCCTTTCCCAGCATTAAGAAGAGATTGCGCCTTTAACTCAGGAATTAACAAGGGCTCATTAATAACCAGATCATAAAGTTCAATCGCTTTTTCAATATTGTTCGTTGCTTCTTTTTTAATCTCTAGGTTGGTACTTGCAAAAAGAGTCATCCCTTGAGCGAGCAAAACTCTAGCAGCTTCAACCCGTGCAATTAAAGCTTGGCTTGTTCCTGAATTTTTTTGAGCAAACTCTTGAAGCGCTGCAGATTGCTGGCTGAATCCCAGACCTGCCCAACGTTTCGATTCTTCTTCAAAAGCACTATTTGAAACCGTGGTGACGGTAAAATAAATTGCGCAAAGCAAGATGATAGAAATAGCAGCAACAATTATTTTCTTTCCATGGATTTCTGCAAAATCCGCAAAGGACATCCTCATGGAATGAACTTGAACTAACTGGTTATGGGGTTGCTCTTGTGTAGTCATTCCTTCTCCAAACGATTTGAACTGATGAAAGTTCTAATGCCTAATTACAATACAGTTGTTATATGGAAAATATAAAGGGGATTTAAAGAAGGGTCAATCGCAAGCAATCCAGAATAGGCTAATTCTTTTCAGGTAACTGAGCTTCATAGCCAACTTTTTTGACTGCTTTTGCAAGAGTGTCTGCTTCCATCATTGCCTTGGAACCGCCTACACCTGCTCTAACAAGGGCGACATACCAAAAGCGCAGCCTATCCCTCTGAGGTAATTCAACAGATTTCAAACCAAGGGTTTCAACATCATCGGGATTCCAACGACTCTTTTTTAATTTTTCCGAAACTTGCCTAAAAGTTAATCCATTAGAAACTACTTGGCCACTTTCATCCGTAATACGGTACGCAACCAATAAATTCAACAACCCTAAGAATCTTCCTAAATGGAGAGATTTGGTTTTTACTGCCAACAAAAATTGATCGATAGAATCCATTAACTTTTCAATTCAGCAAAATCACCTGTCACAAATCAACCACCGACGATTCGGAATCTAAAAGCAATTTGCAACTGTTTCACAGCGTAGCATAAGACCGCGATCATAAATATAGGGAATACTGGCAATTTAACCGCTTTGTACTAAATATGCCGATTTTAACTGAATACCCCATGTTTTCATCCGTTTTATCAGCAAAATAAAAACCTTATTTCGATGCTTTGGCAAATTATTTATTCAATTAAGCATAACTTTTGTCAGCTGAACAATTTCCAAAAGCGATGTTTTTTCCCCTGCTAAGCTTCTCAATCCACTTTTTAGCATTACCTTACATGGAGAATTATTAATTTCTTCTTAGGAGGCCAGGATGGTCCAAGCTAAAAAACACAGTTCATCAAACCTTTATGAACTTAGGTCAAATTCCCCACAACTCCCAGAAATTCGTATCCATGATAATTCAGAACGGTGTTTGTATCATCTTTTCGACACATCAAAAGAAAGCATATACGGTATTAATTTAGCTAAAAACTGCCCCTTTCAGCCTTCCCACCCTGGTTTAAACACCAACTTTCAAATGCTTGATTACAGTTTGCCTAGAGATGCAGAACTAAAAACGGGTTCGGAACTAAAATTTCGTAAAACAGTACCAGATGCAATTTTAATAGGCCAAAACTACGAACCCTTTAGTTCCTTTGAAAAAACCCGTACTCTTGCTATTGGATTGGGGAAGTTCTTGGCAAGTCAAGGATTCAAGATTTGGTATCAAACCCGAGCAACCCTAGATCTCGAACTCTTTGAAACTTTTCTTTATTTAGAAGAAAGTGTGCAACTTCTATTACCTTTTCATACCTTAAACGATCGGATCGCAAAATTAATAGAGCCTTTTTGCCCAGCTCCAAACACTAGGCTGAAACAGGTAGAAACTCTAAAAAACTTGGGGATTCCTTTTGAAATATGTCTAGATTCGCTTATTCCTGGCATAAACGACTCTAAAGCTAACCTTCTCCCATTACTGGAATCTCTTGCAGAAAAAGGCGTAAAAAGAACTACCGTTTCGTATATGCACCTTCCAACGGGGTATCGTTCTAACCTAAACAAACAAAAGCAGCAGATGTTTTCTATGTGGTCGGCTGGATTTGACTTCGATTTTGCTGGCCTAGGTACCCGAAAGTTACTCAATGCAAGTTATCGCAAGGCAAAATATGCTGAAATCATGGCATGGGGTAAGGAAGTAGGCATTAAAATCGTTGTCGATGGGATTGCAAATCCCGACTTGGCGCGAAAATCTTCACTAGATATTCAAAGTATTACATCAAATCTTAAAGAACGATATTTGGCACTTTCTACCAAGTAGCAAAAAGCATCCAAAATTTTATCTTATTCAATCTCCAGTCTTGGTATAACTACTCAATTGAATTTGATGAATTAAAGTAATTTTGAAGCGGCAATTAAAATGGCAAACGGCATCGAGAAGATTAATAACGCACAGGTATACCAACCCGCAAACACTCTTTATTCACGGACTTTCATTGCGCTATTGATTGCCCAATTTCTTGCTGCTTTTAATGACCAGGCGATTCATGCTTCCGCAATGTTTTTTGCAATCAACAAATCGATTTTGAATGAGGCCCAGGCTATCTCCCTTATGCCCATCCTTTTTTATGCACCTTGGGCGATCTTTTGTACTTTGGCAGGATACCTTGCAGATCGTTACAGCAAGCAAAGCTCATTAATATTCTGGAAAATGGCTGAACTTCTAATCACTGCAATTGCATTACTTGGATTCTGGCTTGGCAATCAGGATTACGATGAAGGCCCATGGATTGTACTTTCAACAGTATTTCTCATGGGCTTGCATAGTGCTTTTTTTGTACCTGCAAAATATGGCATCATGCCAGAAATCCTTAAATCACACATGCTTTCCAAGGGCAACGGGATGTTGGAATCCCTATCATTTCTTGCAGTGATCTTGGGTACCGTTTTTGGCGGAGTATTATCTTATCATTTCAAAGGGCAGGAATATTGGATAGGCATCATTCTTTTCATTTTTGCAGCAATTGGTGCCATCGCTAGCCTTTGGATCGAAAAAATCCCTGCTGCAAATCCCGATCGAAAGTTTCCACCCTATCTTTATCAACCTGTTTACGCAAATCTTAAAGAGATGTTCCGCTCGAGACCCTTAGCTATTGCAGTCATAGGCATCGCCTTTTTCACATTTATTGTCGCATTTAGTAGAGCCACCATATACATGCATGGCGAGTCTCAACTTCCCAGATGGAGCGAACAGGAAACAAGTGTAATAGTTGGGATGGTTGCACTTGGAATAGGATTTGGTAGCCCTCTTGTGGGATACCTTTCGGGTGGAAAAATTGAAATGGGCCTTATTCCTATTGGTATCATTGGAATGGTATTTGGCCTAATTGGGGAAGCGTTGTTTCTTGACCACCTTGGATTTCTTATTTCCTTTATCATAACAACCGGTTTCTTTACGGGTTTTTATGTTGTTCCACTATTTACCCTATTGCAAGATCGCGCCCCAAAATCGAGCAAGGGCGATGTCATCGCCACAAGCAACCTTATTAATGTAACAGGGGCAATTCTTGCTTCTTTTTTATTCTTTATCATTGTAAAAATGGCTCATTTGTCTGGGGTTTGCCCAGAAATTCAGCTCTACAAAGTAACTGAGGGTAAACTTAAATCCATTGAATTGAGCCACGGTAGGCCCATCAGTTATGAACTAAGCATTACAACAATTGATGGCAACAAAACCGAAACATCTTTCAAAATCTCGCCAACAACCGCAATTGATAAATTTTCAGAAGATGTAGTGGTTGGTGCTGGTATCGTAGAAAAATCGTATCGCCTAGGGGGTGTTGAACACAGAAAGCTTTATGAACAAAACGAAAGCCAGCCAGCGTTGTTTGATAATCATTTTCTACCCAGATACCTTTTTCTTGTCGCTGCTTTTTTCACATTAGCAACTCTTATCATTATAAGAATCCGCATGCCTGATCTATTTCTTAGGACAATCCTTTGGGGATTCTTCTTTTCGAAATACATTTTAAGAGCTCATGGTTTACACAATTTAAAAAGCCATGGCCCAGTATTAATTGTTCATGAAGGAAACAATCTCGAAGATTCTTATTTGATCCTTTCGGCAACCGACCGTACACCAAGGAATCTTTTCCATGCAAATTCTTCTGGAGAGAACATCCCGGCCTTAATCAATCGGTTGGCAAAAAAACACAGTCTTGCTTGGCTAAATTCTAACGAATGCTCGCCAGAGGAATTATCCAAGATAATTGGAAAGTTCCGCAAAAACATTTTAAAACAGCATGCTATTTCACTTTCGTTAAACGGGCCTTGGATTATTGGCATACTCGAAATGATTAACGAATTGAATATCCCTGTGGTCCCAGTACTTATTTCACGCGAGCTAAATCAAACCACCAAGGCAAAAAGCCTTGTGTATGTTAATTTCGGCAATGAAATTAATTCAAAAGTAAATCTAGAATCGCTGATTAATGCCTGCAGAGAAATTAAAACTCCGGTTAACGGAGAGACTCCAACGGTTTGATTCTCATTGCAGATATTGCAGGTAAAAAGCCTCCTACCATTCCCATCGCTACCGCAAATAGAATTCCACTAAAGATAAGCTTCATATCAACGGTAAGTCGAAGGAGGATGTTTTTGCCACCACCTGCACCACTACTCATGATGCTACTTGCAGTAAAACCATCTGCAAAACTCCCGACAATACAACCCAATACACCGCCAAAAAATGAAAGTAGAATGGCTTCAAGAAAAAAGGAAACCAGTATTTGCCAAGGTGCAAATCCAACGATCCGCAACACGCCAATGTCTTTGCTTCGCTGGCTTATCGCAGCAAACATCGTGTTCATAATTCCAAAAACACCACCGATGGCAACCACGGCTGCAACAAATAAGATCGCTACAAGAAATTGTTTATTTGTGTTGTTTAATTTGTCGTAGTAATCAGTTTCTACAAACGCCTGCAAAGCCGCTTTTTTAAAATTCTTCACAATGTCTGTAGCGGTGGCGTACGCAACTTCTTTGCTATCGGTTTTGATAACAAGAGTGGTGTATGTTACTTTACCAAACCTTTCTGCAACAGTTTTCCATTTGGCCCAGATTTCAGAATCAAAAGTAGAGCCACCTGAATCCATGATTCCTGCAACAACCCAATACTTATCTCCCATATTGAAAACATCACCAACCTCAAGGCTGGGCTTCATGTAATCAGGGCCGATTTCCTTAGCAATACCTTGACCTAAAACAGCTTCAGTAGCATTAACTTTTTTGGGTTCCTTACCTGGTTCTGAAACAGTAACTTCCCTAACCCCACCCCCAGCATCCCCAGTGGAAAACCAGTCTCCAGACTTCAAAACTAGATGATGAACTATCCCGGATCTTGCAGGATCTAGAATCCCACGGACCTGAATAAATCTCCTGCGCCTATCGCCTTTACGAGCATGCTCGGGAATAGGCTGGTTAACTATCACATAAGTTTCCCAACTGGTAAGGGGTTTCCCCAATTCATCACGGCTCACACCAGGATTGAATTCAATTTCACTAACATCGGTATAACCCAAGTTGCTGAAGATTTCATCGGTGGCCCCATCAGAAAGCACAATGATATTTTCAGGGTGGCCGCTACTCTCTGTCAATTTGTACATCCCATTAACAAAAGCCAGCATCACAATAAGAACACCAATCACCATGGTGAATGCGAGTGCAGTCATAAGAGAAATGGGCCAACGAACAATTAGGTTTCGAATACTGTAATTAATAGGAACCTTACCAACCAAAGCCAGCAAAATAGTAATGCCAACAATAGAAATTAAAGAAGTCGCAAGCATAGAAAAAAGACTCATATAAAGGCTCCGATATAACTTAAGAGGTTCTTGCAAATACTTCAGAAACCTTTACCCTGCAAGCAGAAAGAGAAGGAAGCAAACTGCCCCCCAGTGCGGTGCTAATTCCAATTGCAGGTCCCCACCAGATTGCATCAATGGGAATCATAAAAATCGGAAAGAACGCAATCGGGAATTTAATGCCACCAAACACATTATTTATAACCATCGTTGTCGCAATCGAACTAACCAAACCGCTAAATCCCCCGACCATAACCGCTTCGCCAAGCACCAAAAAAAGAATTTGAATTGGCGTAAACCCAATAACTTTCATAACTGCAATTTCTTTCCTTCGTTCACGCACGCTAATGCTGATTGCAACTGCAATAATGAGTGCCATTGTTGCAAGAATAAATGGAGCCAAAATCCATCGAAGTCCCCAAAGTAGATCGCGATAAGCATCAAGAAATGTAGATATACCCGAGGAAGCAGTCTCCACCTTCACCGCAGGGCTTGTAAACGAAGGCGAATCAGTAATCTGTCGTTCAACTTTTTGAAAAACGTCCTTATCGGGAACCCTGATCCAAACCAGATTTAAGTTCCGATTGCTCATAGGATGTTTCGAATTCGGATTTTTTCTGTTGTAGTCATCCAAAGAATCGTTTAAGTAATCTCGGTTTAAAATGGCACTTTGGTTGTAACGACCCTCCGGGAATGAACCTATGATTTCAACTTCAAGATCGATACCTTTATAATTAAAGCTGGTAAGCTTGATTCGTTCTCCGACTTTTTTATTAATCGCCTGCAATCTTTCGGTTCCTACGATAATTTTGCGCTTATCCTTGACCATTTCTTCGCAAAGCTTATTGAGTTGATCCAATTGCGAGGCGCTATATTCTTCCATCCCGTCCATCATCTTGGTCATCTTCATGGGTTCCATGCTGAAGAAAAAGATAATGTTATCGCGCGTTTTTTTCTCCGGATCAATGGTTGCCCCATAGAATTGCCAAGTCATCGCATCAACACTTTTATCAATCTTATAATCCCCCTCTTGGCCTGGCGCACCTTCTGAAAGGCTGGCTTCATATGCATAAGGCATCTGGCTGGGGATCTGCCATTTCTCCGTAATTATCGCCTTAAAATCTTTTGCTTTTTCAGAAGTGACCAGATTTAAAAACCAAAGAACAGTCCATACCAATGTGACAACAAACACCAAAACAATCGAGGCAATTGCAGTAAGGCTGGTACGAATAATATTCCGCCTAAGATTTAAAAACATAAGACGAAAGTAAAATAGATAGCTATTAGCAAATACAATTATGGCTAGGAAAGCGATCATTCCAAGAATCAACGCTCCCAACTGAAGTGGGCTATCAAGTAATTCTAAAAGATACTTTTCAATATTATTCATAAGTCTAATCCCTAATTGCCAGCATTGCCGGTGACATAAGAAAAGTTTCTGGAATCCTTGACGAGCTTGCCTTTTTCAAGTTGCAACACCCGCTGGGCTCGGGCCGCAGACCTTGGATCATGAGTAACCATGATGATTGTTTTACCCAAAGTTTTCTGAAGTACGCCCATTAAATCAAGAATCTCGTCCGCAGACTTTGAATCCAAATCCCCAGTGGGTTCATCCGCAACAATTAATTCGGGATCGGTCACAATAGCACGAGCAATACCAACACGCTGTTGTTGCCCACCAGAAAGTTGACCAGGAATATGATTTATCCGCCCAGACAAACCAACAAGATCAAGAACATTCATAACTTGAACTTTTCGCTGAGCCCGGGTCATAGGCAAAAGAAGCAGGGGCAGTTCAACATTTTCGTAAGCGGTTAAAACAGGCAAGAGATGATAGAACTGAAAAACAAAACCCACATGCCGGGTTCGCCATGATGCAAGCATCGATTCACTCATCTTGCTAATCAGATTTTTCCCAACGGTAACAGTTCCACTCGTAGGTGTATCAAGTCCAGCAATGATGTTAAGCAAAGTTGTTTTACCAGAACCACTAGGGCCCATAAGAGCCAAGAATTCTCCCGATTCAACCTCGAGTGTCAGTTCTTCAAGGACATCAATCTTTTCACTGCCTCTACTAAAACTTTTGGTAAGGTTTTCGACTCGAACAACAATATTTTCAGACATGATCATCCTTTTTAAAATTCGTTACTTGGAAGACTGATCTTTCATAAAAGAAACAATCACGCCCATATCTGGCTTTAAATAAACACCCTCTTCTTCAGGTAAAACTTTAATTTTAACACGAACAGGGATCGCACCTTTACCACGATCCGCAATTGGCATTAATCTCGAAATCGTACCCTCATAGCCTTTAGGATGAACCTTCAAAAAGGGTGCATAATTTTGAAAAGCCTCTGGCATGACAAGGCATTTTTGACCTTTAAAAACCGAAGCTACATCCCGCTCTTGAATGGAAAGATCAACCTCAAGATCGGTGAGATCGGCCATTTCACAAAGCGAAGCAGAAATATTAAAAGCAGCAGGGTTTATAATGTTTCCTTCTTCGGATTTTTTGGTCAAAATAACACCCGAAACGGGAGCAACTATAACGCAATTATTAAGCCGCCATTGAGCCTTTGCCAAATCTGCAACCGCTTGATCAACCTCAGCTTCTGCTGCTTTAAGTTTCTCTTCCCTTGGCCCCTTGACCATTAAATCATAAACAGATTTCAACTTACTACACTTACGCTCCACGCCTTCAAAGCTAAAAGAAGCAACATCCATTTCGCGTTGTGAAAGTGAAGCAGAGCCCGTGAGTCTGCGATTTCGAACTAAATCGGAGCGTAATTGCTCAAGGTTTGAAAGGCATTCGAGATAATCTTGTTTCGATTGCTCAATTTCTTCAGGCCTATTACCATTTTTAATCTCCAGCTTTCTTTGAGTTGCACCTTGCAAAACAGCTTTAGCCTTATCAAAATCAGCCTTGTAATCGATGGACTCAAGCACCGCAAGAACATCACCTTTTTTCACTCTTTTGCCTTCTTCAACATAAAGCTTTTCGATCATCCCCGGAACTTTCGGACTAACTTGAATCTGATGCATTGGGATAATGTAACCTTTGGCCTCAAGAACAATATTCTCTTTTCCGGGGATCGAAGGTGCTGGAGCGGATTTTTCGGAGCCGGTTTTCACCGTATCAGTTCCAGATGATTTAGTTATCTGGCTAGGAAGCTTTTGCTGAACTGAATCGGTCCCTGTAGGCGTCATTTTATAACTCCGCCAAGCCATCAATCCTGTAACGATCATCATGATCAGGCAAAGTCCCCAAGCGAAAATTGTCGATTTAGGCATCGATTGAGATTCTGGGGAAGAACTAATTTTGAGGGATTTAACTCGTTCTTCCAAACTGGCTTGGTTTTTTGAAACAGCTTGCGAACTATTGAGAATGTTCATCGTCGAACTCCTTCAGATCTTTTCTTTTTAATGACTTGTTTATTTAAACCAAACTTGGATTTCATGTAAGTAAATAGAATGTTTAAAACCAGATCAGACATGGTTTTAGGATCAAATGCCTCAGGATCAGCAGCCCGCTGCATCGATAGGCCATGCAAAATAGCCTCGATCAAGGTTGCAAGGCTACGCAAATCCAAATCGTTGGTTACTGCTGTAAACTCGTGCTTTAAATCAGCAGTTATCCTGATGCGCCATTCCTCATACAAAGCACTAAGCCTTAAACGAAAGTCGGCCCTGTGGGAAATTTGAGAAAGGAAAGTGTATTGAAGAGCATGAAAACCATCCCCCTCGACGGGCCTTGCTAACACATTTTCAATAATTCTTGAAATGCGCTCCCACCCTTCAAGTTGATCAGCAGAAGGCTTTCCTGTGTTTTTATCCTGCACTTGGCAATCAAGCTGCATTAAGAAAAGGAACCGATCAAAAACTGCCAGCAAAATATCTTCCTTTGCAGGAAAGTAATATGTAAGCTGACCTCGACTCATATGCGCTTTCTTTTCAATTTCAGAAAGCGAAAAATTTTGCAACCCTTGCTGCGCAATTACACAAACAGCAGCATCAACAATCTGCTCTTTGCGGATGAACGTAATATCAATGCGACTTTGATTCATAATAAAAAGCTCAAACTACAATTAGACCGAACAGTCTATTTATAGTCCAACCAGTTTAGCCCTGTCAAGGATTCTTCCGAATTTAACCAAGTACTTTGATTAAGTACAACGGATAACAACCACGGTTGCATTATCTGTTGCACCCTCAATATTTGCAAGGTTAACCAGCCTTCGGGCTGCCATTTGGGCAGATTGCGCCTCGTTGGCAAGCATGGTTTTAAGATCTTTATTTGAAATGTGATTGGTTAAGCCGTCCGAACAAACAAACACCCAGTCCCCAGGAAGAACTCGTGCATGATAAATACCTACTTCTACATCCGGTTGGCCACCAATAGCTTGCTGAAGTTCATTTTTTCGAGGGTGATCCTCGGCCTCTTCAGCAGTAATACTTCCAAGCTCAACAAGTCGATTTACCAAAGTTTGATCCCGGGTAACTTGAATTAACTCACCCTGGGAAAGATGATAAACCCTGCTATCGCCGACATGACCAACGACCAGATTTTTGCCATCAATGTAAGCGGCTTCTGCGGTGCAACCCATACCACGCCTTTTGCTACCCGGAGCTCTGGAAGCAGTAAAGATTTGGCGATTTGCATCTTTAAGAGCACCTTTAAACAACATCTTGCAAGCTTCCACATCAAGTTCTGCCGGGGCATGGGTTTCGCCTTTAGGAGGCGGGCTTGCTGCATCATTAGTGAAGGCAGAGCCCCCAGCAAATTGAGCAAACATTTTATTCATGGTAAGATTTTGCCTAAGAATCTGCATAGTCATCGCAGCAGCAATTTCTCCAGCCTCATAACCGCCCATACCATCCGCCAAAAACACCAGAGCAGTATCCGTTAAATCATCCTGACGCGATTCGGTGGCATGCATGAGAGCAAAAGCATCTTCATTGCCCGTACGAACCATACCCGTGGTTGTCCAACTTGCAATTTCAAGCCTGCATCTATCCAAACTACGGCCTACAGAAGCCAGTGTTGCGATGAGTTCTGTAAATCCACTTTTATCATCACGGCCCGCTTCATCAGTGGGAAATCTTGCATGAATTTCGGTACGAAACGTTTTTGAAATCAACCTGCCAAACGCAGGATGAATATCAGGGAACCTAGGAATGAAAGGCTTAGGTATCCCTGGTTTTTCAAAATCATTTTCACTTAACTCACGATGCAATATTTCCAGCGAATAAATCAGCGCACCAAAGCTATAAAGAGAAGGCCTAGGTGAAGTGCAACCCTTGCCCAACAACAACTCCGGGGGAGTATATAAGGTTCCGCGCACAGAACTGCCCGGGGGGAAAGGTAGGGGCAAAATTTCCAAAATATCTTTTAGCTTCAAAGTACCTTCACTGGTCAACACAACACTTTCAGGTCGTACAAATTCAAGAAATCCACCGACTTTATGTAGCGATACCAATATACGAGCAAGATCTTGCAGATACGAAAATCTGATGTTGGCGTTTTGACTTTCATCGTCCCAAACTTCCCATAGGTCTTTACCGGTAGGAATTTCAAGAACAAGATAATTTGTGGAATTTTCAATGCCACCAAAAAGAACTTTAGGCAGCCCAACTGTATCCGCAGCATCCAAAGTGGATCTCAACCAACCCAAATTAGGCCACACTAATAACTTTGGCATTTCACTTGTCAAATCAATTCCGCCTGAACCAGAAAGCAATGCATCATCAAAGCTTGGTAAAAAATCATCGGACTCATCATTTTCGGGAGTGACTACTTTAGCGGTCTCGATTTGTTCGCCCGCATCTGCTTGTGAATAAATGAAAACATCCACTGGGCCGCCTGAAGCTGCAATATCAACTCCAGCTTGAATTTTTACACCTGCGAATTCTCGTAATATTTTCGTAGCCTTATATCTGCCCGCAATGACTAATTCCGAACCAACTGCACCACCTAAACCATCTGCAACTAATTTAGCTCCAGCCAGATCCAGTTCAGTGAAATAATAACCGCAATCCTGACATGAACTATTATCTTGCTCTCTTCGGGATCCACACACCTTGCATAGTATTACCACTGCTTCAAGTTTAGAATCGTTCTGCGTAACAACAACTTCAGACAAAATCGTTGGTGATGAATCAATCAGTTCACCCTGGGCAACAACAACATTCGATGCACCATCTTCTATCTCAACAGGCAAGGCCATGGGTATAAATCCCTCGGCTAACTGATCATCGTTTTCAACGGGCATTGCCAGCGGAATATCCCCTTGCATTTCAGATTGGGGTTCATGGTTATTGGAGGAAGAAGGATCAGTATGCATCGAAAATCACCTCTAAAGCATTATCAAATAATTTTAGGAACATTGGCTTATCGAAGCCTGTTGCCACAATGAATACAACATCGACTACCCATCCTGTTATTTTTACCACAGTAGTAACAAGGAGGGGTGGAGTCGGTTAAGGGCTCTGCGCATTTACCACAAAAAGGCTGACGAACTTTGTTCATTGAAGAACATTTTGAACAAGGTACTTCTTTGGTAACCTGCTTTTTTTCTAGATCAGCCTTAATTTCCCGAGCGCTATAATATCGTTCGTTAGGGTCTTCACTTAAATTAACTTTGATCATTTCGAAGAGCCATTGAGACTGCGGGGGAATCGGGTTGGCGGCATCTTTCAGTAAAAGATCAATTTCATGAACAGTGATCGAACCTTCTGGAACCTTACCTGTAGCTAATTGGTAGAGAGTGCAAGCAAGGGCAAAAAGATCGCTACGAGGTTCAGGCTTACCAGCAATTTGCTCTAAGGGTGCATAACCTTCTGTATAAACTTTAGTCTTTGCAGCATGCCTGTCTTTTTGATTTTTACCCAAATCTCTGGCTGTGCCAAAGTCGATCATTTTGATGGATTTTTTATCTTCAAGAAGCATTACATTTTCAGGTTTCAAATCGCGATGAACCAAAGGAGGAACTTGAGAATGCATATGCTGAAGCACATCGCAAATACTTCGCCCCCACTCGATCACACTTTCGATCGGGAATGGAGTATGTCCATTCGATTCAAGGATTTTCATCAAATCCTTACCCTTGATAAATTCAAGAACAAGATAAGCACGCTCACCTTGTTCAATTAAATCATAAACCTTTGGCACGATGGAAACAGAATCCAATGATTTCAGAATGTCTGCTTCACGCCTGAAAAAGTTCAAGCGGATATCAAATTCACCAGGATCTTCGCAAATCATGTCTTTGATTGCTACAGGCCTGTTTGCTTCTTTAATATCCGTTGCAAGATAAACAGCACCAAAACCACCTATCGCCAACTGCTTTTCAATTCGATATCGATTATTAATTAAATGCCCTGCAGCAAATGGAAGAACTTGACCACAACGCTGACAGTTTCGTTCCCCAGGAGGGTTGGCAGATCCGCAAACAGGATTAGTACAAATAGCAGGGCTTACCCCATCACCTTCTGCCAAGGTACTTTCAGCCTGCAAAAGGTAACCACAATCCATACAAGAAATCGCACCAGGAAGAAGTTGAGCTGTACAAGCAGGGCAATTAATCGGGCCAATCACAGGGGAACTTGGTTTGGAGGCAACCTGGCTGGAATCTGCTTTTGCAACTTTAGGCGTTGCAGCAACTGGTGCAGGACCAGATGAAACAGAGGGCTTATTTACAACCGGAGCCGGTATATTTACTGAAGGCACTGAAGGAGCAGCCGGTGATGCAGAAGCTGGAACTGTAAACGGAACTTTGCAGGTTGGGCATGCAAAGGTCTTACCCCCGGAATTATCGGGGAGTTGCATTTTCATGTTACATTTCGGGCAACCAAAGACTATCGGCATAGCTTAAGACCTTAATTTATGAAGCTAAAAAGAATGAAGATCACTTCTTTTTCCCAGGCTTCTCGTTAAACCTTAAAAGATAACTTCCCAAGCGAATAAGATCCCCCGCCTTCAGTTCGGTGGGTTTGGTAACTTTCTGATCATTCAGATAAGTTCCTGAAGCACTACCTGCATCTGCAATCAAGTACCGATTTTTTTGCATTAATAATTTCGCATGAATCTTTTCAATCGAATTATCACCGAAAAGACCTATATCGCAAGTTTCGGCTCTTCCAAAAAAGGTTTCAGGCTTGGAAAGAATAAGTTCTTTCCCAATTCTTTTACCCGATTCAACACGCACCCAAGCTTCCTTTAACACCACTTGCGCCAATCCAATAAAGAAACCAACAGCAGCGCCCAAAGCAACAAACCCAAGACCACTGGCACTAAGAAGATTCTCTCTGCCAAAAATGGCCCCAAGGCTTAATTTGAAGAACAAAAAGAATGCACCACCAAGAAAACCACCCAGTGCGCCACCCATAAGCCCATTTTTAATTTTGTTGTCATGAGGGGCAGGGGACTTTGTTGCAAGTGCAAAAACCAAATCAAAAAGCCCAAGTGACAAGCCAATAAGTAGGCCGGAGATGGTCCAACCGATTAGAACAAAAAATTGAATTCCAGTAATTCGAACAATAAACGAACCCGTTACACCTCCTAAAATCCCACCAAAAAGGCCAACAAACCCAGCGCCCAAGGAGCGAATTACAAGCCTTTTGACGTCAGACTTTCCAGTGCTCCAAACCGTATCAAGAACGCCAACAGCAAAAGAAATAAGTGCGCCTACTAAAGCACCATCAATCACTGATTGCAATAATTCAGAAGTAACACTTTGGGTTAACAATCTGGAAATAAATGCAGCACTAAGGGCCGCATAGGCACCAAATATCGCACAATAATAAAGAAAAAGATTAAAACTCATAGGACTAAATTCCGTTACCTAAACAAACTACTGGAAGCTTCACGAACCTGAACTTTTGTTTGCGAACTAAACTGCCCACTCGCAACCTTTAACGAATAAACACCGGCCTTTGATGCACTAACCCTCCACGAAACCTGCGACATCTGGGTTGCTTTATCTACCTCAACAATTGTTTTTTCTTTTGTTTCACCCGATGCAAGGTTAACGCCCTCAGGCAGAGCAATTATAACAGCCTGCCCCTTGGTAGCATCTTTAACCAAAGCGGTAAGGGTGAAAGTTTTACCTGCGTTAGTGTTACCACCGGTGGTTACAGAAAGTTTGCCACCCGAGCTGCCATCGGGTTTTGATATTTCCCCTAAACCATAACTAAAAACAAATTCTCTGACTTCACCTGGGTTAGTGTCTCTTTCATTCCAATAAAGGAAGGCAACGGAATCCGTAAAGCGAGAACCATCCGTGCCTTTTTTAATGGCTAGATCTGAAGCCTCTGCATCGTAGCCAAACTCTTTACTTCCTGGGTTTTCACCCAAATAGAGTTTGTATAAAGGTTCTGGTTCACAATCGGGGAGTTGAAAGCCCTTCAAACCAAGGTGAGCAATAACACCGGGAGCGTCAAGATTTTGAAACTGCATCGCCTCAATAAAATCTGGCATATCTTTCTGGTTAAACTCAGTAAACTTCGTGACAAACCCATCCGTACCTGGAACAACAAACGGAACCCCATCTTCGCTACCAATAAAGGTGTCAAGCATCATTCTCAGACCAATTTTATGACTGTTTTTCCCTTTGTTTTCGACGGTATAACGAATAATACAAGTATCCAAATGGCCTGATTGACTGCCAGGAACAATTTGAACAAACTGTGAAACTTTAATTCTTTCACCCTTTAACAGATAATCACATGAAACACGCCATACACGCTTTTGAGCGTCCTCTTTATCTTCAGTAATACTTGTGCTTTTTAATTGGGCAAATAAGAAGTCTGAATCATCAATACGAACACGGGTGTTATTTGAATCACCCTCTTGGTCATAAGTAAGCCTAAGGTTTTTGAGAGGATCTTTAGGGTCCTTTTTATCAGCAGCAAAAAGACCAAAACGATAATTTCTGGATTTTCCTTTGTGGCTAAAATCCAGCATCAACTCTGCTTTTTTATCTAGGTCGAACGAGTAACCAAAAGAACTTTGTGAGCTTTCATTTTTCGCTACAGATGATCCCCCTTGAGTTTTGCCACCCACCCCAACACCTACTGCATCCGCTATCAACAAGATAACCATCAAAGAAACCAAACCCGCAAAGGGCACAAAATGGATCAAGGGAATCGAAGAATTTGGCCCTTTGGATTTCTTTCTTAAAGTTGAATCAACCTTAATGGTATCTTCAGCTTCAGGAATATCGGTTGGGGGCGGGGCATTGGGAACAAAAACTGGCTGCTTAGTAAAAACCAACTCAGGCAAAGGCTCTGACCTTGAGGCCACATACTTTCCAGAAACCTGAACATTTACCACAACCAGAAACTTCTGATTACCGTTAGAAGTGACTACGATTTTTGAAACTAACAATTCACCGGGTCTATCAGGAACCTGAGGAATAACAAATCCAAGAATTGCGCTGCTACCCGTCAACTTGGGGTTTTTCGCAGTAATCCAGGATTGATCTGCAAACCCATGAGCAAAAACAGGCCTCTTTTCTTCGGTGCCAACAGTCAGCTCAAAAGCGAGTTCCTGCCCTGGAACACCTTCAAGATTGACCACCGTTTGATTTATAAATGTTTTTGGCGGGGGCGTAAGACCCAACGCTTCAAAAAACTGCTGAATAGCTCCAACTCCTGATGCGCTTGGCCCTTGCACAGGATAAGACCAGCCATTGCTTTCGTACCACTTAGCAACAGAGCCGTTTTCAAAAAGAATGGCAGATTCTTTAGCATTGGCTTTAGCTTTAGAAGCTATTTGCCTAGGGTTGAGAGCACCTGAAAGTGGCATAAGTTGGAATGGCGTGACAGGGACTTCGGCCCGAATTAGCACCACCGAACTTCCACCAGAAGAATCAATTTTTAATTTGGCAACCAGTGGCTTATCAGATGCGCGTAATTTTTCAGGAACAATCCGAAGCGGAACAGTTAATTCACCAGTGGTTTGAAAATTCTTAACCGAAGCATTCCCAGTTTCCCCGATGGCAAGCCAGGTACTATCCGAAGTAATAGAACCAAAAAGAAGGCGCATACCCCCGTTTTCAATCGTAATTTTAATTTCTCGCTTGGCTGTTCTGCTTAGAACCCCAAGATTGATTTCCTGAGAAGAAAGATTAAGCCTTGCTTCAGATAACACAGAGGAAGGAAACTTCCCCAGGAGTTCATCTAAACCACGAGAGGAATCGGGGAATTTCGCAGCTTCCTTTGCAGCCATCGACAAATCAATACGGCCAATGCTTGAAAGAAAAGATGCAAGGAACCCTTGTTTCAACATGTCAGCAGCGGGCTTGGATTCTTCATGACAGGCAATGGCAAGGTCGTCAAAATTAAGGCAGGAACGGCCACTCATAAAAACAAATGGACTTGGGAATCTAAGGCTATTGATTGCAAGTGGGCCCGTTCCAGCAGCAGCACCGCCTAGAACAAAGCCATCGAAATAGCAATAAACAGCTTCTTGTGGATTAGCTCTGGAACACTTGGGGCAAGTCATCATCATGATTACTATTACTCACACAATCCAAGTTAGAGATTCAAAAAAAAAGCGCAGCCGTTGTTTATCGAACTGCGCCAAAACATCAACTTCGAAGGCGCGCTATTAAAGCATGACCTTCATTTGAATATTACCAATTTGCACCATGTCGTTAGCCTTGAGTGGCATCTTCTGTCCGGGGTAAATCTTATTTCGGTTTAAGAAAGTACCATTTGAACTATTAAGATCTTCGATAGTTATTTTGTTATCTTCGAACTCAATAACAGCATGCTGCCTACTTGCCCAAACCCGTTCGGGGTTTTCTTGATCTTCAAGGTCGATATCAACAGGTTTATCATCTGCTCTACCGACAAAGTTAAGGCCACCAAGAATTGGAAATTCAACCTTAGGTTTCTGGCCACGTACCACATATAAGCGAGGATTCGCAGAATCCGACACAAAATAAGGGTCATCCGAAACAGGTGAGGCAACAGGAGCCGCAGCAATTGGGGCAGGGGCAACTTCTTCAGCAATAGGCGCAGGCATCGCTTCAGCAACAGGCAAAGGCGGCATCTCTTCTACAGCCATCTCAGCCATTGGAAATGAAGGAACTTCTTCAACGATCTCAATTGCATCCGCCATGGCAAAAGGTATAGCTTCCTCGATTGCTTCCGCAACGGGAAGAGGCGGGGCCTCAGCAGCAAAAGGAACTGCAGGGGCAGAATCGACACCTGTGAGATCAGACTTACACTGCTCACAAAAAAGGGCACCGTCTTCATTTTCAAAATTGCAAAAAGGACATACGATCATTGAAACACCTCTCTTAAACTCGGCTTAAAACTGAATACTAAATTCCTATTCCAAAGCGGCATCTTGCCTGTTAATTACACCAGATAAACAGATTACTCATCCGCAGCACGGGCCGCATCATCCACTGCCAACTGAGTCTTTTTCGAAACTTTACCGCCTTGATTAATTTCAGCAAGCACCTGCTTGGCAAGCATTGTTTTCTTTGCTGCCCTAGCACCCATGACTTCACCTTTTTTCTCAATACTTTGAGCAACTCGAACGGCTTCTTGATTATTGCCAGTAGAAATGGCATTTTGCAGATTCTTGTTTAATTCAAAAATCTGAACTTCATCAATATGCTTTGCAACTTCAGCGTTAATATAGCCATTCCCTGCAGCGGTATAAGCCATTTCAATGGGGATCAAACCACTGGATTCTTTGACACCTGATCCCGTATCAAAAGTTATTTCAACATCAAGAAGCTTAAACTTTCCATCGGGCCGTTTGGGAAGGCTAAGGTCAAGAATGTAACGGGAAGTCTTATCTTTTTCCAAGGTGCCAAGTTGCGCAACTGAATGCCGATCTTCAACTTCCACCAAAGGCAAATCTTTAATTTCAGGCACAACCATGCGAACTCGCCTAATTTTAATATCTTTCATGAGACGAAAATGAATTTGCACATCCCGAAAACCTACAGCAGCAAGGCTTTGAAACTCGCTAGCAAAAACTTTCTGAGCAGAATCAACCTGATTAACATCAATGTAATGCCATTTACCGTTTGATAATGATGCAAGATCTTTGATAAGACCTGAATTCCACTCAGTACCAACACCAATAACACTAAAATTGATTTTCTTTTCAGCAGAGGCTTTGGCGTATTCTTTGCATAACTGCTCGCCTGAAGTTTCGCCATCGGTTAGAACAACCAAATGCGAGATATTTCCGGTACCCGTGCTTTTCTGAAGTTCAGCAAGGGCTAATTCGATACCTTGATCCATCGAGGTGCCGCCCGCATCCACATTGAACATATCAATGCGCATGATAACATCAATAATTTTATCTTTTTGAGAAACCAAAGTGGTAGGCAATACTAATTCAGCATTATTTGCAAAGGCAACAATGGCAATCGAATCATTTGGTCTTAAGAAATTCAAAGCAGAACAAGCGGCTTCTTGAACTCTACTAATACGACTTTTGCCTGTACCATCTTCTTCATACATTGAACCTGAAACATCCAAAACCATGGCCATGTTAATGCCGATCGATGCCCCGCCGCCGCCAACTGCTGGGATCAATTTCAATAATGCATAACTAGCAATTGATTCACCAGCAACTGCGATACTATTACGGTGCATCATTCTTTCGACATGAATTTTAGCTTTGGAGATTGCTTGGCTCATAGATAACTTCAACCTAATTAAATTCTGATTAAATCACGATTAATGCAATCGATTTATCCTATGCCAGCGCTTTAACCAATACAACAAA
>Ga0209829_10000670_pt1 | contig 29912 bp, 29 predicted proteins | sample C_140205_EF_Meta_FD_187311 | JGI IMG/M metagenome (GOLD analysis project Ga0209829, IMG submission 187311) | Freshwater microbial communities from Lake Croche, Canada to study carbon cycling - C_140205_EF_MetaG (SPAdes) (version 2) | ecosystem: Environmental > Aquatic > Freshwater > Lake... | reverse complement strand
AGATGCTTCAAAAAATGGGTTTCGCCTAATTCATACAAAGTCATAATACCAGCGGCAATAGCAGTAGGATTAGGCTCCGCAACAACCCCTACTTTTAAATGTGGAACCAAACTAGGCAATCCTCCAATATTGGTAACAAGCATGGGTTTCTCAAAATGATACGCCAAAGGAGTCACTCCACTTTGCGTAGCCGATTTATAAGGCTGTATCACAAAATCGGCTGCACATAAATAATATTTTACTTCGCTGTCATTAATAAAATTAGTTCTTAAAAAAAGCGACGCCTCCAAATTATATTGCTGAATAATTTCTTTGTAAAAAGAGGGGTCATCGTAAAATTCGCCAGCCACCAATAATTTAATATTAGCCCCCTTAATTATTTCATCATTCATCGCTTCCAACAATAGGTCTAAGCCTTTATATTTTCTAATAAATCCGAAAAATAAAATTATTTTATCCTCCAGTGGTAATTGTAAATATTTTCTTGCGGCATCTTTGGTAATGATCTCGCCAAAAGTATCGTAAATAGGGTGTACGATATTCGTAGATGGAGTTGTCGTAAAAGAAGCTAAATCCTTATTCACCAATTCACTCATAGTAACAAACCTATGTATGGGTTTAATAAAATACTTTGTTAATAAGGTATCACCAGGTCTTTTTTCGTGTGGTATAATATTATCTGCTATACAAATATTTTGCGTGAATTTATTCCATTTCACTATGCGAAGTAAGGTTCCTAAACAAGGTCCAAAAAAAGGCATCCAAAAACGAACTACTATAAAATCAGGTTTTAATTTTCTTAGTTCATTGCCAATTTTGATCCAATTAAATGGATTGATTGAATTGATGCACACTTTAATTTTTAAATTTGTAGGTGCTGGCTCTTCGGAATATTGCGTACTTCCTGGAAATAAAAAATTGGGATATTGTAAAGAGAAAGTATAAATGGTCACCTCAAAACCCTCCTGCATAAATTGGCTAGCCAAACGCTCATCAAAAGTAGCTAACCCACCTCTTAAGGGCCAAGCGGGTCCAATAATGATAAGTTTCTTTTTCATTGAAATTTTTGGGTAGCAGATTAACTATTGAACCCTATTATCTCTTCTACTAAATAAGTGTTTCTATCAGGTGCATTTCTGTTCACCAATTCAGCAATAAATCCAGCTAAAAATAATTGAACCCCAATAATCATTGCTGTAATGGCAATAAAGAAGGTAGGTTTATTGGTCACAGCATAATTAGCATCTAGTATTTTATCAAATAGGATGGTTCCCGCCGAAATAAATCCAATAAGGAAAAATAAAGTACCCACTAAACCAAAAAGTTGCATGGGCTTTTTCCCAAACTTTGATAAAAACTGAATGGTCATTAAATCTAAAAAGCCATTTACAAAACGCTCCCAACCAAATTTCGTCGTTCCATATTTTCGGGCTTGATGTACCACTACTTTCTCGCCAATTTTTTTGAATCCCGCCCACTTAGCCAAAATAGGGATATACCTATGCATCTCACCAAACACTTCAATGCTTTTGATTACTTTTAATTGATAGGCCTTAATTCCACAGTTAAAATCGTGTAAAACAATACCCGAACTTTTTCTAGCTACTGCATTGTATATTTTTGACGGTATGTTTTTTGTAAAAGTATTATCATATCTTTTCTTTTTCCAGCCACTCACTAAATGATAACCTTCCTGAACAATCATATCATACAATTCAGGAATCTCATCCGGAGAGTCTTGCAAGTCTGCATCCATGGTAATGACCACATCTCCTTGGGCCAATTTAAAGCCTTCGTTTAAAGCTGCAGATTTACCGTAATTACGTTGGAACTTAATTCCTTTTAAATGGGGATATTGAACTCTTAAATTTGAAATCGTTTCCCAGCTATTGTCATCACTACCATCATCAACCATAATCACTTCATAAGAATAGTTATGGGTATTCATTACTCGATCAATCCACTGCATTAATTCAGGTAAGGAATCGGCTTCATTTAATAATGGTATAATAACAGAAATTTGCATGTTGATTTATTAAGCAGTAGGAGTGTTAAATGGATCTACTGGATTTTTTTTAGCTATTCCTGCTCCAATCAAAGAAGCAACGGCACCCATAAATCCAGTACCTAATATGGTTCCACCAATGGCAAAAGGCATAAAGAATTTTTTAGTCATGGTTATGGCTTGCTCAATCATCTCATCAGTCATTTTTGGATTTTTCTCCATTTGTTTTCTAGAAATATCTATGATTTTATCTACCATATCTGGAAATAACAATTTAAACGCAAGCACTGTGTAAATAGTCGTAATAACAATTACAACCGCGGTGGTTTTAAACCCATGTGCAAATAAATTACCAAAAGCTACGTGGTTATTGTTTTGATTGGCATATAAGATGTTGCCGTAAATTAATCCTCCCATTAAAATGGCAGTATTGATCCAATTTAACCAAGTAATTTCATATAAATTAAACACATAAACAACTATGCTAAATATAATTGATAATGCACTTAACATTAATCCTTTAACGATATGTGTTGTAACTTTAGTTTCCATTATATATTTTTTGATTATTTATTTAAATTGATCGAACCCTTTGAAAGACTTCCCAAAATTTTACCATTTAATTGAATGTCCCAAAAAGGAGAGTTGGCCGATTTACTTTTTGAATTTGACTTTGAAATTTGGGTAATTTCTTTTTTACTAAACAGGGTTAGTTCTGCAACAGCCCCTTCGTTAATGGCAGCAGAAGTGAGTCCAAATATATTTCTCGCATTGGTGGAAAATAATTCAGCCAAACGTTGTTCTGTTAATTTAGGTAGCAAGTGATGTAGGGTAGCAAAACTTGTTTCAATACATGCTATTCCCGCTTTTGCATTTTCAAATTCAATGGTTTTACCATCCCAATCCTGCGGCATATGATGTGAACTAATACAATCCACCACACCAGTTTCTATCGCAGCCAATAAAGCTTTCTGATCTACTTTAGTTCTTAATGGTGGGAATACTTTTAATAAAGTATCGTAATCTTTCAAATCATCCTCAGTGAAAAATAAATGATAAGGTGTTACGCTGCAAGTAATTTGTAATCCCTCTTTTTTTGCATTGGCGATTAAAGCAATACCTTTTGCGGTACTTACACCTGTAATATGCAATTTGGATTGCGTGTATTTAAGTAATTCAATATCTCTTGAAATAATTAATTCTTCTGCTATGGCTGGTATGCCAGGTAATCCCAATTTTGTGGATAGGATACCTTCATTCATCAATCCTAAACTGCCTAAGCTTTTATCAATAGGCATTTGAATCACCACACCATCAAAAGCTTTTACATATTGTAGCGCTTTTAAAAATAAGAGGGTAGATTGAACTGGATACAAACCATCACTAAAAGCAATCGCTCCATTGTTATGCATGTCAATCATTTCTGCTAAATCTTTGCCTTCTACTTTTTTGGAAAGTGCACCGATGGGTAAAACATGAATAGGTAAATCCTGACTATGTTGTTTGATATAAGTAACCTGAGATTTATTATCAATCACTGGTTGTGTATTGGGTAGGACAAATACAGTTGTAAATCCACCATTTTGAGCTGCAGCAGCTCCTGTGGTTAAAGTTTCTCTATGTTCCATTCCTGGATCGCAAAATTGTATAAAAGGATCTACAAAACCAGGGCTTACTATAGCATTCGCTAATTCAACTACTTGATCTGCTTTACCAGTATATTTTTGGATGATGGAAACGATTTGATCGTCTTGTATTAAAATGTCTCTAACCAACCCGTTATGAGGCGACCTTGGATCTGCAATTTTGACTTGTCTTAGAAGAATTGTCATCAGGTCAATAATAATTTGAATGCAATATACCTCGATTTTTCTATTTAGGGTTATATTTGCACCCAAAATCCTGGGTTTTTAGACTCAAAATCAGTTTAATAGGTCAAAATTTGAGGTATCGGGAGTAGCGTACAATAACATCGGGTGGTAGCGCAGTCCGGTAGCGTACACGTCTGGGGGGCGTGTGGTCGCAGGTTCAAATCCTGTTCACCCGACCAAAAAAGAGACATCAGCCGAACCGCAAGGTTCGGCTGAGTTGTTGAAAGAGTGAGCAAATCAAGCTTGCTTGAATTTGAGAGCGAATTACAACAACTCAAAGCCTATTGAATAAAATGAAATAGGCTGATGGCTTATGCTTTTGCTATGAGGGTACTCAGGATAACCGAACGAAGTGAGGTAATCCTGCTTAATCTTTACTAATACCCCCATCACTCAACAAAACATTCCTAGGATCCAATTCCACTTTCTCAGGCGCAGTAGCCACTGAAAAACTAAAAGTTTGTTGTTTACTCGAAAGATTCATCTTTAAAATTATAGGCGTGTTACTACCCGTTTTATAATATCCAATTTCAACAGGGGTATTAAATAAAAAATCACCCTTTTGAGCTTGGGTTAATTGAACCGATAATTTTTTTGCCCCTGCATCATACTTCCAAGTAGCATTAATCGTAGGATTAATAGGTTGATACAGCCATTGTTTAAAAAATAATTTCAAATCCTTACCAGAAACTTTTTCCATTTCCAATCTAAACTCATCGGTACTGGTATTGGCATTAAAATATTTAGCATAATAATTTTGAATCCCTTTTTTAAAATTAGTTTCCCCCATTAAATCTCTAAGCATATACAATGTCCATGAACCTTTTTGATAAGTTAGCCCACTGGTCACTTGCTCTTTCTCTGCCGATCTTGGACTAACAATACTAAAGTCGGGCATTTTTAAGGATAAGTCAAAAACCGTTTTCTTCGATTTTATAATTCCTTTTTTGTATTCTTCTTTACCATATTCATTTTCAATAAATAATAAAGTGAAAAAAGTAGCAAACCCTTCACTTAACCAAGCATCGTCCCAAGTAGTTTCAGTGACTGCATTGCCAAACCATTGATGGGCAATTTCATGAATGACCACATTACGTATACGCTCATCTCTTTTACCCGTAACTAAATCTTCTCCATAAAAAATAGCAGAAGAGGTTTCCATACCACCATGCACACTAGGTGTTTGAATATTAGCCAATTTTTCATAAGCATAAGGCCCTACATAATTGCTGTAAAATTCCAATACCTTTTTTGTAGGCTCCTCAAAATCATAAAAGCCAGCATCTCTATTTTTTGAATACACCCAAGTCTGAATTGATTTCCCTTTGAACTCATCCACATATTTAACTGCAAATTCGGCCACACCTAAAACAAATAACCAAGAAGAAACTGGTATGGATTGTTTCCAATGGGTTAGTTTAATATTATTACCTAAATCTGATTCTTCTAACAATAAACCATTAGAAACCACTTTATAATGCGATGGGGCTTTTACAATAAATTCAGAAGTTGCTTTGTCATAAGGATGATCAATAAGCGGTAACCAATGTCTACCGCGGTTGGGCCAGTTCTCATTAAAAAAACTACGATCTCCCAACATAGTGGCCCCAATTCTTAAACCATCAAATGGAATTCCATGATATTTAATCGTAAAAACTAAAGTTTGATTGAGGGCAGAAGCTTTAGGCAAATTAATAATCAATGCATCATTTTGATGGGTATAGCCAATAGCGATATTATCTATAGATACTCCATCAACCACCATTCCTTTATCTTTCTTCTCCAGAGATTTATTGATTAGATCTAAACGAAAATTTTGAATACCTGCTTGCTTAAAATTGATGGTAATATTTGTGGTACCAATTATTTCATCATTATTATCTGATAAATTAAGCTCAAAAGCATAATGTTTAACATCAATATTTTTGTTGATAGGGTAGGTATCTGCTTTTGTTATTGTAGGCAATAAAAATAGAGCAGCAACAGTAAATAAACTAAATATTTTTTTCATTATTGTAAGGTTGTTTTTTTCAAATAAAATCCTTTAGCATCCACTTGGGGAGGCAATGCGCTATTGACGGTAATACCCTCTTTAGAAATAATCATTCGAGTGGTTTGACCATTAGTGGTAATCTCAAATGGCAATGGCATGAATGAATTATTTATTTTAATTTGAAATTTATGAAAGCCTATTTCCTTAATATTTACATCCAACACATTGGTAGTCCTTAAGTAAAAATCAAAAAATGGTTTTAGGTCTTGACCTGCTACGGTACTAAATAATTTTTCTACATCCATGGTGGTCACAAAATTATCATACGTGTATTGAGGATCGGTTGCTAATTTTTTTAAGGTAGGAAAGAAAATAGCATCTCCAATTACATAACGTAAAGTATGCATGAAGAAAGAACCTTTCCCATAAATATCTCCTCCTGCATATACTTCTTTTTCTGTGATTCCCTCTCCAGCTGGCACAATAGGATTGCGGTTTCTAGAACCACGTCTGTGTCCAGCTATTATTTCATCATAAGCCGATTCACCGCCTAACTCTAGCATGGCCAATGCTTCGGCATAAGTTGCAATACCTTCTTGAATCCACATGTGACCCCAATCTTTATTAGTAACTTTATTGGCCCACCACTCATGTGCATATTCGTGAAACAAATTGTCTGAATATTCTTGACCACCCACCAAACTATAAGAAAATTGATTTTTAAAAGTAATCATGGTTTGATGCTCCATTCCATAGTTAGGCACTTCTGCTACTCCAATTTTTTCTTTTGCCCATGGGTATTCACCAAAATATTTTTCTAAAATTTTAGTATCTCTCTTTTTAAGTTCAATTACTTTTTTTGCTTGTGCCGAATCTACTTCTAGTACATAATATTCAATAGGCACTTTGTTGCCTAAAACAGTGGTGTATATATCTTTAACCACTTTGTATTTACCTATATTAAATAAAATACAATAATTACTAATCGTATAATTTGTCTTCCAGAAATAAGTGGATCTATCTTTTTTTGTAGTTACGCTTTGCAATAAACCAGGTCCGGCTACTACTAAATTTTTAGGAACGGTAATTTTTAAATCTACGCCTTCATTTGGTTCATCACTAGGATGGTCTTTACAAGGGAAATACATTTTACCTCCTTCGGCTTGAATATTAATGGCTATCCAGTCATTCCCATTATTATCCTTAGTCCAAGTAAATCCTCCATCCCAAGGTGGTTTGATGGCAACAGGAGGGATGCCATTGTATTCTATCAACACTTTTTGATTCCCTAATTCAAAACCATCAGGGGTAGTTATAAATATTTTATCATCCTGCTGAGTAAACGCAACCGATTTATTATTCACCTTTACTTTAGTCACAGTATATAAATGAATCAAATCTAATAATAGGGTATCTGTTTTTTTGGAAAGATTTAAACTTACTTCAGCGGAACCCTTGATGGATTTATTTTCAATATCAACATCCAATACTATGGTATAATGTCTTATATCCATGATAGCCTGCAATGGATGTAATTTCCCTCCTGAAGTTAAGTAACTCAGATCTCTGCTATTTAAACTATTGTTATTTTGACTAAAACTAACAAGTGCCGGTAATAATAAAACAAAAAGTATTGCTTGCATTAAGAATTCTCTTTTGTTTTGAATACACCATTTTGATTTTTTCATATTAGGTTTATTTACATGCTAAATATAATTTGTTTAATAGAGCTTTTAAGGTTTTAAGCTGTTTAAATAAATATCGTTTAGTAAAGCCATCAACAGTAAGCAGTTCAATAAAAAGAGCATAAATTACTGAAATTCAATGATATAGGAAATTTACACTACCTCTAAATAACGGGCATTGCAGTAAACCTTAAAAGGGTGGGATTTACTTGAATCATTTTAGCTATTTATAATAAACTACCTTCGCAGCTCATTTAACCAACATGACTTTTCAAGATTTAAATATAAATACCCCTTTATTACGTGCTGTGGAAGAATTGGGGTTTTCGACACCTACCACCATACAACATCGAGTTTTTCCCATTGTGATGTCCGGAAGAGATGTTTGTGGTATTGCTCAAACTGGAACGGGTAAAACTTTTGCTTACCTGTTACCTTGTTTAAGACAATGGAAATTTGACAAAAGTAAGGATCCTCAAATATTGATTTTAGTACCTACTAGAGAACTAGTAGTTCAAGTAGTGGAAGCCGCAAGAAAATTAACCACTTACATGAGTGTCACCACCGTTGGCGTGTATGGTGGAGTAAATATTAATACACAACAATTAGAATTAGAAAAAGGAGTAGACGTTTTAGTATCCACCCCAGGCAGATTATTTGACTTAGCCATGAATGGTGCATTTAAAACAAAAATGATCAAGAAATTAGTTATTGATGAAATGGATGAAATGCTAAATCTTGGATTTAGAAAACAAATCACTAATATTTTAGAATTACTTCCTGCTAAAAGACAAAACTTACTTTTTTCAGCGACTATAACGGATGATGTCGAAAAATTAATGAATGATTATTTTAATGCTCCTGTAAGAGTAGAAGCTGCTCCAACAGGAACACCACTTGAAAATATTATTCAAACTGCCTATGCAGTGCCCAATTTTAATACGAAAGTAAATTTATTAGAATTGTTGTTGAGCTCCAATGAAGCCATGACCAAAGTTTTAATCTTTGCTGCCACCAAATCATTGGCCGATCAATTATTTGAACAATTAGAAACAAAGTTCCCAGAGATAGTAGGTGTGATACATTCTAATAAAGAACAAAATCACAGATTCAATACCGTTAAACAATTTAAAGCAGGCGTTTATAAATATATCATTGCCACCGATGTAATGGCGAGAGGTATTGACGTTGCCGAAGTAACCCATGTGATTAATTTTGATACCCCTGATGTTCCCGAAAACTACATACATCGTATAGGTAGAACAGGCAGAGCCGATAAAAAAGGTATTGCCATTACTTTTATAACAGAGAAAGAACAGGTTTTACAAAAAGCCATCGAGGCCTTAATGAAACAAGCAATTCCTATGTTGGGATTACCAGAGGCGCTTGAAATCTCAGCTATATTAACTGAGGATGAGAAGCCAAAAGTGCGCATGAAAATTATTCAAATCAAACTTCCTAAGAAAGAAGAATCAGGGCCTGCCTTTCATGAAAAATCTGCAAAAAACAGTAAAGTAAATGTTCGTAAGAACAGAAAAGAGATTATGCAGAAAAAATACGGCAAACCCATTACCAAAGGTGGAAAGAAATAATAGGTTTAAATACTTTGCAAAATAAAATCTGCAGAGATATTTAATTTAGAATGAACTGCTTTTATAAATAATAAGTCTGGCTTTTGCTTTCCACTTAATATTAATGACAACTTCGCATTACTTACACCTAATTTTATGGCCAATTCCACTTGCTTCAACTTCATTTCATACATCTTTAATTCAATCATACCCTCCAAAGTAGTAGGAGGGGAAATAGTATAAAATTTTCTTTCGTAAATTTGAATTGATTTAGCTAATACCATTATTTCTTTAGCCTGATGATTGGTTATCTTCTCTGAACCAATTTTCATAAGTGTATCTACTTTCTTTAATAATTTTTTATATTCCTTTTCTGAAGAAATAGGGCTACTGTCTGACTTCATATTACAATTCTTTTATGTTAATTTTTTCGTATTGAGTGTGCGTGCCTATAAATTTTATAAAGACTGTTCTTGTTTTAAAAATAATTCTAGTAATTATCCTATAGCTATTGCCTTTAATGTTAAAAACGTATAAATCATTACCAATGGCATCTACTGAATTAAATACTGTTTTTAATTCATGATAATTTGCGCAGTCCAATTGTTGCATAATATAATACCAATTCCCAACTGCCTCTTTACCATTTTTATACTTTTCACCAAATAATCTAATGGCTTTATTACTAATTACTACCATTCAATAGATTTTATAAAGTTAATACAATATTTAGAATTTCTAAATTATTTTTAGAAATTCTAAATATAATGAGTACTAAGATCTATTAAAAAAGTAGACGATTTTACAGTATAAATACCATAGCAGCTAAAAAGCACCTCTTTAAGGGAGGTGCTTTAAAAATATATTGAATTAAACTTAAAATCTTTCGGTACCAGAAAAGAAGAAACTGCCTTCGATTTGAGCATTTTCATCACTGTCACTTCCATGTACTGCATTTTCGCCCATGGAAGCAGCGAATTTCTTTCTTATCGTTCCTTCTTCGGCTTGAGCAGGATTGGTGGCTCCAATTAATTTTCTAAAATCAGCTACTGCATTGTCTTTTTCAAGAATGGCAGCGACAATTGGGCCACTACTCATAAAAGCCACTAATTCACTATAAAAGGGACGTTCTTTATGAACCTCATAAAATTGACCAGCTTGTTCGGCTGTTAATTTTGTCCATTTCATAGCTTTAATGCTAAATCCAGCCTTAATAATTTGGTCTAAAATTGCACCAGTATATCCCTTTGAAGTGGCATCTGGCTTAACCATGGTAAATGTTCTATTATTCATAATATTATTATCAGTTACTAATTGAAGCCGCAAATTTACTGAAAAACATCTGATTTGTGCTAAATTCGCATTTCTATGCAATCTATTGAACAATTTTACCCTATTCTAAATCAACCCTTTAAGGCTGTCATTACTGCTCACCAAAAGCCGGATGGGGATGCCATGGGGTCAAGTTTAGCCTTATTTCATTTTTTAAAGTCATTAGGGCATGACGTAACCGTTATATCTCCCACCAATTGGGCCGCTTTTTTAGATTGGATGCCAGGTACCAATGAAGTAATTGATTTTGAAGCCAAAAAAGAAGCAGCCACCAAAATTATTAAAGAAGCAGATTATGTATTCTGTTTAGATTTTAATATCCTACATCGAACTAAACATTTAGAACCCATTATCAAAGAGGCAAAAGCCATTAAAATATTAATTGACCATCACCAACAACCTGATACTCCGTCTTTTGGATATGGCATTAGTGATGTAAAAATGAGCTCTACCTGTGAAATGATTTATGATTTTATTGTACAATCAGGGCATAGCAATCTTATCAATTTAGACATTGCTGCTTGTTTATATACAGGGCTCATGACCGATACGGGTTCATTCCGTTTCCCTTCCACCACAGCCTCTGTTCATAAAATTGTAGCCCATTTAAAAGAACTTGGCTTACAACATTCTACAATACATGAACATATTTATGATAATTCTACCGAAGGTCGATTGAAATTTATGGGCAATGCATTTTTAAATAGAATGCAGGTTTTTCCGGCTTTAAAAACGGCAGTTATGGCCATTCCAAAGACCGACATCTATAAGTTCGAATTGAAAACAGGGGATACCGAAGGTTTGGTTAATTATTTATTATCCATAGAAGGAATTAAGCTGGCTGCCATCGTAATTGATAGAGAAGAAGAAAGAAAATGGAGTTTTAGAAGCAAAGGTAACTTCGATGTTAATATATTTGCAAGAACTTATTTCGACGGTGGTGGACACGCTAATGCTGCTGGAGGAAATTCAAAGAAAAGCTTAGAAGAAACATTAAACGATTTTAAAACGATAATAGAAAACTATAAATCACAATTAACACAATTAAAATAAAAATGATAAAATCAACGTTAAAGTTAGTGGCTGCTATTGTATTATTTGCAAGTTGTAATCAATATGAAAAAGCCCCATCAGGTATGCCTTACAAAATTACACACGGAAGTGGTAATGAACAACCATTAAAGCAAGGCGATTACGTGAAATTAAATATCGAGTACAAACTTAAAGCTAAGGATAGTGTTTTGAGTTCTACTTACGGAGTAATTCCAGTTTATTTCCCAGTAGATACTGCTCGTTTAGGAAAATATACTTTTACTGAAGTAATTTTAAAATGTAGAAAAGGAGATAAAATTGAATTTTCTTTAAGCATTGATACTTTAGTTAAAATGGGTGCATTACAAATTACCAATGTATTTAAAGCCAACGATTTAATTTTAGGCAAAGCTGAAATTGTGAACGTTTTTAATAATGTTAGTTTAGTAGATGCTGATTATAAAAAAGAGCAAGACATTGAAAAAAATAAAGAAATTGCTGATATTGCTGCTTACTTAGCTAAGAATAAAATTACTGCAGTTAAATCTCCAGAAGGAGTATTTGTGGTAGTAAAAGAAGCTGGAGATGCCAGCAATAAAATTGATTCTGGCAAAATTGCTAGCGTATTTTATAAAGGCTACACTTTTAAAGGCGTTGTTTTTGATTCAAATTTAACCCCTAAAGATTCTGTATTAAAGCCATACGATGTTAAAGTAGGTACTGGTTCTGTTATTCCAGGTTGGGATATTGGACTTAAGTATTTTGCTAAAGGTGGTAAAGGAAGTTTATACATACCATCCATGTTGGCTTATGGCCCACAAGCCAATGGAAATATTAAAGCTTATGAAAATTTAGCTTTTGATATTGAAATCAAAGATGTAAACGTAGCTCCTAAAGTAGCTCCTGCGCCTGCTAAAAAATAATTAGTAAATTATTATACTAAAAAAGCGTTCCGATAATTCGGGACGCTTTTTTTTGTACTTATTTTAAATGAGGTAATAGTTGAATCAACTCCACGGCTTCTTTTACATCATGCACCCGAAGAATATTTGCATCATTTAATAGGGCAACTGTGTTAACCATGGTTGTCCCATTTAAAGCTTCCTCTGCGCTTACGCCCAATGTTTTATAAATACTTGATTTACGGGAAACACCTAATAAAATGGGCAACCCGATTTTTTTTAAGCTAGCTAATTCTCTTACCAATTTAAAATTCTCCTCTATCGTTTTGCCAAAACCAAATCCAGGATCAATCACCCATTGTTGGATACCGGCCGCTGATAAAATTTTCTTTTTCTCTTCAAAAAAAGAAAGTAGCGAGGTAATGATATTTTCCCTGGCTTCTATTTCATGCATCGATTGAATTGAACCTGTTAAATGCATACCAATAAACCCAGCCTTCTGATGGGCCACTACAGCTAAAATTGCAGGATCAAAACTACCGCAACTTATATCATTAATTATATTGGCTCCTGCCTCCAAACTGGCTGCTGCCACGGAAGCGTAAAATGTATCAATTGAAATTAATAAATTAGGATAGGCTTTTCTAATGCCATGAATGAATGGAACCAATTGCTCTATTTCCACATCGGCACTTAATAATTGAGCATTAGGCCTTGTACTTTGTGCCCCGATATCCACTATGGAAACACCTTCCTTAATAAATTGTGCTACTTTAAGTAAAATAGAATCCAAGCTTTTTTGACGGCTTGCTGCATAAAAAGAATCACTGGTACAATTAATAATTCCCATTACTTGGGGAGAATGAATAGCCCACGCTAAATCCTTCGCAGGAATTTTGAACATAGTTTTATTTTAAGCACGTTATTGATTATCTTGCAGTGGTTCAAAGATATTAATTAACCAAGTAATTAGGCCAAATTTAATGAGTCAAACTTCCAACCAATTTGATCAAGCCATTGCCAGCTGCAGTGACATCTTTATTAAAAAAACAAAGGATTATGGTACCGCTTGGCGTGTATTAAGAATTATATCAGTCGTTGACCAAATTTTTATTAAAGCACTTCGCATTAGAACCATTCAAGACATTGGAAGTCAAAAAGTGGAGGACAACATTCAATCCGAATTTAAAGGCATTTTAAATTATGCAGTTATTGGACTTATCCAACTAAAATTAGGAGATCCTAAAGTAGAAGAATTACCGGTTGAACAAGTGCAAGCTTTATACCAAGAAAATGTACTTTTTGCAAAAACCACTATGCTAGATAAAAATCATGATTACGGTGAAGCTTGGAGAGACATGAGCCAAGAAAGTTATGCCGATTTGATTTTAATGAAATTATTGAGAATACGACAAATTATTACCAACGACGGAAAGACATTAATTAGCGAAGGGATTGATGCTAATTTTGTAGATATATTAAACTATGCCGCTTTTGCATTGATTCAAATGGAAGAAGGCAAACATTAAAAAACAAAAAATGCAAACCTTTTTAAAAATTTTAAGGTGGAGTGTTGGATTGCTTTTTATCTTTTCTGGATTAATTAAGGCCAATGATCCATTAGGGCTTAGTTATAAAATGCAAGAATTTTTTGATGTATGGGGAATTAATTTTCTCTCCGATTACACATTGGCCTTTGCACTTGTCATGAATACCTTGGAAATTGTTGCGGGTATTGCCTTACTTATACAATTCCCTTACAAACAAACACTTTGGTTATTATTGGCCCTCATTGTTTTCTTTACCTTCTTAACAGGTTATGCTTTTTTGTCAGGCAAAATTAAAACCTGTGGTTGTTTTGGCGATTGCATTCCACTTACACCAAAAACTTCCTTCATTAAAGACATTTTATTATTGATATCGATTATTATTTTACTTTTTAATTATAAAAAAAATAAAGCTAATACACATAAAGCTGTTGGTATACTTGTTTTAATTATTTCAATAGTGGGCGTAGGGTATGGTCAAAATTATGTCCTTCACTATTTACCTCTGGTAGATTGCTTACCTTATAAAACCGGCAATGACATTATTGAAAAAATGAAAAAACCAGCAGGTGCCATTGCCGATAGTGTTTCCATCCAAATGGAATTTGAAAAAGAGGGTAAATTAGTTTCCTTTGATGCCAATCATTTCCCAGAAAATTTCGATTCTACCTTTATTTATAAAAATAGAAAAGAAGTAATCATAAGTAAAGGCAACGGACTTCAAGCAGCCATTGCAGAGTTTGGATTAAATACAATGAATGGGCAAGATTCTACTCAAGCCTTGTTTGCTACTCCAACACCTTATGTACTTGTTTTTGCAGGAAAAATTGAACCCAATATTCCTTGGGAAAACTTACTTGCGACACTACACCAAAAATATAAATTACTCTACATTGTAACTGCTGACAAACAAGGGCTTAGTGGCGTTTTAAGTAAAAAATCCATATTAATAGGGGACATCACCATGATTAAAACAGCTGCTAGAGTTTGGCCAACCATTTTCGTGATGAATGGCTCTACCATCATGCAAAAGAAAAGTTACTTAGATTACTTAGAAAAGTAGAAAAGTAAAAAACTATTTAATGATTACTTCCGAAATGGTTTGAGCACCCATTTTCTCATTCACTCTTTCTATAATTTGTAATTTTTGAAAACCTAGTTCATTTTTCAATGGACCTACACTTGTTTCAATAAAAAGCTTTTGATTGAATATGTATATTTTATCGGTATACTTTGCAATAGTAATGCCCATAATTTCTAACCAAACTGCTTCAATTTGTGCCGATTGAATTCCATTTTTCAATTTACTCCCTTGAACAAACTGTTTAAGCGCATCCCCCAATTTAAATGTAGCCATAAGTAGCAATTTACAATATATTATAACTCTATCAATTGGTAACTGGATAAATATTTTCCGAGCAAATTATCCACCCGATCTTTATGCGTGTCGGTAATAAAAACCTGCCCGTCGGTAGCGTTGCTTACCCAATCTAATAACTGAATCATTCGCTGCTCGTCCAGCTTTTCAAAAATATCATCCATTAATAGGATGGGCGAGAAGCCTTTACTTTTTTTAATACATTCCCATTCGGCAAATCGCAATGCAAACAATAAACTTTTTCTTTGTCCTTGAGAAGCTTCTTGTTTAAAAGACTGCCCCTGAATGGTAATGACTAAATCGTCTTTATGTATCCCCGCGCTGGTTCTAAGAACAACACTATCTTTTTTAAATGAGTTGGACAATAAGTTTTCAAAACTATCTTGATCTAACATACTTTGGTAATGAATATCAATTTGATCATTTTTTTGAGCCAGGTGATTGTACAACTTTATAATTGCTGGCAATAAATCGTTCATTAATTTTTTTCTAAACGTATAAATGGGTTGCCCATTTTCAATCAATTGCCCATTGAGTGTTTCCACCAACACTAAATCTATTACTCCCGTTTCGGCAGCATTTTTTAACAAGCTGTTTCTTTGCAATAAAACTTTATTGTATTGTATCAAATATTTTAAATAGTCTGGATAAATTTGGCACAACAAACTATCCATTAATTTTCTTCGCTCCTCACTTGATCCTGTAATAATTTGAACGTCATCTGGCGCAATCATCACACAAGGAATTTTGCCGATGTGTTGTGACAACTTGCTGTACATTTCTTCATCAAAATAAAATTCTTTTTTTAAAGTCTCTCTTATGATACAAGTAATTGGGGTAGGCTGTTTGTTAATTAAATAAACCCCCTCAATTCTTAGGCCCTCATGTGCATGATGTACATTCTGTGCATCGGGGCGATTAAAATAACTTTTGGTAAAAGAAAGGTAATAGAGGGCATCTAATAAATTGGTCTTGCCAGTTCCATTGCTGCCCACTATACCCACGATTCGATGAGTAAATTCAAAGTTCATTTGAACGTAATTCCTAAATTGGACTAATTTAAGTTGTTGAATCCCCACCATGGGTGCAAAATACAAAGGGATTGGTTTAACGCCTAGTTATAATTCAAGAAAAGGGCGTAATTTTATTAAAATTTTAAGGCATGACCCTTATTAGCGAGCAACAATTACCCAGTATTGTAAAAAGACTGGCACATCAAATTCTAGAAACCTATCCTGGTTTAACCAATGCAGTGATCGTTGGATTACAGCCTAGAGGCGTTTATTTAAGTGACCGTATTGTAGCTGCTTTACACAATGAATTACCAGCAGATCAAGTGAAATATGGCAAATTGGATATTACCTTTTACAGAGATGATGTCAGAAGAGATTTACACCTTGCCAAAGCCACCGATTTACCTTTTAGCATTGAAGGCAAAACAGTCATTTTAATAGATGATGTATTGTTTACTGGCAGAACCATCAGAGCTGCTTTAGATGCCTTATTGTCCTTTGGTAGACCTTCTAAAGTAAGCTTATGCGTATTGGTAGATCGTAAACCCAGTAGAGAATTACCCATCCAACCCGATTTCACTGGAAAAGAAATGGTAGACCTAACCCCCTATAAAGTAAAAGTGAGATGGAAGGAGAATGATGGGGTGGATGATGTTATTTTATTAGTAGATTAGAAAAATTTGTATTAATTTTGTTTTTTAATGGCACTAACTACCAAACATCTTCTTGGTATCAAGGACCTCAATACCGAGGATATCCAACTTATTTTATCTACAGCTACTCAATTCAAAGAAGTTTTACAAAGACCCGTTAAAAAAGTTCCCACTTTACGCGACGTTACTATTGTGAACCTTTTTTACGAAAATTCAACCCGAACCAGAATTTCCTTCGAATTGGCCGAAAAACGCTTGTCTGCAGATGTAGTCAATTTCACTGTTTCCAATTCTTCGGCCGCTAAAGGCGAAACCTTATTGGATACGGTCAATAATATCCTAAGCATGAAAGTGGATATGGTGGTGATGAGGCATAGTGCTTCAGGAGCCCCACATTACTTAGCAAAACATATAGATGCCGCCATCATCAACGCTGGAGACGGAATCAACGAACACCCCACACAAGCTTTATTAGACGCTTTTTCCATGCAGGAAAAAATGGGCAAATTAGCTGGTCTAAAAGTGGCCATCATCGGAGACATCATGCATAGCAGGGTAGCTTTAAGCAATATCTATCTACTAAAGAAAATGGGGGCTGAAGTAATGGTCTCTGGCCCGCCAACCCTAATTCCTACCTTTTTGAAAGAAGCCATGGATATTCAAATTGAATACAATATCGACAAAGCCCTAGCTTGGTGCGATGTAGCCAATGTGCTTAGAATTCAATTAGAAAGGCAAAATCAACCTTTATTCTCCTCTTTAAGGGAATACAACTTAGCTTATGGCATCACCATGAACAGGCTAAACAAGCTTAATAAAGAAATTCTCATCATGCACCCAGGCCCCATCAATCGAGGGGTGGAAATGGATAGTGATGTAGCCAATAGTCCACATTCCATCATTTTAGACCAAGTGGAAAACGGAGTAGCTGTAAGAATGGCCTGTTTATACCTATTAACTGGACGTTCAAATCCAGCATAATTGTATTTGTTCTAACAATTTTCATACTTTTAGGCATGCAAAGAATCTGCTTATTTCCTGGAACTTTTGACCCTGTGACCTTAGGTCATATTGATATTATTGACAGGTCCTTGCCTTTGTTTGATAAAGTAGTCGTAGGCATTGGTATCAATGCTTCTAAAGATCCCATGTTTACAGCAGATCAAAGAAAACAATGGTTTGATGAAATATATAAAAATCAACCTCAGGTAGAAGTAGCCATCTATGATGGATTAACTGTTAAGTTTTGTCAATCGATAGGTGCTAAATTTATTTTAAGAGGCATTCGTTATGTAAGTGATTTTGAATACGAAAAAACCATTGCAGATGCCAATCGCACTATGGATCGTCATATTGAAACTATCTTTTTAACAGGAGAACCTAAATATACTTCAGTGGCCTCTACCATTGTAAGAGATATTATTAGAAATGGGGGCGACGCTTCTCCATTTTTACCAGAAGCCGTTATTAAAAGTTTATCAAAATAGTTTCCCAAAAAACTAATCGACCTCATTTATTTTTAATCGATAAGCTTCGATCACTTCTAAAATAGTGGGATAAGTTTGCATCAAACATTTTTTGGCGGTGGCTAAGGAATGCCATTCTATTTTTTCAATGTCTTCGGTGGTTTGAGGTATTCCATTTTGAGCTGTAGCAATGGTCATATGAAACCAATAAGTTCTTTTCACAACTTCTTCCTCTAAATATTTATCAAAATAGATATGATTCGTAAATTTTAATAATTCATGCAATTGTAGGTTATTAATGCCCGTCTCTTCCTGCACTTCTCTTAGGGCACAGGTTTGAATGGTTTCCCCCTCGTCTAATTTCCCTTTGGGCAAATCCCAAAATCCCCGTCTAAAGATCCATAATATTTCTCCCTGGGGATTGGTGACCAGGCCTCCTGCGGCTATTATTTGTTTTGGCATAAAAATGTGTATAGTATTTAGTAACTCCTGAAGTGAATGTAGCAATTTGACTTTAAATTCGCAGCAAGAAAATATCCCTATGACCAATCAAAAAGCCGTTGCCGAAAAACTACTTCAAGTAGGTGCTGTAAAATTAAGCCCAAATAATCCATTTACCTGGGCCAGCGGCTGGAAAAGTCCTATTTATTGTGACAATAGAAAAGTATTGTCCTTTCCTTATGTGCGTGATTTTATTAAAAGTGAAATGTGTAATGTGATATTTGAAAAATTTGAAGGGGCAGATATGTTGGCCGGGGTAGCCACCGCAGGTATTCCTTGGGGTGCCATGGCGGCGGATCAACTAAAACTTCCTTATATCTATGTAAGACCCAAACCCAAAGAACATGGATTAGGCAATCAAATTGAAGGTGCTTATGCTACTACCAATAAAATTTTAGTGATTGAAGATTTAATCTCCACTGGAAAAAGTAGTTTGCAAGTGGTAGATGTTTTAAGAAATGCTGGATTAGAAGTAGTAGGGATGGTTTCTATATTTAATTATGGATTTGCATTGGCGGACGAAGCTTTTAAAACAGCTGGTGTTCCTTATTATTCTTTAACCAATTATGCAAGTTTGATAGATTTAGCTGTGGAGAAAGGGGAGCTGGATGCCGCCACTCAAGAAACTTTAATGCAATGGAGAGAAAGTCCTAGTACTTGGAATTTATAGGGATTAACTTTTATATCCATTCAATACATTTATTTAAAGCGCGTCTTTTAAATTTAACTTCTGAGTAGTTTCAAAATTAATCGGGATAGTTTTAGTAAACATGCCTTTTGACATGGTAGCAGTTCCTTTAACACCTATTTTCATGGGTCTATTAAAAAGAATATCCACTGTGTTTTTTAAAAGTATGCTAAGTTCAATTTCCATTTTGGCAGGCAATTCAAAATTTGAATTGGCAGGAATTACATAAGTAGAATCTAATGTGTACTGCGTAAGTAATTGATCATTGATAAAAATAGAACAATCTAATTTTTTTAAACTTAGTTGAAAATTATTCGGATTTTGATATTCGAACTGCGCATTAAAAATATTTTTTCCAAAGCTTGCTTTTTCTATTTTAATCGATTTTAAACCTTTAAAAACAAAGGGTTTGGGTTCGCTACAGGCCATTAAAAACAAAAAACCACAGGCGATGAGATACTTATTGAAGTTCATTTGAAAATTTTAATAAAATTATTAGTTATTTGGGGTTTGAGAAAATATATTTACACAACTATTTGTTAACACATGTTCCTTACCGATTTTCAATATTTTGGCACTATTGGCTTTATTCAAACCTTATTAAAGCAAACGCAAATTAATTTTGATGCGAGTGCCCCTTTTACAAAAATGAGTTTTAAAAATAGAATGGTAATTGTTGCCTCACAAGGCCCATTGAATTTAACCATACCTATTATCGGAGGAAGAGACCAAAAAACCCCCATCAATGAAATTATGATGGATCATTCCACTCCTTGGAAAGAACAACATCTTAAAGCCATTCGAACAGGCTATAAAAGATCTCCTTATTTCGAATTCTACGAGCCAAGCCTTGAGCAATTGTATACTCAACAAGAAGATAAATTAGTTGATTTTTTAGGAGCCTGCCAACTATGGTTAAAGGCACAATTAAAAGCCAATTGGAAAATTATTCCTAATATCGAAGCAGCTTTACAAGAGGAGCAAGAAATGGTAAAATACTTTTCTCCCTGGTTGCCAAAAAATTATGCGCAATGCGACAGTTTACCTACATACCATCAGGTGTTTGAAGATAAAATAGGATTTATTCCAAATGCAAGTATTTTAGATATGCTTTTTTGTTGCGGAGGAAAGGAAGTACATCAACTACTAAACTCCATTTAGCTCCCATAAAAAAATCCGCTCTTTAAAAAAGCGGATTTTTTAATTTTATTTTAAAACGAAATCTTTCGATAGATTACTTTTTATCTTTTTTCAAATAGCTAGAAAACTTTGCATTTTGTTCCTCTGTCAATGCTTTACCATTTACTGTAATCTTACCGTCTTTGATTTGAATGCTCACATTGTCTACAGGAGCAATGCCTTCTTCTTGCAATGCTTGTATTAAAGTTTTAGTATTTGCAGTGATAGTAACCGTATGTGCTGTATCGTTAATGATTTTTGCACCGGCTGCAGAATCAGTATTGATTACTGAAATTTCTACAGTTTGTGTTTTAGTAGTAACCGCAGCATCCGACTTGTGCATACTTGCTAAAGTAGGCGCTATCACCAATGAAACAATTGACATTAATTTGATCAAGATATTCATAGAAGGACCAGATGTATCTTTAAAAGGATCTCCCACTGTATCCCCAGTTACAGAGGCTTTATGTGGTTCAGATTTTTTATAGAACATCTCTCCATTTATTTCAACCCCTTTTTCAAAAGATTTTTTAGCATTGTCCCAAGCACCACCTGCGTTGTTTTGGAAAATTCCCATGAGTACACCACTTACTGTTGCACCCGCTAAGAAACCACCTAATGCTTCTGGGCCCATGGTGAAACCAATTAAGATAGGAGAGATGATAGTGATGGCACCAGGCAACATCATTTTTTTCAAAGATGCTTCGGTACTAATCGCAACACATTTCTCATATTCTGGTTTACCAGTACCTTCCATAATTCCTGGAATAGTACGGAACTGACGACGAACTTCTTCCACCATGGCCATTGCGGCTTCTCCTACTGCACGAATAGCTAAAGAAGAGAAGATGAATGGAATCATTCCACCTACAAATAAAGCAGCTAAAACATCCGCTTTATAAATATCAATATGTTGATTATTTGGCATTGCTACACCCACAAAGGCTGCGAATAATGCTAATGAAGTTAATGCAGCAGATGCAATGGCAAAACCTTTACCACTTGCAGCAGTTGTATTTCCAACAGCATCTAGTATATCTGTTTTTTCACGCACTTCAGCAGGTAACTCACTCATCTCTGCAATACCACCAGCATTATCTGCAATAGGACCAAACGCATCAATTGCTAATTGCATAGCTGTTGTTGCCATCATACCTGCAGCTGCAATCGCTACACCATATAAGCCTGCGCAATAAGAAGCTCCAAAAATTCCAGCAGCTAAAACAATAATTGGCATGAAAGTAGATTCCATTCCGATTGCTAAACCACCAATAATATTTGTTGCGTGACCTGTACTTGATTGTTTAATAATACTCATTACTGGACGCTTGCCCATGGCTGTATAATATTCAGTAATGATACTCATTAAAGTACCTACCACTAAACCAACTGCAATAGCACCAATTACTCCATTTCTTGTAAATTCAATACCACGTAAGGACATGGTTGCAGGTAAAATATTGGATACTAAAAAATAACATGCAATTGCTGTTAAAATCATAGAACCATAATTACCCATGTTCAATGCTTTTTGAACAGTGGCTGTATTTAATCCTGCGTTCTCACTAATTCTTACAAAGAATGTTCCAATGATGGATAATAATATACCTACACCTGCAATCATCATAGGTAATAAAATAGGAGACAAGCCACCAAAGGCATCTACTAATTTACCACCGCCCACTGCAGTTACTTCTTGTCCTAATACCATCGTAGCTAAAACAGTTGCTACATAAGAACCAAATAAATCGGCACCCATTCCTGCAACATCACCTACATTATCACCTACATTATCTGCAATAGTTGCTGGATTACGAGGGTCATCTTCTGGAATACCTGCTTCTACTTTACCTACTAAATCAGCTCCTACATCGGCAGCTTTGGTATAAATACCGCCACCCACACGCGCAAATAAAGCTATTGATTCAGCACCTAAAGAAAATCCAGTTAAGACTTCGATGGTTCTTAACATTTCTGAAGGATCTCCATTCACATAAAACATTTGTTTTAATACTAAGAACAAACCACCTAATCCTAATACAGCCAATCCTGATACGCCTAAGCCCATCACAGATCCACCAGTAAAAGAAACTTTTAATGCACGTGCTAAACTTGTTTTAGCAGCTTCTGCTGTTCTTACGTTTGCTTTAGTAGCTACTTTCATACCGATATAACCAGCGGTGGCACTAAATACTGCACCGATGACAAAGGATATGGCGATGCTCCAATGGCTTTCTGCATTTTTAGTAGCCATAAACCCTAATAATAGGGCAACAATTACTACAAAATAGCCTAGGATTTTCCACTCTGCTTTTAAAAAAGCCATAGCACCTTCTGCGATATAAGTGCTTATCTCTTTCATTCTAGCATTACCAGCATCTTGCTTAGCTACCCAGTTGAATTTCAATAGAGTATATAGTAAACCTACAACTCCCATAGCCGGAACGGCATAAAATAGACAATCGTTCATAAAAAAGTGTATTCTTTAGTTATAATTAAGGACTGCAAAAATAGGGGGTAAAAGTCAAAAAAAGTGCAAAAAAACTCAACATTACTCTACTAATGAGGTGGTATCTACTTTGCCAGTGAATACCGACGCAATTTCCTTGCCTTTATAGATGGATTTATTGAATTTATTGCCCAATATGATAATAGTAGCCGATTCGTTAATTAAGCGGGTAAAAACGGTGTTATTACCATGCCACCATCCATTGTGGTACACCAGCCTTTCTTCGTTAGGTTTAGCTAATATGCGCCATCCCAAACCATAATTATGGTAGTATTTATTAATTGGGCTTTGTGGCTGGTAGGCCATTTCCAAAGTAGCCGCTGCTAAATATTTGCCCTCTGTTAAAGCCTTATCCCATAATAGCATATCACGAGCAGTACTGTACACATTTTTATCTCCATAAATACAATCAAACTTCTCAATACGATAGGGGACCATTCTTGCATTGTAGGAAGGGGTGTATTTATCTATTGATTTTGCACTAAAAATAAATGTATTGTCCATTTTTAATGGCTTAAATAAATTCTCTGCCATATAGGTTGGAAAATCTTGCCCAGTAATTTTTTCTATAATTAAGGCTAACAAAACAAAATTGGTATTGCAATATTTAAAAACGCGGTCGGGGTTGGTTTGTGGTGCAGGTCTTTTATTTACCATAAAATCCAATACATCTTGATTGTTGTAAAGCCCTTGCTTGAAAGGTGCTTCAGACTTAATCAATTGTATTTTTTTTACCCAACGACCTCTTTTATTTTTTACTTTGATGGCTAAATACTTATGAGATTCCATGAAAAATGTATAGTCGGGCAATCCACTTCGGTGGGACAACAATTGCTCGATGGTTACTTCGGTATAAGGAAAATTAGGAATGTACTTGGTAACGGTTGCTTTTAAATCCAATTTATGCTGCTCCCATAATTTTAAGGCCGCCATGCCTGTAAATGTTTTGGAAATAGAGGCCAAATGAATTGGGGTTTCTGGCTGCATGGCAGTTTTATTACCAAAATCAGAAAACCCTTTATAATCTTCAAAAATAATTTCGCCGTTTTTCGCAACAAGAATCTCTCCACTAAATCCTTTTTTACCTAGTAGCAATTCATACTTAGCCTTTATTTCGGCAAACAGCTTTTCTTTATCAGTGGTACTTAATCCAACCGTAGTAAAATTTGGATTTTCTAAATATTTAGGGCCTTGACTTGTCCCACAAGCACAGCTTAAAAAAAAGAAAGTAAGGAAAAAGCCCAATCGTACGATCATCTGTTAGTTTTTATAAGGAGCCCATTGACAACAATAGGTACAAAAATAACGCTATAATCACTTAATTTATTGTTAATGAATACCAAACAATATATTTTTTTTAACTTTGCGCCATGAGCAATATAGATACCACTAGCTACCCAAAAGAGAAAATCAAGGTTTTGTTTCTTGAAAACATAAGCGATAAGGCGGTTCAATACTTCAAGGAGCAAGGGTATACCGATGTAAAAAAAGTGGCAGGTGCCTTAAGTGAGGAGGAATTGATTAAAGTAATTAAAGACGTTCATATTCTTGGGATAAGATCTAAAACATTTATTTCAAAAAAAGTATTAGATAGTGCTAAAAAATTACAAGCCATTGGTTGCTTTTGTATTGGCATCAATCAAGTAGATATTAAGGCTTGTAAACAAAATGGTGTTGCTCTGTTTAATGCACCATATAGCAATACCAGAAGTGTGGCCGAATTAGTAATAGGGGCAGCCATCATGCTCATTCGTCGTATCTCCGATAAAAATATAGCGGCACACAATGGCATTTGGAATAAAGAAGCCAAAGGTAGTTTTGAATTAAGAGGAAAAACAATGGGCATTATTGGTTATGGAAATATTGGCACTCAATTAAGTGTCATGGCCGAAGCAATGGGAATGAAAGTTAAGTTTTATGATATTGAAACTAAACTTCCTTTAGGCAATGCCAGTTCTGTAAAATCAATTAAAGATTTAGTAAGCAGTTCAGATATTATTTCCTTACATGTACCTGAAACCAATCAAACAAAAAATTTAATTAGCAAAGCGGTTATCAACCAATTTAAACAAGGCGCTATTTTAATTAATTATGCGCGTGGAGAAGTTGTAGATTTAGAGGCACTAAGCATTGCTATCAAAGACAAACAAGTGTCTGGCGCTGCCATTGATGTTTTTCCTATTGAACCTGAAAAAAATGGCGACAAATTCACCACACCATTACAAGGATTGTCCAATGTAATATTAACACCACATATTGGAGGCTCAACAGAAGAAGCACAAGAAAATATTGGAGAAGACGTAAGTATTAAATTGTATCAATATTTAGAACGCGGCGTATCTTATGGCTCACATACCATACCTAGTATCAGTTTGCCACCTGTAGAACATGCGCATCGTATTTTACATATTCACAATAACGTTCCTGGTGTGTTAAGTGCCATCAATACCGTGATGTCTAAAAATAAAATAAATATTGTTGGTCAATATTTGAAAACAAACGATGAAATTGGCTATGTCGTTTTAGATGTGGATTCTAAATTGTCAAAAACCGCTATTGCACTTTTAAAAGAAGTAAAACATACCATTAGAGTGCGTATGTTGTATTAGTGGCATTAGCTATTGATAGACTATTGAAAGGCTATTGATAAACTCTTAATTCCCTCCAACATTTTTTTAATTTCTGCAGCATCTATTCCTGTTGATAATAGTTCTTCCTGCATAGTTGCTTTAAAATAATGCATTTGAGTAGGCAGCATTTTTCTAGCACTGCTATGCATTTCTGTTGCACCGGTTTCAGTCATAATATCTTTTATATTATTAGAACGTACACCACTTCCTGGCATAATAATAATTCTATCACCAGCTTGTTCTACTAATTTTTTGATCAAGGGTAGGTTATCTGCAGCATTGGGCACTTGACCACTGGTTAAAATTCTTTTACAACCTGTTTTTATAATATCTTCCAATGCTTGAAAAGGATCTTTACATCTATCAAAAGCACGGTGAAAAGTTACTTCCATAGGACTTGCTAAATCCACTAATCTTTTTGTTCTTTCCGTATCAATGGTTCCATCCGCTTTTAATAATCCTAATACAATTCCAGGATAGTTTAATTTTCTGGCCATGAGTATATCTGATCTCATTGCATTAAACTCATTATCTGTGTAAAAAAAATCGCCACCCCTGGGCCTTATAATAGGAAAAACTGGTTTAGAGGTTAAGGCGATTAAAGTAGATAAGCTTCCAAAAGATGGGGTAGTGCCTCCCTCTAAAGGGTTTTCACAAAACTCAACTCTATGCGCACCAGCTTTTATTGCATCTAATGCAGCTTCAACCGAAAAAACAGCAATTTCAAGTATAGGATTTATCATAAGAATAAATATTTAAAAGATTAATCTAATGAAGATGATTCAATTAATTTATTTCCATCATTGGTATGCACTGCATAATTAAATCCTTTGTGTAATGCAAAAGCACCCACTTCTCCTTTTTTATTAATTGCAATAAAACATATTTGAATGTCTTTTGCTTTTTCTTTTTTAATTTTTCTAATTCTTTCCACCACAAATTTACAAGCCTCCGAAGGTGATTTCCCTTGTCTCATTTGTTCCACTACCGCACTTGAACCTGCCACTCTTATCACATCTTCTCCTTGGCCGGTAGCCACGACAGCACCTACTTCATTGTCCACATACAAACCAGCACCTATAACAGGAGAGTCTCCCACACGACCCCTCATTTTAAAACCTGCACCACTGGTGGTACAACTTCCACTTAAATTACCAAAACGATCCAATGCCACCATTCCAATCGTATCATGATTCCATTCTCCATTGCTTAATTTATGGGGAGACATTAAAGATGGATCTAATTGACTTAAAGCCTTATTTCTTTCAATATTAATAACAGGTTTGTATTCGGATTTTTTTAACCAACCCTCATAGGATCTTTTTGCATCATCAGACAATTGATCCGGCTCTAATGTAAACCCTTCTGCAACTGCAAATTGCTGTGCGCCTTCACCCACCAACATTACATGCGGTGTTTTTTCCATCACTCGGCGAGCTACAGCAATAGGATGTTTTATACGTTCCAAAAAAGCAACACTCCCACAATTAAATTCATGATCCATAATGGAGGCGTCCAATGTTACATGACCATCTCTATCAGGATTACCGTTTAATCCTACGCAACAGTTCATTTCATCTTCGGTAACCATTACCCCTTTTTCAACAGCATCTAAGGCTTTACCACCAGCACTCAATACTTTCCATGCAGCCAAGTTAGCTGCTAAGCCCGCATCCCAAGTGGCCGCCACTATAGGAGCTACTTCGATTTGATTATGGATGGCTGGTATAAATCCACTGATAGTAAAACTCGTAATTCCTAAACCACTTAAATTTAAAAATTTTCTTCTGTCCATGCTCATATAAAATTCCGTTTATCTTTTTCAAGATACGAACAATGGGCTAATTTTTTGTACTTTTAAGCAATATTTAAGTTTTATTTATATGCAGGGCATTTTCAAATTATATGGCTGGAATGTAATGAGTTATGAGCCCATTCATCAGGGTTTAATCAATAGTACTTATTCGATAAAAACTAATACAGGCGATTTTATATTGCAATCCATTAACCACAAAGTTTTTAAAAATCCCGAAGCAATTGATGCCAATATCAATGCCATTTCTAATTTCCTACAATCTAAACATCCTACTTATTTATTTACACATTTAGTACCTACCCAAAATGGCCAAACATTAGTAGAGTGGGAGGGCGGTTATTACAGAGCCTTTCCTAAAATAGAAGGCTATGCCTTAAGCGTTTTGGACAATGAACAACAAGTGGAAGAAGCAGCTCAACAATTTGCAAAGTTTACGCAAATTTTAAAACATTTTGATGCACAATTATTACATGATACGCTCCCTAATTTTCATGATTTAAATTTAAGGTATCATCAATTTACAGATGCCATTCAAAATGGAAATGCAAAAAGAATTGAGTCCAATAAGGAAGCTATTCTTTTTTTACAATCCAATAATAAATACGTTACTACCTATAACAAGTTCACCGAAAACAAAGAAGCTTCAAAAAGAGTAACACATCATGATACTAAAATAAGCAATGTACTTTTTAATAAAATTAATGGAGCAGAAAAAGCCATTTGTGTTATAGATTTAGATACCATGATGGCAGGCTATTTTATTAGTGATGTTGGAGATATGTGTCGAACTTGTTTATGCGCCGTTTCGGAAGAAGAAAAAGATTTAAATAAAGTGGTCGTAGATCCCTTAAAATGGCAAGCCTTGCAAAAAGGGTATTTGCACTTTATGAAAGAGGAGTTATCCTCTTTTGAAATGGACCACTTTTTTTTCGGAGGTCAATTTATGATTTACATGCAAGCACTTCGCTTTTTAACTGATCATTTAAACAATGACCAATATTATGGCGCTAGTTATGAAGGGCAAAACTTAGTGCGTGCGATGAATCAAATCCAACTCTTGGAACAGTACAATCAACTTGCCTAGGGTAAATTAGTAATCTCTAACCTAGTACGCTATCTCCAATAATCCTAATAATCCTCATTCATTGCGAAATCATTTTTTCTGTTTTTCCATTTGCCTCTGGTAAAATCAGGTATTTCTTGTACCTGTCCATTTTCGGCAATTGATTTTTCAGAAAGGGGAGTGATGGCATACCAAGTAGCTAAATCATATACATCTAATTGGAAAGGCACATTTCTTTTGATACATTCTACAAAGGCATTGTCCACAAAAAAGTCCATTCCGCCATGTCCAGCACCTTCTGCATCCTTTTCAAATTTTTTCCATAATGGATGGTCGTGTTGCTTTAAATAGGCTTCTGGGTTTTCCCATTGGTGTGGCTTAGCAGAAACGCCCTCAATATATAGATGCCCTGCATTTAATTGACCAGAACTAAAATCCTGCCATAAACCTTGGGTACCTTGTACTCTAAAACCTAAATTATAAGGACGAGGAGAATTGGTATCATGGGTAAGCAACATGGTCTCCCCATTAGTAGTTTGAATAGTAGTGGTTACTATGTCCCCTAACTTGAATTTTAATTTTGCATTAGGGTGATTCTCACCACCTTTAGGGTGCTCAACTATATATTTATGTAAACCTCTTGCTTTAGTACTTACCGAAGACAATCTGGTTAAAAGGTTGCCTCTATTAATATCTGTCATCATCGCAATAGGACCTAAACCATGCGTAGGATACAATTCTCCATTCCTATATAAGGAGTGGTTGGTACGCCAAGCTGCTTCGCTAAAGCCTTTTGTACCAAATTCTACTCCAGAAGCACTATCTGAAGAGTCTGGACTATTGAATTTTACCCCCCTTAAATCATGCTCGTATCCACCTTGTAAGTGTAATAATTCACCAAATAGCCCTTTTTTAACCATATTATACACCGCCAACACATCTCTTCTATAACATACATTCTCTAAACACATTACGGGAACACCTGTTTTTTCGCTGGCATTGACGATATCCCAGCAATCTGTCAATTTAATAGCTCCACATACTTCAACCCCAGGAATTACTCCATTATTAACTGCTT
>Ga0209829_10000666_pt1 | contig 30062 bp, 23 predicted proteins | sample C_140205_EF_Meta_FD_187311 | JGI IMG/M metagenome (GOLD analysis project Ga0209829, IMG submission 187311) | Freshwater microbial communities from Lake Croche, Canada to study carbon cycling - C_140205_EF_MetaG (SPAdes) (version 2) | ecosystem: Environmental > Aquatic > Freshwater > Lake... | reverse complement strand
GGTCACGCCGACAAGGCCGGAGCCGAGTTCCCAGACGAGTTCATCGACGAGGGCCAGATTGCGGATTTTCAGCAGGGTGAGCATGCGGATGGGAAAGCGCGGTCATGATGGCAAGGATGCGGCGGGAATCAACCTCTCGCGTGGGCTTGGCGCGATTCCATGCCGCTTCATGATTCCGGGATGAGATGATTTGGCCTCATTTGTGTCCTGACGGCCAAGCTCTGGGGCGCGCCGGACCTGGGGGGCACCCGATGGAAGGCCGCCTTTGAAGGTTCCCGGTCGATCCAGAACCTGTCCATCCCGGTAGCCACGATTCCGGCGCCCTGCTCGAACCTGTCCCAGGAACTGCGAAGTGGCAGAGCCTTACCAGTGCCGGGCAGCTTGCGGTGGGTGTCCGCTTTCTTGACATCCGGTGCCGTCACGTTGGAAACATCTTCATCATCCATCATGGCCCGATCGATCAGAAGCTCATCTTCGAAAGCGTTCTCGCGACTGTGTCGGCTTTCTTGAAGGCAGCGTCAGCACCTTGGGCATTCCCAGCATTCCGGCGATTTCGACTCCGATGAACCAGCAGGTCACCACCTATTTCGCAGCCCGGCCGAAGGGCCACCATGGCACCATCGTGATGGATTTCGTGGATGAAGGCTGCTGTCGTTTGATCTACGAAACCAATCTTGGGAGTCGCTGACTCGTCATTCCCCGCTTGGACGGCAATCGCTCGACTCGTAGGGGCAGTTGACCCATGCTGTGCCTCATGGAAAACAATCAAGAGACCGCGGTTCCCCCGATCAAGAGCGGGCATCACTTGCGCTTCCACCAGCCGCACCTTCATCTGGCGTCGGTCTTTGGTAACGACTGGTTCGCGCTCAAGGCAGAAGCGTTCGCGCGCTTTTTTGGAACACCGGTATTTCTCGTGAGTCAAACCTTGCTCGTCGCCACATGGATCGGTCTCAACGTTGCGGGGGTACTCCATTTCGACCTCTACCCGTTCATCCTGCTGAACCTGGCCTTCAGCTTGCAGGCAGCCTATGCCGCGCCGTTGATCCTGCTCGCGCAAACGCGCCAGGCGGATCGCGACAAGGCCCAATCCGATGCAGATGCCCAGCACCGTGAGGCCCTCGCTCAGGCCAGCGAGCAGCGTGAGAAACTGGCCGCCGAACAGACCAACTTCCTCGTGGACCTCATGAAGCAGAACACTGAGTTGACCGAGATCACCAAGACGATGAGCGAGAGAATCCAGACGCTCACCGAGGAACTGCATCGTCACATCCTCGAATCCAAGTGATCCGTCATCGGCTTGTGAACTCGTAGTTCCCCGAACCGACGGCAAACACCGCCGCGCCGTGCTCGAGGCGAAGGAATTTGACTCCCTCCACTTCACCCACCGGCTTTCCACCTTCGCTCACGCTGGCGGCGTCTTTGGCTGGGACGAAGACCGTGGCAGTGGCCCCGACCGGGATCGCGACCTGGAGCGTGAATGTTTCGTTCTCCTTCTTCCAGGCGCTTTTTACCGGGCCGCGGACGGACCGGTATTCCGCCTTCGCCCAGCGCAGGTCGCCGACCGGCTGCGGGGCGATCAGGATTTTGTCGAAGCCCACCGCATCGGGAGCCGGTCTGATACCGCCGAGCCAGTTGAAGAACCACTGGCTCACCGAGCCGAACATCGGGTGATTTTGGGAAAAGGTGTTGTCGCTGCCCTCCCAGTGCTCCCAAAGCGTGGTCGCTCCATTTTGCATCATCCAGCTCCAGCCGGGCATGTCCGGTTGATTGACGATGCCGTATGCCGTCGTGGCCTGACCTCGGGCGGAGAGTTCTTCCAGCATGAACTTGGTGCCAAAAATCCCGGTGGAAAGATGACCTTGGTGCTTGTCTCGGATGTCCTCCACCAGTCGATCCGTCGCCTTCGGAGCCAGTGCCTCAGGCACCAAGCCGGAATAAAGTGCGAAGGACTGACTGGCCTGGCTACCAGAGCCGGCGATCCCGGTCTTCTGATCAAGATAGGTCTTCTGATACGCATTCGAGATCCGCCCGGCCAGCTCGGTGAAATACTTTTCGTCTTCGGCAAGTCCCTGCACTTTTGCCATTTCTGAAAGCATCTTCGCACATTGAAAATACAGCGGTGTGGCCAAGGGCGGCACCGGTGCCTCAACCAAGCTCTCGTGATCGGCGAGTCCATCCTTGATGATGCCCTGCGGATTCTGCTTCTCGACCAACATCAGCCAGCGTTGGGCGGCCTCATACTGCTCTGCCATCAGGCGTCGGTCGCCGTGATAGCGGTAAAGCTGTGACATCAGCAAGGGGTGCGTCATCGCCCAGCCAACACCGCAGTAGTTGATGCCGACGTATGGCGCGGTGTCGGTGAGCATGCCGTCGGGACGCGCACTATCCGCCCAGTCGCGGACGGTCTTCCGATAAAACCCGTGCATATCGTAGTTCATCAGTAAGGCCTCACTGGTGGCCACGATGTCGCCACCGTAGCCGAGGCGCTCGCGATGCGGGCAGTCCGACTGCACGCCGATCAGGTTCGAGACAAAGGTGTGGCGGCACATCTGTTGGATGCGGTTGAATTTGTCGTCGGAACAGGAAAACGAGCCGACGCTCTCGACGTCGCTGTGCAGGCGCAGGCCTGTTAGGCTGACCGGCTCGGCGCTGATCTCCAGATAGCGGAATCCATGAAAGGTGAACCGCGGCGTGTATTCCTCCTCGCCGCCGCCTTTGGTGATGTAGGTATCACCCTGCCAAGCCACTTCCGGTGCCCCGGGTCCACCGACGCTTGTGCCGCTGCCATCCTTGCGAAGGCCTTTGATCTGGCCGGCCACGCTGGTCATGGGGTTTAGCGAGCCGTCTGGTTTCAGCAACTCACCGTAGCGGATGAGATAAGAGGTCCCGGCAGGGGCGTTGAAGCGGAAACGAACCACTCCGGTGAAATTCTGCCCGAAGTCGTAGATGAAGGGTCCCGAGTCGGCAGTGGAGATCCGCTTGGCGGGAATCTCCTCGGTGACGCGGATCGGTGGCTGCGACTGCGCCTCAAGCTTTCCCGACGTGCCGGTTTCCACGACGGCGGCTTTCCATTTCTGATCATCAAAGCCGGGAGAATCCCAGCCCTTGCGTTCATTGCGGGCATCATAAATCTCCCCGAGGTAAATATTGTTCTTCAGGATGGGACCATCGGCTGTGCGCCAAGTGTCATCGGTTACAACCTTCTCGCTGGTCCCATCCGCATACTCGATGACCATCCGCATGATCGCTTGTGGCCGACCCACGGCGAGGCTGTCCCTGAAGTTCCGCTGTCCCCAGAAACGCAGTGGCAGCGGATTGAACCAACCGTTGCCAAGAATGAGGCCCACCGCATTGTCGCCTTCACGCAGTTGCGCGGTCACATCGTAGGTAGAATAGAGCACGCGCTTGTCATAACAGGTCCAGCCGGGATCGAGTTGGTGATCGCCAACCTTGCCACCATTGAGGCGCAGTTCCTGATAGCCGAGTCCGGAGACATAAACCCGCGCCCGCTTGATTGCCCCCTTGATGGTGAAGCTCTTTCTCAACAAGGGAGCCGGACTGGCCGCGTAAAAATCCTCGTCCTTTTCCGGCTGTGGCCGCCCATCGGAAATCCATTTCGCCTGCCAGTCGCTGGCGGAAAGCAAGGCCATTTCCCACCACTGGGGCTCTCCATAAGGACCGGGCTCACCCCCGCGATCCCAGACGCGGACCTGCCACCAGACCCGCAGCCCCGAGGTGAGCGGCTCGCCATCATAAGAAATTCCGAGTGAGCTTCCTGAACCCACCTTCCCACTGTCCCACAAGTCGGGCTTCCCGGCGGAGAGCAGCGCGGGATCGCTCGCGGCGATGATCTGATAAGCAGTTTGCTGATCCCCCCGGCGATCAGAGACGAGCGTCCAGCCGAGCTCCGGATGCGCCTCATCGACGCCGAGTGGACATACCTGCCGCTCGCATCTGGCGGCCTCCACGCGGAGCGAGCCGGCTTGGGCACCAAGACAAAGCGCCACCTGCAAGGCGCCACCAATGATCAATCGGGACATACTCATGATTTCGGGTTCAGAACTACACCGCCGATACTGCATTCAAAGCGATCAATCTGTCGATTCGGGAGAATTTCGCACAAACTTCCGGGAGGATTCGAACCACCATTGATTCCAGGTAGGTCCCGGTGCATGCTTGGCCCCGCCAGGGCCAACGCTACTGGAATCCACGCAACCTCGACCAGCCATGATTGTCAGCATTTTCAACGACGTAGTCGGCCCCGTGATGCGCGGCCCGTCGAGTTCCCACTGTGCCGCCGCGCTGCGGATTGGCCGGCTCGCGCGGGATCTGATGGACCAGGATTTCAACGACGTGCTGGTCGAGTTCGATCGCAATGGATCGCTGCCGATGACGCACGAAAGCCAGGGCTCCGACATGGGCTTGTTCGGTGGGCTGCTCGGGTTGAACGCCGCGGACGAAACGCTGCCCGACTCACCCCAAACGCTGCGCGATTCGGGAGTCAACATCCGGATCGAAACGGTGGACACTGGCGACGAACATCCGAACACCTACCGGCTGACGCTTTCCAGTGCCCACGAGCAGCACTCTCTCATCGCCATCTCCACCGGTGGTGGCATGATGGAGGTTCTCGATATCGATGGTTTCGCGGTGTCCCTGTTCGGTGACTATCATGAAACCCTGTTGTGGGTTGCCGGGAACGGTCAGGCCCTCGTCAAACGTGTGGCGGAGTTGACCGAGGTCGATGAGGTCCTGCTGCATGAGCATTGCGGAAAACAGCTCGTGGAAGTCAAGGCGGCGGAGTTTCTTAGCGATGCCACCGTCGCTGAACTGCGTAAGATTTGTCCGATCCTCAAGGTGAGGAAACTTTCGCCAGTATTGCCAATCGGTTCACGCAAGGACACCAAGGTTCCGTTCACGACCTGCGAGGAGATGATGCTCCATGATGCGGGCCGCAACATTCCACTTTGGCGGCTGGCCGTGGAATATGAAATGGCCCGCGGCAACCTGACCGAACCGGAGGTGATCGCGAAGATGACGGAGATTGTCCAGATCCTCCGCCGCTCGATCAAACAAGGCATCGTCGGCACCCACTACGATGACCGGGTTCTCGGTCATCAGAGCGGGAAGTTCAACGAGCTGATGCAGGCCGGTCGTCTGCTCAACGGCGGCAGCCTCAACCGCGTTGTCCTCTATGTCACTGCCCTGATGGAGGTGAAGAGTTCGATGGGCGTCATCGTCGCCGCTCCCACAGCGGGAGCCTGCGCCGCGCTGCCCGGAGCGGTGATCGCAATGGCCGAAGAGATGAATTTGTCCGAGGAGGAGATGGCAAAGGCACTCCTTGCAAGCGGCCTGATCGGCACCTTCATTGCCACCGCGTGGACCTTTGCCGCAGAGGTGGGTGGCTGCCAGGCGGAAGGTGGTTCGGCAGCGGCCATGGCGGCGGCGGCGCTGGTGACTCTGGCGAACGGCACCCTGCCCCAGGCGGTGGCGGCATCGTCCATGGCATTTCAAAGCATGCTTGGCTTGATCTGCGATCCGGTCGCGAACCGAGTGGAGGTTCCCTGCCTCGGGAAAAACGTGCTCGCGGCAAGCAACGCGCTCTCCTGCGCGAACATGGCGCTGGCGGACTACGACCCGGTCATTCCCTTCGATGAAGTCATCGAGACGGCCAAGCGCGTCGCTGGCCAGATGCCCCGCGAGTTGCGCTGCACCGCCCTCGGCGGACTTTCGATCACAAAAACCTCGCTGGCCATCGAAGCGAAACTCGCCGCGAAAAAATCCGCTGCCTGCGGGGCAGTAAGCTGCGGCTGCGGGAGTTGAGTGATCTTCACTTCAACAGCGCCTCGACCAGCTCACAGGTCCGGCGCATCCAGAGATCTTGGTCGAAGGTTCCGGAAATTTCAACGGCCCTCGACTTGTAGTCGGGATTTCCCAATAGCTCATCGAGGGTGGAAACGATTCGCTTTTCCGTGAACTTCGCAGGCGAAAGAGCGAGTCCGACACCCAGATCCCGAATGCGGCTGAAAGTATCGAGTTGATCGTGCGCCATCGGTTGAACGAGGTGGGGAATCCCGGCCTGAAGCGCTTGGGAGCAGGTGCCGACGCCGCCATGATAGACAATGGCCGCCGCACGCGGCAGGACCTGGCTGAAGGGGATGTAGGGAAAGTGGCGGACGTTTTCAGGCAGCGGAGACGGAATGGTCCGCGTGAACGGAGACAGCAGGATCCCGCGTCGGCCGGAGCGGCTAAGCGCTTTTACCGCTTCACGGAAAAACGCCTGGCCGTGGGCCATCGCGCTGCCGGGTGTGAAAATGATCGGTGGCTCACCGGCATTGAGGAAGGCCTCGACCTCGGCCGGGATTTCACGAATGCCCTTTTCATCGAACAAGGGAAAGCCGGTAAGGCGGACCTGCGAGAGCCAGTCCGGTTGCGGTGGGCCGAACCAGTCGGGGAACAGGGCGATCACCCGGTCAGGCGAGTGCCACCAATCGCGTAAGAGATCGCGGACCGGCGGCAATCCGTTTTCATGGCGGAAGCGGTTCAGGTCCGGCAGTAGATGGCGATCGACGATCTTTGCCGCGATCGACCATTGCAGGGATTTGAGGAATTTCGGAGCCCGCTGGCCGAAGGGCGCGCCATGCATTTCCGGCTGTCGATAGGAACTGACGAAAAGCGCCGGAGCGAGATGGACGGAGGCGAAAGGAATCCCTAACAGCTCACGCGCATTCCGCGCCCCGAAGGCCAGGGAGCTGCCGAGCATGACGGTGTTTCCCGGTTGATGCAGCTCGCGGGCAATGTCGAGGATCGGTTGGTAAGTGGGGGCTGCGGCTTTTCTCAACACCACTCCAAGCGCCTTGCGCGGATGCCAGAGGTTCGGGTCGGCCTGGAGACGTTCGAAATCCCCGACTGTTCCGAGCGGACGAAAGCCGAGTCCTGATTTCACCACCGACTGTTCGGAATACGGACTGGTGGCGATGAAGACCTCATGGCCGCGCCGCTGAAGGGCGGAGCCCACGCCGAGGAAGGGGTGGACATCCCCGGCGCTGCCGATGGCATAGATCAGGACGCGCATTCGGCCAGCATGCTGCTCCGGATCGCGTCATTCGCAAGAGCCGATCATTGCGAACCCGCTCGGACTGTGTCAGCCTCCCGCACGACTCCATGGCGGCTGACTTTTCCCTCACCTTTCTCGGCACCGGCACCTCGACCGGTGTGCCAGTGATCGGTTGCACCTGCGCGACCTGCCTCTCCGCCGATCCCCGCAACAAGCGAACCCGCTCCTCGATCCTGCTGAGCACGCCGGAGGTGACCCTGCTGGTGGACTCCGGTCCGGATCTGAGGGAGCAGGCGCTTCGCGAGGGGCTGACCACCATCGACGCGGTGCTCTACACCCACGGCCATCTCGATCATGTCACCGGCTTCGATGATCTGAGGGCCTTTTGCTGGCATCGCGATGCACCCATGCCGATGCACGCCACGGCCGCCTGCATGGCGACCCTGAAGTCGATGTTCGGCTGGGCTTTCTCCGAGGAGAATACGCATCGAGGCTATGTGAAACCGGACCCTCGGATCATTGACGGGCCCTTTTCATTCGGTGACCTGTGCGTCACGCCTCTGCCGGTGGAGCATGCCTCGATCGAGACGATCGGCTTTCTATTCGAGCACCCTGCCTGCCGGTCGGTGTGCTACGTGCCGGATGTGAAGCGCTTTCCCGATGCCACCCTCGATCTCGTCCGTGGTGTGGATGTGCTGATTGTTGACTCGCTGGGCCCCTTCCAGCATCCGACCCATTTTTCGAACGACGAAGCCCTCGCGGCGATTGAGGCGATCGGCCCGGAATCCGCCTGGCTCACCCACCTGGGCCACAAGAACGAGCAGGTCGAACTCGACGGTTCACTGCCGGCGCATGTGCGGACCTCCTACGACGGCCTGAAGTTGAATCTGGCGAATCTTGCATGATCCGGGGACTTGGGCATGCTCTTGCCATGAGGATGTTCCTTTTCCTGCTCGCCGCAGCCCCGGCGTTTGCCGCTGCGCCAGATGCGGCTTCGGTTGCGATCCTGTTCAACAAGTCGATTCCCGAATCCGTCAAGCTCGCGGAAACCTATCGCGCCGCCCGCAATATTCCTGCGGCCAATCTGGTGGGATTGGAGTTGCCGAATACCGACGACATTGATCGCAACGACTACGATTCGAAGATTCTCAAGCCGCTTCGAGAGGAATTCGATCAACGTGCCTGGTGGAAGCTCGGGAAAAACCAGGAAGGCCTGACCCTGCCGGTCGAGAACAGGATTCGCTTTCTCGCGATCATGCGCGGTGTCCCGCTGAGGATCCGCAACAACGCGGCACTAACTCCCGGGACCACCCTGCCCAAGGAGTTTGCCGGACACCATGAAGCCTCAGTCGATTCCGAGCTGGCGGCCTTCGGGATTCAGGGGTTGCCGCTCGATGGCCCCGCAAACAATGCCTATTTCAAGAGTGAGAAATCCATCAGCGAGGCCAACATGCCGTTCCTTGTCATGGTGTCGCGCATCGATGCTGACACCTGGCAGACTTGCGAACGGATGATCCGCGATGCGATCGAAACGGAGAAAACCGGCCTCTGGGGTAGGGCCTACGTCGATATTGCCAACAAGATTCCGCAAGGCGACGAGTGGCTGGAATCCGTGGTGAAGCAGAATCTTGCAAGTGGCATTCCCACGGTGGTGGACCGCTTCAACGACACTCTTCCAACCAACTATCCGATGACCGATGCCGCCCTCTACTACGGCTGGTACGAGTGGAGCGTGAACGGACCGTTTCTCAATCCCTCCTTCAGGTTCAAGCCAGGAGCAGTGGCCATGCATCTTCATTCCTTCAGCGCCGAGCAGATCCGTGACCCCAACAAGAACTGGAGTGCCGCGCTGCTCAGCCGTGGAGCTACCTGTACGATCGGCAATGTCTATGAGCCTTACCTTGGCGTGACCCACTACTTCGACATCCTTCACAAGCGCCTGCTCGGTGGAGCCACTTTTGCGGAAGCCGCGTGGGCTGCAATGCCCGCCGTTTCCTGGCAGGGTGTCGTTTTTGGGGATCCGCTCTACCGTCCCTACCTTCACCTCGACGGCAGTGGGGAAAAGCGCACAGAGGACAATGACTACCGCGCACTTAGGCTGGCCTCCATCGAGTGGGGCATACAACCTGACGAGATGGAGAAGCAGCTAGAGAAGGCGACCGAACGGACCAAGAGCGGCATCCTTGCAGAGGCGATCGCGCTGCGTTTCAAGGAAGCCAACAGCACGGCCGAGGCGGTGATGTGGTTCCGCAAGGCGAAGAACCTCTACAGTGCCGATCAGGACAAGTTCCGCCAGGACTTCAGTGTGATCGGCGTTGATCGCGCTGCTGGACGCAAGGACGCGGCCGTCACCGGTCTTCAGGAGGCTCGGACCCGCTATGGTTCGATCCCTGAGAGCGCCGCGATCACCGCATGGATGAACATTCTTTCCCCGCCGCCGCCGCCGCCGGCGGATCCGACCAAAGCTCCCGTGAAACAATGAACTACGCCGGACTTCTCAGCGTTGCATTTCCCGGGACGACTCTGTCCGAGCAGTCGCCGGAGCCGCTGCCATCCGAGCTGGAGCTGCAGGCGATCTGGTTTTCCGGAGGCTTCGGCAGAAGCTTTCGCACGCTCGATGGCAAACAGGCAAGCATCGTCCAGTTCGGTGAGTGGAACCGCACGGCGGGGCCGGATTTCATCCAAGCGGTGATTGAACTAGACGGTGAAACCAGGGCCGGGGCGATCGAGTTGGATCCAACGAGTGAGGACTGGGAGCACCACGGGCATGCGACCAATCCCTCCTACCTCGGAGTGGTGCTGCACGTGGTATTCCAGCGCCCGCGACAGACCATTTTCACGCGAAATTCAGACCATCGTGAAGTGCCGGTCGTGGTGATCGATGGCACCGCATTGGAAGACGCACTCAACAAGCCACGCGCCACAGTGGCGATCGCAAAGCCCGGCCGATGCGTGCAACCGCTCGCGGGGATGGATTCGCTCTCTGTCGCGAAATTGCTCGAAGAGGCCGCACTTCACCGTGCCTCGCGCAAAGCCACTCGCATGCTTCTAACAGCCGCTGCCCACGGTCGCGATGCGGCGCTTTACCAATCGACCGCCGAGACACTCGGCTATCGCGGCAACTCGCTGGCCATGCGCCTACTCGCCCAGCGGGCTCCGCTCGCAGCGTTGAAGGTCGAGAACTCCCACGAGGCACTGCTTTTCGGCACCGCCGGCTTTCTTTCACCCAAGCTCCACGAAAAGGCGCCAGCGGACACACGCGACTACCTTCGCGATCTATGGGACACCTGGTGGAAACAGCGTGGTCGCTTCGAGCCGATGGGGGAGCGCGATTTGCCATGGTCCATGCACGGGCATCGCCCGGCGAATCACCCGCATCGGCGTGTCGGCGCACTCTCTGCCCTGGTCGGGGCCTGGCCAAAGTATCGACGGATCGCCCTGGCCCGACCGTTCAAGCCGAAGGCCGTCCTCGATTTCCTGGCCACTCTCGACCATCCTTTCTGGGAAAGGCGTTACACGCTCACCGCTGCGCCGGCAGCGAAGCCCTTGGCCTTGTTTGGGAAGTCCCAAGCGCTGGAACTGCTGGCCAATCACCTCGTTCCGCTGGCACTGCATGAAGATCCGGAATTCACTATTACCTCCTACCTCAAGCTTCCCGCCACCGTTGCGAATGACCGGGTGAAACGCTGCGCACTGCGCTTGTTTGGCTCACTGGAAACCGCCAAGCCCTGGCTCAGCCGTCTGGCCCACCACCAAGCACTACTCCAGATCTACCACGACTTTTGCCTCCAGGACACCAGCGACTGCGCAGCTTGTCCCTTTCCCGAGCAACTTGCCCAATGGCACCTCTGACCATGCAAATCACGCTCAACGGCCAAGTCCATCCGCTCCCAGAGCCGACCACCGTCACCGGCCTGCTACTGAGCCTCGGCTTTGCGGACAAGCCGGTGGTCGTCGAACTGAACCGCGAGGCGATCTTTCCCAGGGACTTCAACACGACTCCGGTAAACGACCGCGATCTGATCGAGATAGTCACCCTCGCCGCGGGGGGGTAATGGGGAAGGGTGAAACCACAACACCATCGCCTAACAGATCTGAGGGCCCATTCGCGGGATTGCTGTCGTGATTATTGATGCCCTCCGGTGCCCAACTCGGATCTAGAACCAATCCATCTCCTCAGCTCATGCAGGTATCCAATTTCTGGGGTGGCTTTGATTTTCACAATGAAGATCGAAGCAACTCCCCCTTCAGTGACTTTCTCTTCCAGGGACTGGAAGGGTCGGATGTTCATGTCGGCAGCGTCTTCGGGCATTCGTCCAAACCCTACGATCTGGTTTTCTCGGGTGAGAACACCAGGAAGTTCCGCCATGACGGAGCGCACTTCGTCTTCAAGGATCAACTCAAGGGCAAGACCGGCAAGGCAGACTGGTTCATTGGATTTCCAGAAAGCCCGCATCCCCGGGCACTGCATTTGCCGCTCTATTTTTGCTACTGGGCGGGATATCGCCACCTCCATGGCCCCAAGTCTCCATCTCCACCGGCGAAACAGTTCGGACTGACGGTGACGATTGGAAATTTCAAGAATGGCGATCTCACCGCAAGGCGGGTGGCCCTCGCGCACCAGCTTTCCCATTTCATTCCAATACATGCAAACCGGGCCGTTCAGAGGGATGCGCCAAAGGATTCGAAGGTCATCTACCACGACGTCCCGGACAAGATGGACTTCATTTCCCGGTTTTCACACCATCTCTGCTTCGAGAACTCCTCCACGACCGGCTATCTGACCGAAAAGATATTTGATCCGATTTATGTGGGAAGTGTTCCGGTCTATGCGGGCGACCCCATGGCAAGCAAGTGGATCCACAAGGATGCGTTCATTGACTGTCTTCACCTCGAACCTGCTGAGATCCTCGACCGGATCCAAGCCTCTGACGTGCTCACTCAACTGGTCTCGGAGCAAAGAGAGGTTCTTTCCCTCATTTCATTTGAAGAAATGAGCGACCGAATCGCCAGTTTCAATTCGCGCGTGGTATCCTCCATCGCAAGCGGCCCGCGGAGACACCATGGCCCTTTTTTTAGAGCGTTGGCATTTCTGCGAAGAACATTCCGCTAGGAGGTATTGGTGACTGAGGCCGCAGCGGACGATTGAGACTGACGTTCAGGAGGATAGGGCGCTACTTTTTCAGATGGAATTCAGTTTCTTCAGCTCCTCTTCCTTGCCCGAGTCTGATCGACGCATCCAGTCCAGCTTCGACATCCCGAGTTCCTACCTGCGAGCATCCATCAACTGCCGAGCCCTGCCCTGTGCGACATGCCTGAGATCAACTCCCCATTTTCAACTGAGCTCGTCTGGATCACCAGCGAACGCACCGGGTTCCCTCACCTCGCCGAATTCACCGCTGCCAATCCACACGTCGTCCAGCATCAGTTCATCGGAAAAGCCCTCTTTGGTGACGCGAGATACGAGATATGGAGGGCCTGTGATCGTAATATTCGCGAGTGGTGGCGGGAAAACCGTCACCTCGTCAAATGCAGCCACGTGATTTTCATGGAGTGTGACGTGGTCTGCAATGTCGCGATCGACACGCTGCTTCAGCCTGCGGACGGACGGGTTTGCGCGGAAGTGGTCAGACCGGAAACCGATTTCGATTCCTGATACTGGTTTAAGAATGAACTCCCCAAGCTCCCGCCGGAGATGCAGGCGACCGCCTTCGGGTTCGTGCCACTGGCCGTTCTGCAATTTTGCCGACATTCACTCGATTTGATCGGTGAAGAGCGACTCGATGAATGATGCGCGCTTGATCGATACGGTGAACTCCGGACGTCGTCGATCCTCAGTTATTTGGGCGTCCCAATTCAAGCGACCCATACCTTGAAGGCGCTCGATTGGAGACCTCAGCCCTATCCATGGCTTCAAAGCGGGATCTTCCATCCGGTGAAAAAGAGCCATTACCTCCGTTTGCTGACCCGCTTGATGCGGCGCCGCTTCGGAAGACGAACTGCGTGAGGAATTCGCCCGTGCCTGAAGTCGTTGGCGATACGCCGCAGCTTCGATATTTGCCTGATGAATCCTGATCAACGGGTGATTCGCTCCGAGCCCCCTGAAGAGCGGGTTGAAAATTCACACTCCTTTGAAACAAAAAAGCCCGGCTACCTTTCGGCGGCCGGGCTCTTGTGAATCTGATTCGGATCAGGCGGTGAGGGCGCCTTCGTCGTCGATGACTTCCGGCTCGACGAAGATCGGCTCCGGCTCCTCGACGGTGAACTCGAGCTCGACCTCGCGGTGGCAGTCGAATCCGGAACCGGCGGGGATGAGGTGACCCATGATCACGTTTTCCTTGAAGCCGGTCAGGTAGTCGACCCTGCCGAGGGTGGCCGCTTCGGTCAGCACGCGGGTGGTGTCCTGGAAGGACGCCGCGGAGATGAACGAGTCGGTTTCAAGCGAGGCCTTGGTGATGCCGAGCAGCACCGGTTCGGCCTCGGCCGGCTTGCCGCCGTTGGCAAGGATCGCCGCATTGATCTTCTTGAAGTTCGTGCGGTCGATCTGGTCGCCCCAGAGCAGGTGGTCGGCATCGCCGGGATCGGAGATCTTCACCTTGCGGAGCATCTGACGGATGATGATCTCGATGTGCTTGTCATTGATTTCCACGCCTTGGACGCGGTAAACGGACTGCACTTCGTTAACCAGGTGCTCTTGGAGTTCCTGGGCACCGCAAGCCTCGAGAAGGTCTTCCGGAGAAACCGGTCCTTCCGTGATTTGGTCGCCGCGTTTCACCATGTCGCCTTCGGTGACGATGATGTGCTTGCCCATTGGGACAAGGTGCTCGACCTGTTCGCCGGTGTCAGCCTCGGTGACGATGATCTTCTTCTTGCCGCGGACGTTCCCACCGAAGGAAACCTCCCCTTCGATCTTGGCGATGACGCACGAATCCTTGGGCTTGCGGGCTTCGAAGAGCTCGGCCACACGGGGGAGACCCCCGGTGATGTCCTTGGTGCGGGCGACCTTTCGCGGTGTCTTGGCGATGAGCGTGCCGCCAGTGATGATGTCGCCTTCCTTGACGGAAAGGTGAGCACCAACCGGAATCGAGTAGGAGGCTTTCACTTCCTTGGTCTTCACGTCGAACACGACCACCTGCGGGTGGAGGTCTTCCTTGTGGTCCGTGACCATCATGCCCTTCTTGCCGGTTTCCTTGTCGGTCTCCGACTGGACGGTGATGCCCGAGATCATGTCCCGGAACTCCACGCGGCCACCCTTTTCGGAAAGAATCGGCACGTTGTAAGGATCCCAGGTGGCGATGGTGTCGGCCTTTTTGACGTCGTCACCATCCTTGATGGTGATGACCGAACCGATGACGATGTTGTGGGACTCGAGCTCGAGGCCTTCCTTGTCGCGGACGGAGAGCGAGCCGTTCTTGTTAAGAACGACCCAGTTGCCCTCGGCGGACTGGACGGTTCGGAGGTCCTTGTAAACCACGTGACCGGTGTTCTTCGCCTTGATGATCGGCTGCTTGAACGTGGCTGCGGCCACACCACCGACGTGGAAGGTACGCATGGTGAGCTGCGTGCCGGGCTCGCCGATCGACTGGGCGGCAATGATGCCGACCGCTTCGCCGATCTTCACCGTTTTACCGGTGGCGAGGTTCAGACCGTAGCAAAGGGCGCAACAACCGCGCTCGGACTCACAGGTGAGAACGGAGCGGATTTTGAGCTGCTCGTAGCCGATGCGCTCGATGGCGATGGCCTGCTTCTCGGTGATCTCATCGTCAACCTTGACGATGATTTCACCGGTGATCGGGTCCTTCACCTGTTCGCAGGAGACACGGCCGTAGATGCGCAGGGCGAGCGAGGCGGATTCCTCATCACCATCGAAGATCGCGCGGACCACAATGCCATTGGCAGTGCCGCAGTCGATCTTGGTGACGATCACGTCCTGCGCCACGTCCACCAGCTTGCGGGTCATGTAACCCGAGTCAGCGGTTTTCAGGGCGGTGTCGGAGAGTCCCTTACGGGCACCGTGAGTCGAGATGAAGTACTCGAGCACCGATAGACCTTCGCGGAAGTTCGAGATGATCGGACGTTCAATGATTTCGCCGGAAGGCTTGGCCATCAGTCCGCGCATGCCGCCGAGCTGTTTGATCTGCGACTTGTTGCCACGCGCACCGGAGTCGACCATCATGAACAGCGGGCTCAGGCCCTTGCCGTCGTTGTGTTCCAACTTGCTGTAAAGCTTGTTGGCGATGGCGTCGGTGGCCTGGGTCCAGATGTCGACGACCTTCTGGTAGCGCTCGCCGTCGGTGATGACGCCGTTGCGATACTGCTTGGTCACCTTGTCGACTTCCTCGTAGGCCTTCGCGATGATCTCCGGCTTTTCTTCCGGGATGACCATGTCGACGATACCGATCGAGGCACCGGAGCGGGATGCTTCCTTAAAGCCGAGGCTCTTGAGCTCGTCGAGGGTTTCGACGGTCTTCTTCTTTCCGGAGACCTGATAGCAGCGCCAGATGATGTCACCCATCGCCTTCTTGGTCACGTTCTTGTTGAAGAAGCCGAGACCTTCCGGCCAGATTTCGTTGAAACGAACGCGGCCCGGAGTGGTTTCGAGGATCTTGACTTCCTTGTCACCGTAAACCGTGTCCTTCTGGTAGTCGGGGTTCCGGATGCGGATCCACTGGTGATAGGCGACCTTGCGCGAGGCGATGGCGAACTCGACTTCCGAGGAGTTCTCGAACAGCGGGAGGTGCTCCTGCTTTTCGCGGTCCTTCTGAGTGCGGATCGGAGCCCAGCTCAGGTAATACGAACCGAGAATGATGTCCTGTGAGGGCACCGTGATCGGACGTCCGGAAGCGGGCGAGAAGATGTTGTTCGGAGCCAACATGAGCTGGCGCGCTTCCATCTGGGCTTCCACCGAGAGGGGCACGTGCACGGCCATCTGGTCACCGTCAAAGTCGGCGTTGTAGGCGGTACAGACGAGCGGATGAACACGGATGGCCTCGCCTTCGATGAGCTTCGGTTCGAAGGCCTGGATCGAGAGGCGGTGGAGCGTCGGCGCGCGGTTCAGCATCACCGGGTGACCCTTGGTCACTTCGGCGAGGATGTCCCAGACCTCCGGCGTCTTGCGGTCGATCATCTTCTTGGCCGATCGCACGGTGTGGCAGTAGCCAAGCTCCTTGAGGCGGCGGATGATAAAGGGCTCGAACAAGGTCAGCGCCATCTTCTTGGGAAGACCGCACTGGTTGAGCTTGAGGTCGGGGCCGATGACGATGACGGAACGGCCGGAGTAGTCGACGCGCTTGCCGAGAAGGTTCTGGCGGAAACGGCCTCCCTTGCCCTTGAGCATGTCGCTGAGGGACTTGAGCGGACGGTTGCCGGCACCGGTGACGGCGCGGCCATGACGACCGTTGTCGAAGAGCGCATCGACCGCTTCCTGGAGCATCCGCTTTTCGTTGCGGATAATGACCTCAGGAGTCTTGAGCTGGAGAAGGTTCTTCAGGCGGTTGTTGCGGTTGATGACGCGACGATAGAGGTCGTTGAGGTCGGAAGTGGCGAAACGGCCGCCTTCGAGTGGCACCAGCGGACGAAGGTCCGGCGGGATCACGGGAAGCACGGTCTGGATCATCCATTCCGGGCGCGACTTGGAGCCGGCGAATCCCTGGGTGATCTTGAGACGCTTCGAGAGCTTCTTCTTGTTCTGCTTCGAGCGGGTGGTCTCAAGCTCCTGTTCGAGCTTGATGGCGAGGTCGGCGAGGTCGATCTGCTTGAGCAGGTCCATCACCGCTTCGGCACCCATGCCGGCGCGGAAGGTCTCTTCACCGTAAGCGTCTTCCGCTTCACGGAGTTCGGTTTCGGTGAGGAGCTGTCCACGCTCGAGCGGGGTGTTGCCCGGCTCGGTGACGATGTAGTCTTCATAGTAGATCACGCGCTCCAGCTGACGGGCGCTCATGTCGAGCACGAGGCCGATGCGGGAAGGCATGCACTTGTAGAACCAGATGTGGGAAACCGGCACGGCGAGCTCGATGTGGCCCATGCGCTCGCGACGGACGCGGGACAGGGTCACCTCAACACCGCAGCGATCGCAGACGACGCCCTTGTGTTTGATGCGCTTGTATTTGCCGCAGGCGCACTCCCAGTCACGGGTCGGTCCGAAGATCCGCTCGCAGAAGAGACCGCCCTTTTCAGGCTTGAAGGTCCGGTAATTGATCGTTTCCGGGTTTTTGACTTCTCCCTTGGACCATCCGCGGATGACGTCGGGTGACGCCACGATGATGGAAACTTGGTCGAAGGCTTCGGGGCGTTCCTCCACGCCAAAGAGTTCGCGAAGATTGGTGTCAACACTCATGAGTAATAGGTGGTTGGCTGTTCGGTTGGTGGTTCGCGTCTCAATTACAGGGTCAGGTCATCCAGCGAGAAATCATCCACGCTTCCGGTGATGCCGGAGCCATGGGTGGAGCCGCGTCGACCGGGTCGGACATCGAGTCCGAGCGACTGCATTTCCTTGATTAGAACGTTGAACGACTCGGGCGTTCCCGCCTCGAGATTGTTGTCGCCCTTGACGATCGCTTCGTAGATCCGGGTGCGGCCTTGGACATCGTCGGATTTGACGGTGAGCAATTCCTGGAGGGTGTAGGCGGCACCGTAAGCTTCGAGTGCCCACACTTCCATTTCCCCGAAGCGCTGGCCACCGTACTGGGCCTTGCCACCGAGCGGCTGCTGGGTGACGAGGGAGTATGGACCGACGGCGCGGGCGTGGATCTTGTCGGCGACCAAGTGGCCGAGCTTGAGCATGTAGATCATGCCGACCACGACCGGGTTGTGATAGGGCTCGCCGGTGCGACCGTCATAGAGGGTCGATTTGCCACCAGTGGTTCCGTCCTTGCCGTCACCGATCCAAGTGAAGCCGCGGCCTTCGGGCTCGCCGGGCTTGCGCTCGCGGAGTTCGCCGTTGTCGCCGACATACTTGACGCCGTCGACCTTCTTGGCCTTCGACATGAAGTCCCAGATGATAGCTTCCTTGATGCCGTCGAAAATCGGGGTGGCGACCTTGAAGCCGAGGGCCTTGGCAGCAACGCCGAGGTGGGTTTCAAGCACCTGTCCGACGTTCATACGGGATGGCACGCCGAGCGGGTTGAGGCAGATGTCGACCGGAGTTCCGTCGGAAAGATAGGGCATGTCCTCCTCGGGAACGATGGTGGCGACGACGCCCTTGTTTCCGTGGCGACCGGCCATCTTGTCTCCGACCGAAAGCTTGCGCTTGGCGGCGATGAAGACCTTCACTTCCTTGATGACGCCGGGATCAACCTCGTCACCGGACTCGAGCTGGTCGAGCTTGCGCTCGCGCTCATTGTCGAGTTCGGCGAAGCGGCCTTCGAAGGAGCCGATGATTTCCAGGATCTTGTTACGGATCGGGGAAGGATCGATTTCGATGTGGTCGTGAACCGAGGCGAGCTTGCGGAGCAGCGTCTTGGTGATCTTGCGGTTGGCCGGGATGATGATCTCACCGGTCTGGGCGTTGACGACGTCGAGCGGGATCTTTTCGCCGAGCAGAATGTCGGAGAGCTTCTCGGTCAACTGGTCGGTCAACTGATCGGCCTTCTTCTTATGCTCGTCGTTGATCTTCTTGAGCTGCTTCTTGAGTTCGACTGGGTCGACCTTTTCAGCGCGCTTCTTGGCGAGACCGTGCGAGGATACGCGGACGTCTTGGACGATGCCGACGCAGCCGGAGGGCACGCGCAGCGAGGTGTCCTTCACATCGGCGGCCTTCTCACCGAAGATGGCGCGCAGAAGGCGCTCTTCAGGAGCGAGTTCGGTTTCCGACTTCGGCGTGATCTTGCCGATCAGGATGTCACCGGGCTTCACCTCGGCACCGATGCGGATGATGCCGTCATGGTCGAGGTTGCGCAGCGCGTCCTCACCGACGTTTGGAATGTCACGGGTGATTTCTTCCGGTCCGAGCTTGGTGTCACGGGCGGCGACGTCGAATTCCGCGATGTGGATCGAGGTGTAGATGTCTTCCTTGACCACGCGCTCGGAGATGACGATGGCATCTTCGAAGTTGTAGCCATTCCAAGGCATGAAGGCCACGAGGACGTTGCGGCCGAGGGCGAGTTCGCCGTCTTCCGTGTTCGGTCCGTCGGCGAGCACGTCGCCCTTCTTGATCTTCTTGCCCTTCTTGACAATCGGCTTCTGGTTGATGCAGGTGCCGGCGTTGGAGCGCATGAACTTCCGCAGCGGATAGGCCATGATGCCTTTCTCGATGTTGGTCTTCACTGACTCCGGCTCCGAGAGGAATTTCTCGTCGGACACGGGCATCTTGCCATCGGGAGTGGTAACGATCATTTCCGCTGTGGCGGCGGCGATGATGCCGTCCATTTCGGCAACGACCACGGCACGCGAGTCACGGGCAGCCTTGGCCTCAAGACCGGTGCCGACCAGCGGCGACTCGGAAACGAGAAGCGGCACACCCTGGCGCTGCATGTTCGAGCCCATGAGCGCGCGGTTGGCGTCGTCGTGCTCAAGGAACGGGATCATGCCGGCGGCCACGGAAACGAGCTGCTTCGGCGAGACGTCCATGTAGTTGACGTCATTCGGCCCGACTTCGATGAACTCGCCACCGCGTTCGCGGGCGGTCACCTTCTCGTTGAGGAACTTGCCGCTCTTGTCGATCGGGTTGTTCGCCTGGGCGATGTGGTAGTTCTCCTCCTGATCAGCCGTGAGATACTCGATCTCGTTGGTGACCTTGCCGGACTTGACGCGGCGATAAGGGGTCTCGATGAAACCGAACTCGTTGATACGGGCATAGGTGCACATCGAGTTGATGAGACCGATGTTCGGACCTTCTGGGGTTTCGATCGGGCAGATACGGCCGTAGTGGGACGGATGAACGTCACGCACTTCGAAGCCGGCACGGTCACGATTCAGACCGCCTGGTCCGAGCGCGGACAGACGACGCTTGTGCGTCAGCTCCGCGAGCGGGTTGGTCTGGTCCATGAACTGGGAAAGCTGGCTGCGTCCGAAGAAGTCGCGCACGACGGCGGACAGGGCCTTCGGATTGATCAGTTTCTGTGGGGTCATGCCCTCGATGTTCACGTCGAACAGGGTCATGCGCTCCTTGACCAGACGCTCGGTGCGGGCGAGGCCCACGCGGCATTGGTTGGCAAGAAGTTCACCCACGGCCCGCACGCGGCGGGATCCAAGGTGGTCGATGTCGTCCACGACGCCTTCGCCCTTCTTGAGCTTGAGCAGGTAGCGGACGGCCGCGAGGAAGTCCTGCGGAACCATGATGCGCTGGTCGGAATCGACGTCGATGCCGAGCTTCTGGTTGATCTTGTAGCGACCGACGCGGGTCAGGTCGTATTTCTTCGCATCAAAGAACAAACGCTTGAGCAAGGCGCGGGCGTTGGCGGCCGTTGGCGGGTCACCGGGACGGAGCTTGCGGTAGATGTCCTTCAGCGCGGATTCCTCATCGCGGGCCGGATCTTTGCGGAGCGACTTGAGGAGGATTTCATCCTCGCGGGAGTCGATGACCTCCACGGCCTTGTGGCCGAGGGCGATGAGCTGGCGGACGATGCCGATCGTGAGCGGCTCGTAGGCCTTCGCGACGACGAGTTCGCCATCCAGGATGTCCTCGAACGGCACCTTGTGGCCAAGCTCGGTTTCATCCATTTGATCGGTCAGCTTGAGCGACTCGGTCTTGTAGAAATTCGTGACGATGTCGCGGTCGGTCGGGAAACCGAGGACGCGGAGGAAGGTCGAGGCCAGGAACTTCCGGCGACGGCGGCGGCGGTCGAGGTAAACGTAGAGCAGGTCGTTCGTGTCGAACTGCACTTCCAACCAGGAACCGCGGTCCGGGATGATCCGGAACGAGTGAAGCATCTTGCCGTTGAGGTGCTGAGAGGTTTCGAAGCAGATGCCCGGCGAGCGGTGCAACTGGGAAACGATGACGCGTTCGGCGCCGTTGATGATGAAGGTTCCGCGACGGGTCATCATCGGCAGTTCGCCCATGTAAACGCGTTCCTTCTTGGTGCCGGTCTCGTCCTTCAGCTTGAAGGTGACGTAAAGGGCGGCGCTGAAACTCTCGCTGGTGCGAAGTGCGTCAAGGGACGTGATCTTCGGGTTCTCGATGTCGTACGTGACGAAATCGAGCTCGATGGCCTCGTCGTAGCTCTTGATTGGGAATACCTCTTGGAACACCGCTTGTAGGCCGGTATCAGACCGCTCGCTCGGAGCGGCGTCCTTTTGGAGGAACTCTTCGTATGAGCGACTTTGAACCTCGATGAGGTTCGGGGGCTCAATCACTTCTTCGAATTTTCCGAAGTAAAGGCGTTCTGCCATGGCGTGTGGTGGTGTGCTGCTTACAGGTTATGCCCGAGCCGCATGCGGTCCCGGGCGAGGTGAAAAATCAGGCGATGAAAGATGAGATCGGAATCGGCGCGAACTACCTCGTGAGGGATGTGGGAGTTCGCGTCGAACCCGTTCGGAAAAACCCTGGAGCGGTGTGAACCGCCCCAGGGAAAATCCGGATGGAATTACTTGAGTTCGACCTTGGCGCCGGCTTCCTCGAGCTTTTTCTTGGCGGCTTCGCCGGCCTCTTTGGCAACGCCTTCGAGGACCTTGATCGGAGCGCTTTCGACAAGCTTCTTGGCATCGGCGAGGCCGAGACCAGGGGAAACTTCACGGACCGCCTTGATGACGGCGATCTTGTTGGCTCCACCGTCGGTCAGGACGACGTCGAATTCAGTCTTTTCTTCGACTGCTTCGGCGGCGACAGCCGGACCGGCTGCGGCGACTGGTGCGGCGGCGGAAACGCCCCACACTTCTTCAAGTTTCTTCACGAGGTCGGCAGCTTCCAGAACGGTAAGTTTGCCGAGTTCTTCAACGAGTGTTTCAATATTAGCCATTTGTTTTTCTCCTGTTCGGTATCGTCGCGCCCGGAAGCTTCCGGACATTTCAGTGAGGTGCCACCTCCCCGACGAGGAACCATTGTGGGTTCAGGCGGCAGCGTGGAGACGCCAGCGCCATCTGATCAGATTGTTGTTATTCGGCAGCTGTTTCGGTTGCTGCCTCGGCGACGACTTCAGCGGGTGCTTCAGCAACGACTTCGGCGTGTGCTTCGGGTGCTGCTTCAGCAACGACTTCGGCGACAGCCTCGGTTGGTGCTTCGTCAGCGGCTTTGGACGAGCTGCCTTCGGGGTTGAATTTGGTCTGGATGATCCGAGCGATGCGGGCACCGGGCTCGTTGATCGTGGCCAGCAACTTCGAGAGGATTGCCTCGCGGGAAGGAATGTCGGCGATTGTCTGGAGCTTGTCGCCCGTGAGGACGGCGCCGTCGAGGATGCCCACCTTCATTTCCGGCTTCTTGAACTCCTTTTCGAAGTTCTTGATGGCCTTGGCGGCGGCGAAAACCTCGCTGTCACCCATGACGAAGGCGGTCTGGCCCACGAGGCTTTCAGCGATGTCGGGAAGACCGGCTTCCGTCAGCGCCTTGCGCATGTAGGTGTTCTTGGCGACGAGGCACTTGGCACCGCCGGCATTCAGGCGGTTGCGCAGTTCGGTGAACTGCTGAACGGTCATGCCGGTGTAATCGATGACGATCACGTAAGGCGACGCGTTGACCCGGTCGAGAAGGCCGTCGATGATGATTTTCTTATCAGGATTCATGGTCGTTGGACGGTCCGGGATTAGGCGGAAGCCTTGGTGTAGAGGCTGGATTCGAGCGGCAGGCCCGGCAGCATGGTGGCGGCGAGGGTCACGCTCTGGATGTAGTTGCCCTTGGCCGTCGGCGGCTTGGCACGGACGACGCTGTCGACGAACGCCTGGGCATTCTCGAGGAGTAGTTCGGAAGCGAAGGAGGACTTGCCGACGGGGCCGGAAACGTTGCCGTTCTTGTCGAGCTTGAAGTCAACACGACCGGCTTTCACTTCCTTGACGGCCTTGGCGACATCGTCGGTGACGGTGCCGGTCTTCGGGTTCGGCATGAGGCCACGGGGTCCGAGGACACGGGCGATCTTGCGGACTTCGGTCATGGCGTCCGGCGTCGCGATCGCGGCGTCGAAGTCGGTGAAGCCACCCTGCACCTTGGCGATGAGGTCTTCGTAACCGACATGCTCGGCACCGGCAGCCCTAGCGGCTTCGGCGGCGGCACCCTGGGCGAAGACGGCGACCCGGACATTCTTACCGGTGCCGTGTGGAAGGGAGACGGAACCACGAACCATCTGGTCGCTCTTTCGAGGATCCACGCCGAGGTGGAACGAGAGGGTGACGGTCGGGTCGAACTTCGGAGCCGGGAATTTCTTCACGGTGCCGATTGCTTCATTCAACGAGTAGGACTTGCCAGCTTCGACGAGCTTGACAGCCTCAACGTAACGTTTGCTGCGATGTTTTGCCATTGGTTTGCTTGGTTTGCAGTTCGGTCGGGTCCTGCGAGTGCGGGATCCTCCTGCGGGTGCCGGACGGTTTGAGACGCCCGGCTGAGAATTCTTAGTAACCTTCGATTTCGAGGCCCATCTGGCGGGCGGTGCCTGCGAGGATGCGGGCAGCGGCTTCGGGGTCCTTGGTATTGAGGTCGGGCATCTTGATTTTCACGACGTCCATGAGCTGGGCCTTGGTGAGCTTGCCGACCTTGACCTTGTTCGGCTCCTTGGAACCGGAGGCAAGACCGGCCGCCTTCTTGAGAAGGTTGCCTGCGGGTGGCTTCTTGGTGATGAACGAGAACGTCTTGTCCTTATAGACCGAGATAACGACCGGGAGGACGTCACCCGACTGGGACTGGGTGGAGGCATTGAATTCCTTGCAGAACGCCATGATGTTCACACCGGCTTGGCCGAGTGCGGGACCGACGGGTGGTGACGGATTTGCGGCTCCTGCTGGAATTTGGAGCTTGATGAGTTTGACGACTTCCTTGGCCATAATGTTTCGGAGTTGCGGAGAGGTTCTTGAGAGTGGATGGGATCAGGAGCTGCCGGCCCTGAAGCGGTGCGATTTCAGGCTCGCTCGACCTGCCAGTATTCGAGTTCCACGGGCGTGCTGCGGCCGAAGATGGTGACGGAAACTCGCAGCTTGCCGCGTTCCGGATCGATCTCCTCGACGATGCCTGTCTGGCTTTGGAACGGTCCGTCGGCCACCTTGACGGCATCGCCGACTTCGAAGCTGATGGCGGGGCGCACGTGTTCCTCGCGCTCCTTGATTTGGGAAAGCATCCCTTCGACCTCGCGGGTCCGCATGGGGATTGGGATGTCCTTGGTGCCGGCGAATCCGATCACGCCGTCCATTTCCTTGATGAAATACCAGGCCTTCTCAACGAGACGGTTGTCTTCGGTCAGGAGGCTCATGTTGACGATGATGTAGCCCGGGAAAAACTTCCGTTTGGTCTCGGTTTTCTTGCCGCGGCGGATTTCGGAAACCATCTCGGTGGGGACGAGCGCGTCGAACACGCAGTCGCCAAGTTCCTCGGATTCGGCATTGCGGAGGATGCGGTCCCGGACTTTTTGCTCCTGACCGGAAAGGACGTGGACGACGTACCATTGGTCTTTAGCTGGAGGAATTGCGGCCATGATGAGAGATTTGAGAGAAGCGAAGAGGAGAGAAGTCCGAGGGCTTCAGCGACCGAAATTGGTGAGGAACGTGACGATTTGCACGTGGAGGAAGTCCCAAGCCTGGACGAAGCCGGCGAGGAGGATCATGGCGATCAGAACGACGGTGGTCGAATCGACCAACTCGCGATACTTGCGGAGACCCTTGATTTTCGGGTCGGATTCCCAAGGCCAGCTTGCCTTGTGGAGTTCTCCGCGGACTTCGCCGGTGAAGCTCATGATCCGCGTCCAGGTCTTCACGACCACGACAAGCAAGGTGATTACAAGAACCCAAACGATGCCTGTTTGCACCCAGCTATCGTTTATTTTCAGGAAATTCATGGAGGACTGGGACGGGGAGAAATGCGTTTGAGAGGATGGCACGGAAGGAGGGACTCGAACCCACAACCAATGGTTTTGGAGACCACTACTCTACCAATTGAGCTACTTCCGTATTTAGGCGACTGAGGGGCACTCCGGCGTGAAGCCGAAGTGCCCCGAAGTCCAGCTCCCTGACCCCGGTGGTGAGACCGAGGCCGGAAGCCTGTTGTGAGTGGTTTAGTCGAGGATGTCACCGACACGACCGGCACCAACGGTGCGACCGCCTTCGCGAATGGCGAAGCGCATGGTCTGCTCCATGGCGATCGGAGTGATCAGCTCGACCTCAAGGCTGACGTTGTCTCCCGGCATCACCATTTCAACGCCTTCCGGAAGCTTGATGCTGCCGGTCACGTCGGTGGTGCGGAAGTAGAACTGTGGGCGATAGTTCGAAAAGAACGGGGTGTGGCGGCCTCCTTCTTCCTTCGAAAGGACGTAGATTTCGCCCTTGAACTTGCGGTGAGGCTTGACCGAGCCGGTCTTGGCGATGACCTGGCCGCGCTCCACGTCAGCCTTCTTGAGGCCACGGAGGAGGAGTCCGACGTTGTCACCGGCACGACCTTCGTCGAGCAGCTTGCGGAACATTTCGATGTCGGTGACGGTCGTTTTCACGGTGTCACGGATGCCGACAATTTCGACTTCTTCCATCTTCTTGACGATACCACGCTCGACACGACCGGTGCAGACCGTTCCACGACCTTCGATCGAGAACACGTCCTCGATGGGCATCAGGAATGGCTTGTCGATCGGGCGCTCAGGAAGCGGGATGTAGCTGTCGACGGCGTCCATCAGCTTGTTGATGTTTTCCTTCTGAACGGGGTCTCCATCAAGCGCGAGCTTGGCGGAACCCTTGACGATCGGAATGTCGTCACCTGGGAATTCATACATCGAGAGGAGGTCGCGGACTTCCATTTCAACGAGTTCGAGGAGTTCTTCGTCATCCACAAGGTCAACCTTGTTCATGAAAACCACCAAGGCGGGGACACCGACCTGACGGGCAAGAAGGATGTGCTCCCGGGTCTGTGGCATCGGACCGTCGGCAGCGGACACCACGAGGATGCCGCCGTCCATCTGGGCGGCGCCGGTGATCATGTTCTTCACATAGTCGGCGTGGCCGGGGCAGTCGACGTGGGCGTAGTGACGGCTCTCGGTCTCATACTCGACGTGGGCCGTGTTGATCGTGATGCCGCGCTCGCGCTCTTCGGGAGCAGCGTCGATGTCGGCGTAGCTCTTCTTCTGGGCGAAGCCCTTGTCGGCCAGGGTGTTGGTGATGGCCGCGGTGAGGGTGGTCTTGCCGTGGTCAACGTGACCGATGGTGCCGATGTTGACGTGCGGCTTGTTTCGCTGGAATGCTTCTTTTGCCATGGTGGTTGTTGGTTCGCTTGAGAGGATCTGGATTGAAGGAAACAAGGCGGATGGAGCTCGTGGGGGGAATTGAACCCCCGACCTCATCCTTACCAAGGATGCGCTCTACCCCTGAGCTACACGAGCAACGTGACGTTGCTTTTGCCGTTTCCCACAAGGCGACAAAAATTCCGCGGCCTGCCTCGATTGATCCGGGACTGGACGCGGAACCCCTAACGTTCTTGTGGGGAAAAGCGGGCGGAACTTAGCAAAGCCGACCACTCTGTCAAAAAAAATATCTTTGAAAAGAAGATTTTTCGAGATGCGCTGATTTTAAGGCGCTTGAGAAGGGTCCAGATGGGCTTCGACGTCTTCCTCAGGAATCAAATCCGAGACGCGCCGAAGGGTGAGGCAGCGTCCGGTCTCCGGATCGAGATCGGCGATCACGCCGCAGATCCGCACCAGGCCCTTGGCGACGGGAAACCGCGTCGGCAGGCCGGTCTTGAACCGCCACACAACGGATTCCACCGCCCGCCCGAGGACCGACTCCTCCGGGCCGCACATGCCGGCGTCGGTCAGGTAGCCGGTGCCCCCGGGAAAAATGGAGTCGTCGGCCGTCTGGACATGGGTGTGGGTCCCGACGACGAATGAGGCTTTCCCATCCAGAAGCCGGCCCATGGCGATCTTTTCACTGGTCGTCTCGGCATGGATCTCCAGGAAAATCATCCGGACTCCCTCCGCCAGCAGGCGATCGACCTCCGACTCCGCCGCGATGAAGGGGTTTTCCAGGGGCGGTTGCATGAAGGCGCGGCCCTGGACCTGCACGACCGCGATCTTCCCCTTAGCGGTTTCGAGCACCACGGATCCCGCGCCGGGCGTTCCTTCCGGGTAATTCAGCGGCCGGAGCAACCGCGGTTCGGTGGGGAAATACGGGAGGATCTCGGGCTGATCCCAGACGTGGTCGCCAGTGGTCACCACGGCCGCACCTGCCCGCAGCAGATCGATGGTGATGCGCGGTGTGATGCCACGCCCCCCTGCGGCGTTCTCGCCATTGACGATGATGAACTCGACACCTTCCTCCTCGCGGTATCTCGGTAAATGAGCGATCACAGCCTTGCGACCGGGTTCACCGACGACGTCACCAAGAAACAGTATGCGAAGAGAGGACATGATGCGAAGGATCGTAAGAGGCTGGCAGACCTGCCGGGCGAGGTAATCACGCAGCCCCCTGTCACGCCAACCGAATTTCCGAATGTCCCGCTCCACAAAAGCCCTTCTGCTGATTCTTTTCCCGCTTGCGGTGGCCTGCTGGTGGTTGATGAGGCATCGTTCAGTGGAAACGCCATCGATCCTACCCGCCGCTGTCCCTTTAGAGCCTGCTGTCCTTGCTCCCCTGGGGATCGTGCCGGACTGGAAGCAGCTGGACGTCTTTCAAAACTCCATCACCCAGACGGAATTCGAGTCACTCCTGAACGACGTTTTCACGACGGGTGACGCCTGGCGAAGCGTCATTTCAATCTCCGAGAGTGAGGTGCTCATCACCACCGATCCATCGAAACCCGACGGCGCATTCAGGTTGAAATTCGCCATCACCGGTCAGGCAACACCCGTTCCACGGCACTGGCGCAGTGGCGAAGAATTGCCGGCCGCGCCACCGGAAAAGCCCCTCAGCGGTCTGAAGATCGCCATCGATCCCGGCCACATCGGCGGCCAATGGGCGAAGATGGAGGAGCGTTGGATGTCCCTGGCCGGCGGCCCCCCGGTTTGCGAGGGCGACCTGACCTTGAAGGTCGCCCGCTTGTTGAAACCGAAACTCGAAGCACTCGGCGCGATTGTTTCGATGGTCCGCGATGCCCCCGAGCCCCTCACGCCGCTGCGCCCGGCAGATCTCCTCTCCAAGATCACCACGGGCGAAGATCCGAAGAAGCAATCCGAGCGCCTCTTCTACCGGACCGCTGAGATCCGCGCCCGTGCCGAGTTGGTCAATCTCTCGTTGAAGCCCGATCTTGTTCTCTGCCTTCATTTCAATGCCGAACCTTGGGGCGACGCGAGCAATCCCACCCTCGTCGATCGGTCGCATTTCCATCTCGTACTCAATGGCGGCTACACCGATGACGAAGTCGTGATGGAAGACCAGCGCTTCGAGCTCCTGAGAAAGCTTCTCCAACGCACCCATGAGGAAGAGGTCAACATCGGCACGGACGTCGCCGCCGCCTTCTATTCCGCCACCGGACTGCCTGCCTACCACTACGAGCCGGAAGCCAGGAACGCCCGCACCGTCGCTGGAAATCCCTTCCTCTGGGCGCGAAACCTTCTGGCCAACCGCCTCTATGACTGTCCGGTCATTTTCCTGGAGCCCTATGTCATGAACTCCCGGACGGATTACGCCCGGATTCAGGCGGGAGATTATGAGGGGCTCAGGAAGATCGATGGACGCGAACGACCATCGATCTTTCGGGAATATGCCGATGCCCTTGCACGAGGGTTGGCCCAGCACTATCGGCGGGTCCGCCAAGCGCAGTGATCAAACGAAATCAGGCTTGAGCGTTTTTCCAGATAGATTCCTCCGATCGAGGGGGTTAAAGGTCCTTCATATGGGCCGCTTGTTTTTGCCACTGCTCGCCTTTTTCCCGATTGTTTCCTCGGGTCAGGATGGAGCCCAGCTTTACACCACCTACTGCGCAGCCTGCCACGCAGCGGATGGAAAAGGCGCGACTGGCGGAACCTTCCCGCCGCTCGCCGGAAGGCCCTTCGCCGCAGGAGCTCCGGACCGCGCCGCTAAAATCGTCATCAAAGGCCTCGAACGCCGCACGGTCGACAGTCCGCCCGCAGGACAAAACGTCGTTCACCCCAGTAAGACCCGGGCATTGCCGGAAAACGCCAGGTTCACCGGCTATGATCTCGACTCCACAGGGAATCCCGCCTTTTCCGTCGCGATCGGCTCCACACCCTGGTCGACTCCTACCACGCCGGGCCCAACTCCCTGATCCGAAAGCTTACCCTGGCCGGCACTGCTCCGGCGATTGAACTGCTTGTCTCAGATCGGGCCGATGAGCCTCAAATCAGCATCACTACCGACGGTGACTCACTGGAAAAATCCAAAAACCGCACCATCCTCAAGCTCAGCCCCGACAAGTCGATCACGCTCACCTATCGCTGGAGATAAGGCTCATCGACCACCTCCAGGCATCCCACCACCTTCCCACATGCCCATCTTTACCTCTTCCCTTCAACGTTCGACGTTCGACGTTCGATGTTCGATGTTCCTCGGATGTTCAATGTTCCTCCTCTCGGCCCTTGCCAGTGCGGCCGAGCAATCCGATTTCTACACCCGCGAGGAAATTCCCCTCCCTTCCGGCGAGGTCATGGAAATCGGTTCCATCGCCCTGATGCCGGACCAGCAGGTCGCCGTCACCACCCGCCGTGGTGACCTCTGGATCTGCAAGGGTGCCTATGGAGACGACCTCACCAAGGTAACCTGGAAAAAATTCGCAGAGAACCTCCACGAACCTCTCGGCATGTTCTGGAAGGACGGATCGTTCTGGCTCACCCAGCGCCCGGAAGTCACCCGCATCACCGACAAGGATAACGACGGTGTCGCGGACAAGTTCCAGACCCTCTGCCAAGACTGGGGCATCAGCGGCGATTACCACGAATTCGCCTTCGGCAGCGATCCTGACAGGGATGGAAACATCTGGGTCGCTCTTTGTCTAACAGGT
>Ga0209829_10000661_pt1 | contig 30190 bp, 31 predicted proteins | sample C_140205_EF_Meta_FD_187311 | JGI IMG/M metagenome (GOLD analysis project Ga0209829, IMG submission 187311) | Freshwater microbial communities from Lake Croche, Canada to study carbon cycling - C_140205_EF_MetaG (SPAdes) (version 2) | ecosystem: Environmental > Aquatic > Freshwater > Lake... | reverse complement strand
TTGCAAAATTGCAAGAGCTCGATCCTGCTGCAGCTCTTGCAATTGATAGAGCGAATACTCGCCGGATAGTAAGAGCGTTGGAAGTTATAGAGATTACCGGCAAACCATTTACCGCGAATTTGCCACGCGAAGATAGCTCTAGGTATCCAGATGCAATTCAATGCGGTTTAGTAATGGAACGCGAACATTTGCGTGAACGCATCGATGCCCGCGTGGATCGCATGTGGGACGCGGGCTTTGTATCTGAAGTTGATTCCCTTATTGAAGCTGGAATTCTTGAGGGAAGTACTGCGCAAAGAGCTTTGGGATATTCACAGATTATTGCAATGCGAGCTGGCACCATCAACGAAGAAGAGGCGAAAGAAGAGACAAAGCGTTCTAGTCGCCAATATGCCCGTAGACAAGAGACCTGGTTCTCGCGAGATGCACGTATCCAATGGGTAGCGCCCCATCAACCGCGCCTTGAAACAATCCTCGAGAAGATAAACTCATAACGTCATGAATGAGCCAATCATCGCCACCTATGGTCACGGAACAGAGAACGATTTCGTGCTTCTCTTTGATCCCGATGATCACCATGTAATTACCGCCAATCAGGTATCGACAATCTGCAATCGTGCAACTGGAATTGGCGCCGACGGATTTATTCGAATAACCAAGCGCGATAATCGCTGGTTCATGGATTATAGAAATGCGGATGGTTCGCTCGCTGAAATGTGTGGCAATGGAATTCGTGTTATGGCTAAATACCTAGTTGTTCATGGTCACCAACCCGAAGGAATTTTTGCAATCGATACTCGTGATGGATTAAAACATCTGCGGGTTCCACGCGATGGCGATATTTCAGTCAATATGGGTACGGTCAACGATGAGATGGAAGAAATTTCAGCAACACAGAATGGACATACCTGGCACGGTTTTAATATCAACGTTGGTAATCCACATGCCGTCGTATTCCTCGATGATCTCGAGGAAGTTGGCTCACTTGCTACCGCGCCATCAGTAACTCCATCAGATTCATATCCCGAGGGCGTCAATGTTGAGTTTGTTCAAATTCTTCCAAACCATGAAGCAAAGATGCGGGTACATGAACGCGGCAGTGGCGAAACTCGCTCCTGCGGAACTGGAACGTGCGCAGTTGCACTTGCTGCTACTTTAAAAAGCGGGGAACCACTTCCGTCTCGCTGGACTATCTACCCACCCGGAGGCCGGCTAATCGTTGATATCGATGGACATTCAAATGCAACACTCATCGGTCCAGCAGAACTCATCAGCGAACACGATATTTCTGCGTATCTGAATTCATGACTACACCTGAGGATGGATACGACAAACTCTTTGATGATTTGCTAAGAGAGAGCGCGAGAGCAGCTGCCGATTTCGATGCAGATGAGAGCGACTTTGAAGAGAACGCGCAACAGGAACTCTCTGATAGAAATGCTCTCCGACGTGTAAAGAGTTTTTCAACTGAACTTCAAGATATCTCTGATGCTGAATATCGCCAGTTGCAACTGGAGCGCGTTGTATTGGTTGGGGTTTGGACTGAAGGAAGCGCCGAGATGGCTGAGAATTCTCTCGCCGAACTCAAGGCACTTGCAGAAACGGCGGGCTCTGAAGTCTTAGAAGGTTTGATTCAGCGCCGAGATAAACCAGATCCGTCTACATATATTGGATCCGGTAAGTTAATTGAGCTTCGTCAAATAGTTATTGCAACAGGCGCTGACACTGTTGTATGCGATGGAGAACTTTCACCTTCACAGCTTCGCACCTTAGAAGAGAAGTTAAAGGTAAAGGTTGTCGACCGAGTTGCGCTCATCCTCGATATTTTTGCGCAGCACGCAAAGAGTAAAGAAGGAAAAGCTCAAGTTGAATTAGCTCAGATCGCATACCTACTTCCTAGACTTCGTGGTTGGGGAGATTCGCTCTCACGCCAAGTTGGTGGTCGCGCCGCAGGTGGAGCTGGTATCGGTGGTCGTGGCCCTGGTGAGACAAAGATTGAGACCGATCGCCGCAGAATTCGCGACAAGATGGCCAAGCTTCGTCGTGAAATAGCTGAGATGAAGACCTCTCGTGATACCAAGCGACAAGAACGTAGACGATTTAATATTCCATCAGTAGCTATTGCAGGTTATACAAATGCCGGCAAATCCTCACTTCTCAATGCGCTCACAGGAGCTGGCGTGCTCGTTGAAAATGCACTTTTTGCAACTCTTGATCCCACTGTCCGCAAATGCGAAACTGCTGAAGGCCGAGTCTTTACGCTCTCAGACACTGTGGGATTTGTTCGACATCTTCCGCATCAACTCATCGATGCATTTAAGTCAACTCTTGAGGAAGTATCTGAAGCCGATCTGATTGTTCACGTAGTCGATGGATCACACAGCGATCCTTTTGAACAGATACGTGCTGTGCGCGAAGTAATCAAGGAAATTGGCGGGGGAGATATCCCTGAGATTATTGCAGTTAATAAAGTCGATGTCGCAAGTCCTGATGTAGTGATGGAAATTTTGAGGAAAGAACCAAATAGCTACGCATTTTCTGTGCGATCTGGCTTTGGCATTGATGGTTTGATTCATGCAATCGAGAAATCACTTCCTCATCCCAGCGTTGAAATCACTGCGGTCATTCCTTATAGCCGAGGAGATTTAGTTTCTGCGATTCATGAACATGGTGAGATTCTCAGCGAAGAGCATGTAGCTGAAGGCACTGCCATCCATGCCTACGTCGATGGAGGGCTGGCCACAGCCATAGGCAAAGCGGTCGAATCTCCTTTAGATGTGAGGGAATAAAAGCGACACGCCGGCGGTTTTATGGTCTATACAGCAGGTAATGCGCGACTATTCGCGCAGGTAGCGGGTATTTCATCCGCTCACAAAGTTATGGAAGTGAGGTGAGATCAGTGGCAACAGATTACGACACACCTAGAAAAACCGACGAGGAGCTTCACGAGGAATCGTTAGAAGAACTCAAGGCACAGCGAGTTGATGCACAATCAGGACAGATTGATGTTGATGAAGCAGAAGCTGCAGAAAACCTTGAACTTCCAGGTGCAGATCTCTCAGGAGAAAAACTTGCAGTGCGAGTAGTTCCTGTTCAAGAGGATGAATTTACCTGTTCACGTTGTTTCTTAATTCATCACATCACACAACTAGCAAGAGGCGAAGGCGCTAAAGCTGTTTGTAAAGAGTGTTCTTAAGTTCTTCAGCTTTCTTGCTACTCACTAACCAGTAAGGCGTCGGGTCACGCTTATCATTCAGCGTGATCTTGACGCCAGTCGTTACCCAAAATCTGATTGCTAAAAAGGCTGCTGGGTCCGCGTCCCTTGTCCTTATCAACTTCATCTCTGCTTGATCGAGGACTTTCACATCACCAATATATTTACAATCGATATGTGCAGAGCCAATGCGGAGCACTTTCTCATTTACTAAGATTTCAAAGCGACCCTTTAGCGCGATGAGAAGTAAGAGAAGAGTCAGCGCAACTCCAACCAGAAATGCACTGAAATTTCCTAGGGCCGCCCAGACTGCTGCAACTAATGAGAGAAACATGAAGTAGATGAATGCAAGAAGCCACAATGGGGGGCGCATCACTTCTCTAAATTGCATAAGGTCTAGGCTATCTCGATAATCATCAAGTAGCCTTACGGCATGAGTCGCGTGGCCAGCACTACACCGCCAGACGGTGCAATTATTCCAGAGCGCCATCCACAATCACCCGCGACCGGAACTCAGATCCCGTCGCACTTCGCACATTGTTTCGGTTGCGGAGATTTACATCCCACTGGGTTGCATCTAGTTGCACATGTGGGGCAGGGCGCGGATATCATCGCAGAATTTACAGTGACAGAAAATCACCAAGGTGCTCCCGGTTTAGCCCACGGTGGTCTACTTTCACTCGCCTTTGATGAAGCACTCGGCAAACTCATGTGGTTATTGCGTGCACCTGCAGTTACTGCACGTTTAGAGACAGACTTTCTCAAACCTGTACCAATCGGAACAACACTGCATATATCTGCGCGAATTACAGGACAAGTAAGCCGCAAGGTTTATTCAGAAGCAGTAGGACGCATAGGTAGCGCCGATGGAGATATTGCGGTTCGAGCTGCTGCACTCTTTGTGATCGTGCCGATGAAACATTTCCTTGAAAACGCACCTGCCGAATATATGGAAGCAATCAAAAAGAATCCTCATTTACTGACCTTCGTCGATCCAGAGTTTGATATCAATCCATGAGAGATTTTCAAGTACTTATTAAGCGACTTGATCCAGAGTTGCCGCTTCCGCAATATTCGAAGGGCGGTGATGCTGGGGCCGATATCGTCTCTCGCATCGATATCACTCTTGCACCTGGTGAACGTGCCCTAGTTCCGACCGGTATATCAATTGCACTTCCAGATGGATATGTCGCACTTGTGCATCCACGTTCCGGGTTGGCTATTAAGCACGGAGTGACAATGGTCAATGCACCCGGAACTGTTGATGCTGGATTTCGTGGCGAACTACAGTGCATCATGATTAATCATGACCCGAAGGAATCTGTGACTTTTAAACGAGGCGATCGAATTGCTCAGCTTGTCTTTCAAAAAGTAGAGCGAGCAGAATTCATTGAGGTAGAAGAGCTCCCGGGTTCAGGACGTGGCACTGGTGGCTTTGGATCAACGGGGAGAGCATGAGCAAGGAACGCGAAGGCAGAGATAACACCGATAGAGATACAGTCATTAATGCATTCGGTGGCAAGAAAGGTTTAATCGACTCTGGGATTCCATCAATCGTATTTCTTGTAACATTTAATGTTGCACACAATTTGCATACCGCACTTATTGCATCGATATCAATATCTGCATTATTCACTGTGATTCGACTCATTAAGCGAGATACATTGCAGCATGCACTCAGTGGTTTTGTAGGGCTACTAATCTGTGCCTGGTTCGCGAATCGATCCGGGAATGCGTCCGATCTATATATTCCAAAATTGCTCACAAATTTGGGTTATGGAACTGTGTATTTGATTGCAAATCTCGCTGGCTGGCCAGTACTCGGATTAATGCTAGGTCCGATACTTGGGGAAAATTTATTGTGGCGCAATCATCCTGAACGCAAACGTGTATATATCCAAGCGGGGTGGTTGTGGGTAGGCATGTTCTTCACACGACTTGCTGTGCAATACCCCATCTATCGAAGCGGCAATATAAATCTTTTAGGTACCGTTAATTTAGCGATGGGATATCCATTTTTTGTGGCAACTGCTTATGGAACATGGCTCATTATCCGCCGAGTTCCAACTATTAAAGCTTAAGAACGAGCGATAAAGCAATCTTTAATAAGATCTTGTGCAGCCGATGATGCAACAAAGAGAAGTTCATCTCCTGCAATAAAAATATCACTTGAAGATGGAGAAATTACGCGACCGTCGCGAACAATGGCAGCAAGGGATGCATCTTCGGGCAATTCAACTTCTGTAACGGTCTTACCAATGCAGGAAGAAGAGTCTGGAAGTGTGAGCTCGACCAAATTGGCTTGACCTTTTCTAAATGAGAATAGACGAACAACATCTCCAACGCTCACAGCCTCTTCAACAAGGGCAGAAATAATTCGAGGAGTTGATACTGCGACATCGACGCCCCATGATGTATCAAAGAGCCATTCGTTCTTCGGGTGATTAATGCGTGCCACAACACGAGGGACTCCGTACTCAGTCTTTCCGAGAAGTGAAGCTACGAGGTTTACCTTGTCGTCACCGGTGGCAGCAACGAGAACTTGGCAGGTATTGAGTTGAGCATTATCAAGTGAGGCGATTTCGCATGCATCTGCCATGAGCCACTGAGCATCTGGCACAGAATCAATTTTCAACGCTTTTGGATCGCGATCGATAAGTAGAACTTGATGCCCATTATCTAAAAGTTCGCGTGCAATAGCACGACCAACATTGCCTGCTCCGGCGATTGCAATCTTCATTCTTTATTTACCAGGTCCTTCTGTAAGAACGCGCTCAGCGATAGCAAGTTTGTCATCGCGAATAGTCATATGTACAAGGTCTCCATCTTGCAGAACTGTCTGCGGTTCTGGAATGAGACCCTCACCCAGACGGGTAAGAAATGCGACTCGTGATTCAGTTGCGATTTCGAGCTCTGAGATGGGACGACCATACCAATCAAGATGTGGATGTACTTCAAGAAGTTGAACTGTTCCGGTTGCATCACGCCATTCAGAACGTGCTCCACCAGGTGCGATGCGACGCAAAATTTGATCTGATGCCCAGATAACTGTTGCAACTGTAGGAATACCCAAACGCTGATAAATTTCTGCGCGTCCTGGGTCATAAATGCGGGCAACAACATTTGTCACGCCATAACTTTCGCGAGCAACACGTGCTGCAAGAATATTTGAATTATCGCCATTACTTACGGCAGCAAATGCATCAGCACCTTCGATGCCGGCTTCCAGGAGAGTATCTCGATCGAATCCAACTCCAACAATTGTGCGACCTTTGAAATCAGCTCCAAGGCGCCTGAAGGCTTCTTTAGATTGGTCGATGATGGCAACTGAATGACCTGACGCTTCAAGTTCGGTCGCCAAAGATGAACCTACTCGACCGCAACCCATGATGACTACGTGCACGGGATTAACTTACTACGTTTAGTGAGTTTCTCTCGACTAGGCTTAGTGACATGTCATCTTTACCGAGAACAACGCTAGAAGTTGGGCAGAAAGTAAGGGTAACCATCGAGAAAGTGGCCCATGGCGGCCATTTCATAGCGCGCCACGAAGGCGCGGTAATTTTTGTACGACATGCGATTCCAAGTGAAGAAGTAGTAGTTGAAATTACAAGTGTGGGTGCAAGTTTTAATAGAGGCGATGTCGTTGAAGTGATCTCAGCATCGAGTGACCGAGTCTCGGCACCATGCAGGTACGCACATCGATTGGGATGCGGGGGATGCGATTTTCAGCATGTCTCACTCGAACGTCAGCGCACTCTGAAATCTGATGTCATTGCAGAGCAGTTTTCACGGATTGCAAAGATGGAGTTACGAGTCGAGGTCGAGGAGATTAGCGCTCCGCTAGGTTGGCGAACCAGATGCACGGCGGTTTCAAATAAGAAGGGTGAGCTCGGTTTCTATCAAGCGCGATCCCATAAGGTCGTGGCAGTTGATGACTGCCGAATTCTTGTTCCTGAAATGAAATACGCTGAATTAGCCCGACGGGGATTTAAAGGCGACCAAAGAGTTGAGATCACTATTTCCAACACTGGCGAGAGAAATATCGCAACAGGTGATGCTCGCGACGAAGCGCCGATGAGATTGACAGAAGGTCCTGAAGTTTCCCATTACAAAGTTGGCAATAATGAATTCGAAGTCAGTCAGAAATCTTTTTGGCAAAGTCATAAAGATGCGCCGAAAATTCTTACCGATGCAGTGGTGAACTATTCCCAGTTCCGACCTGGCGATCACGTCCTTGATCTCTATGGGGGAGTTGGATTATTTACCGCCGCGGTTCTTCCGTTGATTGGTGAAGAAGGATCTATCGATATCGTCGAAGGAAGCAAATCTGCTACTGCAGATGCCCGGAGAAATTTCCAACGCGATGCTAATGTCAATGTAATCACTGGAGACGTTGCAAAAGTCATCCCTAGATTTTCACAGGCTGATGTGATTATTCTCGATCCACCTCGTGAAGGTGCCGGAAAAGAAGTTATCGAGAATTTATCTCGCATCGCAGCGCGCACAATTATCTATGTGGCATGTGACCCAGCAGCACTTGCACGTGATACCGGCTACCTTTTAGCTCATGGCTACAAACTCGCCGAGATAAGAGCGTTCGACCTCTTTCCAATGACTCACCACATCGAATGTGTTGCCAAATTTGTCCCAAGTAAGGTATCTTGACGTCAAGATAAATTGACTTAAGGAAGTTTCTCAATGAGCAAGAACTCTCTGGGCACCAAGAAAAATCTCACCGTTGCGGGAAAAGATTTTGAGATTTTCGATATCTCAGAAGTTGAGGGTGCAGACAATCTTCCATTCTCACTAAAGGTTTTATTAGAGAATTTATTGCGTACTGAAGATGGTGCGAATATTACTGCCGAGCACATCAAGGCCTTGGCGCAATGGGATCCGTCAATTGAGCCGGATACTGAAATTCAATTTACGCCCGCTCGCGTGGTGATGCAAGATTTCACGGGCGTACCTTGCATCGTTGATCTTGCAACCATGCGAGAAGCAATCGTTGAACTTGGCGGTGACCCAGCAAAAGTAAACCCACTGGCACCGGCGGAATTGGTTATTGATCACTCTGTAATCGCGGATGTATTTGGTACTAAAGATTCATTTGAAAAGAACACAGATATTGAATATGAGCGCAATCGAGAACGTTATCGATTCCTGCGCTGGGGGCAGGGCGCCTTCGATGAATTTAAGGTAGTTCCACCTGGAACTGGAATCGTCCACCAGGTAAATATTGAATATTTAGCTCGAGTCGTTATGACACGTGAAGTCGATGGTGTTCTGCGCGCTTATCCAGATACCGTCGTTGGTACAGATTCACATACAACGATGGTCAACGGACTCGGTGTACTTGGCTGGGGCGTCGGTGGTATCGAAGCAGAAGCAGCTCTGCTAGGACAGCCTGTATCAATGTTGATTCCACGCGTGGTTGGATTCAAACTTTCTGGAGCACTTCCAGTCGGAACTACTGCGACAGATATGGCTCTGACGATTACTGAAATGTTACGAAAGCACGGAGTAGTTGGAAAGTTCGTTGAATTTTATGGACCAGGCGTTGTCACTGTTCCGATGGCCAATCGCACGACTATTGGAAATATGTCTCCTGAATACGGTTCTACCTGCGCAATCTTTCCGATTGATGAAGAGACACTTCGTTACTTGCGACTTACTGGTCGCAGCGATGAGCAAGTTGCACTTGTTGAACAATATGCAAAAGCTCAAGGAATGTGGCATGACCCATCGGTATCACCACGATTCTCAGAACATATCGAACTTGATCTTTCGACAGTTGTGTCATCGATTGCGGGACCAAAACGCCCTCAAGATCGAATCTCACTTTCGGCATCAAAAGGAGCATTCGAGAAAATACTGCCAACGTATTTCTCCGAGAAGACTGGCAAGAGTGCTTACCCAGTAAATGTCGGCGCAAAAGCTACGACAATAAAGAATGGCGATGTTGTTATCGCCTCAATTACTTCATGTACCAATACATCGAATCCGACAGTCATGATTGGCGCAGCACTTCTTGCAAAGAAGGCAGTTGAAAAAGGTTTAACTTCAAAGCCTTGGGTAAAAACCACACTTGCTCCTGGGTCGAAAGTTGTCACTGATTACTACGACCGCGCAGACCTCACCAAATATATGGAGGCACTTGGATTTAACCTTGTTGGCTATGGCTGCGTGACATGTATTGGAAATTCAGGACCTTTGCCGATAGAGATTAGCAAAGCAGTCAATGAGAATGATTTGGCTGTAACGGCAGTACTTTCCGGAAATAGAAACTTCGAAGGACGCATTAGCCCCGATGTAAAGATGAACTACCTGGCATCTCCACCATTGGTTGTTGCTTATGCACTTGCGGGAACGATGGATCATGACTTTGAAAACGATTCATTGGGAAATGACAAAGATGGAAATCCAGTTCTTCTCAAAGATATCTGGCCATCGGCACAAGAGATTCAATCTGTTATCGACTCCTCGATATCCTCTGAGATGTTTAAGAAAGATTACGCAACGGTATTTGAGGGAGATCACCGCTGGAAGTCACTTGATACGCCAAAGGGCAAAACTTTCGAATGGGATCCACAATCAACGTATGTTCGTAAACCTCCATATTTCGATGGAATGCCAGCTTCTCCAAAACCGGTAACTGACATCTCAGGAGCACGAGTCCTTGCAATATTGGGAGATTCTGTGACAACAGATCACATCTCACCTGCTGGAAATATCAAGGCAGATTCTCCTGCTGGCAAATATCTTGAAGCGCATAGTGTTGATCGAAAAGATTTCAATTCTTATGGCTCTCGTCGCGGTAATCATGAAGTAATGATTCGTGGAACATTTGCCAATATTCGATTAAAGAATCTTTTACTTGATGGCGTTGAAGGTGGATTTACTCGCAACTTCTTAGCTGATGGTGCTCAATCAACAATTTACGATGCATCTGTGGCATACCAAGCTGCAGGAGTGGGCTTAGTAATTCTTGCAGGCAAAGAGTATGGATCTGGCTCATCTCGCGACTGGGCTGCAAAGGGAACTGCGTTACTCGGTGTTCGCGCCGTTATTGCCGAAAGTTTTGAACGAATTCACCGTTCTAATTTGATCGGTATGGGAGTACTTCCTCTGCAATTTATTGATGGAGCAAATGCACAGTCACTCGGAATCAAGGGCGATGAGACATTTGCAATTACCGGGATTAGCGCATTAAATGACGGGGGAGTTCCTAAGGTGGTCACTGTGACTGCAGGAGCTATAACCTTCTCGGCACAGGTTCGTATCGATACGCCAGGTGAGGCTGATTACTATCGTCACGGCGGCATCATGCAGTACGTACTGCGCCAACTTCGTGGCTAACCTAGACTGTCCCAATGCTTGAATCCATCAAGAGCCCTAAAGACTTACAGGGGCTCACCACCGAGCAGCTCACCGAGCTCTCATCTGAGATTCGACAATTTCTTATTACAAAAGTTTCTCAAACAGGTGGACACCTAGGTCCAAACTTAGGAGTCGTTGAACTCACGATTGCAATTCACAGAACTTTTAATTCACCTAAAGATGTCATTCTCTTTGATACAGGACACCAGTCATATGTTCACAAAATTCTGACCGGACGAGCAGATAAATTTGATGGACTTCGTCAGCGCAATGGAATTGCAGGTTATCCAAATCGTGGCGAGAGCGAACATGATGTCATTGAGAATTCTCATGCTTCGACTGCGCTCTCTTGGGGTGATGGAATCTCACGAGGTTTCTCGCTGACAGATCAATCAGATCGTCACGTAGTAGTTGTCGTAGGTGATGGAGCCCTTACTGGCGGTATGTCATGGGAAGCTCTCAATAACATCGCTTCAGCGAAGGATCGCAATCTGGTGATTGTCGTCAATGATAATGAACGTTCATATTCGCCAACGATTGGTGGACTTGCGACTTATCTTGCGACACTTCGCGTGACTCGTGGATATGAGCGATTCCTTGACTGGGGTAAAGAGGTTCTCTCGCACACACCTGTAGTTGGAACTCCCATTTACGAAACTTTGCATGGAATGAAAAAGGGCATCAAAGATATTGTCGCTCCTCAAGGAATGTTTGAAGATCTTGGACTCAAATACGTGGGGCCAATCGATGGTCACGATGTAGTTGCGATGGAACGAGCTCTCGAGCAGGCTAAAGAATTTGGTGAGCCTGTTCTTGTGCATGTCATCACTGAAAAAGGTCGCGGGCATAGTCCTGCTGTTGCCGATGAGGCAGAGAAGTTCCACGCAGTGGGAGTCGTCGATCCTGAAACCGGAACACCACTATCTAAATCTTCGACAAGTTGGACCAACGTTTTCTCAGAAGAGTTACTTGCCGTAGGTCGCGAGCGTAAGGATATTGTGGCAATTACCGCTGCAATGCTTGGCCCGACAGGGCTAGATAAGTTCCAAGCTCAATTTCCTGAGCGCACCATCGATGTCGGTATTGCAGAACAACATGCCGTGACAAGTGCGGCAGGTCTTGCATTTGCGGGGCTTCATCCAGTTGTTGCTCTGTACTCAACCTTTCTTAACCGCGCATTTGACCAAGTATTACTTGATGTTGCGCTACATAAAGCTGGAGTTACCTTTGTTCTTGATCGCGCTGGAATCACTGGTGATGATGGACCTTCACATCATGGAATTTGGGATCTTGCTCTGACAGGAATTGTTCCAACCATGCGCGTTGCAGCACCTCGCGATGGTGCGCGTTTACGTGAAACTCTGCGCGAATCACTTGATATTAATGATGCACCTACGATGGTTCGTTTTCCGAAAGGTGCAGTGCAGGCAGATATTCCAGCATTTGAACGACGCGACGGAATCGATGTTCTCTACCGCGGCGAGAGCGCTGATGTGTTATTGGTCAGCGTCGGAGCACTTGCAGCAATTGCAGTGGAAGCTGCCTCACAAGCTTATCGCGAAGGCGTTGGAGTTACAGTCATTGATCCCCGTTGGGTTAAGCCGCTTCCAGCTTCACTCATAACGATGGCGCAGCGTTACAAGAGCGTGGTTGTATTAGAAGATGGAATTAAACATGGCGGAATCGCAAGTTCTATCTCTGAATTGTTCCGTGAAGCAGGGCTCAATATTGCAATTCACAGCATCGGCATCCCACTTGAATTCATTGAACATTCAAAGCGCGCCGAGATACTGGAAGGTCTGGGCATTACTGCACAGAAGATTTCACGCGATATAGTCGAGTGGAACTCTACTTCGGAAGAGATGCAATTCCCGGCGCATGAAAACGTTGACCGCACACAGAATCGCTAATTCCTTCGCGATCTAAGTAAGGCAAGATTCCACCGAGATGCATCGGCCATCCAGCTCCCATCAACATACAGAGATCAATCTCTGCAGGAGTTGCGACAACACCTTCATCGAGCATCATCCGAGCCTCTTCAGCTAGCGCCTTTAAGGCACGTAGACGAACAGCCTCGGCAGTAGATGGAGTATCGCCCTTATGGATGAGGGCAATCGCATCTGGATTTGCGCCGAAACTTCCATCAGGATTCTTAATATAGAAACTCTTAACTCCAGCCTTTACCATCGCCTGCATCGTTGGTGAGATTCGATAACGCGGACCTAGATTTTCGTGAAGTGTTTCTGCAACGTGTAGCGCTACACCCGGTCCCACAAGTCCCAATAATTCAAATGGTGACATTGGAAAACCGATACTGCGCATTGCATTGTCAGCAACTGCTGGATCTGTTCCTTCATCAACGGCGTCGGTGATCTCACCCATAAATCGAGTGAGGAGTCTATTTACAACAAAGCCCGGTGCATCCTTACAGATGATCATCGTCTTCTTGAGCTCCTTACCGATATTTACAGCAGTCGCAGTAGTTGCATCATCAGTCTTTGATGTGCGAGCAACTTCAAGAAGTGGCATCACAGCAACTGGATTAAAGAAGTGGAAACCAACTACGCGCTCTGGATGTTCTAGACCTTCACTCATTCGTTCTACCGAAAGTGATGAGGTATTAGTAGCGAGCACGCACTCAGAACTTACTATCTTTTCGAGCTTTTTGAAGAGCTCTTGTTTCAGGGATAACTCTTCAAAGATTGCTTCGATAATGAAATCGCAGCCGGCAAAGACGTTCTGATCCGAAGAACCGCTGATGAGCAGTCCAAGTCGAGCTGCAGATTCAGCGCTCATGCGCTTCTTCTCAACTAATTTATTCAATTCACTCTGTACCCAAGCAACACCCTTGTCGGCACGTTCTTGGTCTATATCAGTCATGACAACCGGACATTTGAGATTACGCAGAAGCAGGAGCGCAAGCTGAGATGCCATAAGCCCCGCACCAACAACACCAACGCTTGCAACTTTGCGACCTAACGCTGCTTTAGGTGCGCCTTCAACTTTCTTGCGCTTCTTCTGAATAACGTTAAAGGCATAGAGGGATGCACGAAGTGGATCAGACATTGTGAGATCAGCAAGTGCCAGATCTTCAGCATCAAATCCTTCGCCTCGAGTATTGCTCTTTGCCGCTTTGATGAGCTCAAGTGCTTTCATGGGGGAAGCAATCTCTGCTCCACCATATTTCTTCAGCGCTGCGGCGTGGCCAGCAGCAAGTGCTGAATCCCACGCCGGATCTTGTGAATAATCTTTGCGTTCTATCTTTCTTGAACCGCTCAGTACTGATGCAACGAATCCAACCGATTTTTCAAGGAAATCAGATGGTTCATACACTGCATCAACGATTCCCAGATCAAGTGCGTCCTTTGATTTCATCACCGTGTTGTTATTAAGTGCATTAGCGATAATTACTTGGACTGCGCGTTCTGGTCCGATAAGTTTTGGAACGATTGTTGCCCCGCCCCATCCTGGAACTAACCCAAGAAATACTTCAGGTAGAGCGGTAAATGCTGTTGTCGCCAAAGTGCGATAGTTGCAATGCAGGCCAACTTCTAATCCGCCGCCCAGCGCCAAGCCGTTAATAAATGCGAAGGTAGGAATTCCAATCTCATCTAGCCGGCGAAAGACATCATGTCCAAGTTTTCCGATGGCAAGTGCTTGTTCGCGCTTACTGAGAAATGCAAGTGCTGATAAATCAGCGCCGGCGGCAAAGATAAATGGCTTACCGGTAATCGCAATAGCGGCAGGTTTTCTCGATGCAGAATCTGTAATGGCAGCATCAAGTGCGGCCAATGATTGTGGGCCGAAAGTATTCGGACGTGTGTGATCGAGGCCGTTATCGAGAGTAATGAGAGCTAATGTGCCAGCGAAACCAAAGGGCGTTAGATCAACATCACGAACGAGCGCCTTTGTAATTACCTCTTCAGGTGCGCCTTCTGGAAGTCCGATTGACGTAGTCATTACTTTGAACCTCCAGTGAAGTGCGGGTTCTCCCAGATAACTGTTCCACCCATTCCAAGACCAATGCACATTGTTGTAATTCCGTAACGAACATCAGGTTTTTCTTCGAAGGTACGCGCCAAGTTGAGCATCAATCGAACGCCAGAAGATGCAAGGGGATGGCCAACAGCAATTGCACCACCATAAGGATTGATGCGGGGATCGTCATCTGCGATGCCGAAGTGATCGAGAAATGCTAGAACTTGCACGGCGAATGCCTCATTGACTTCAAATGCGCCGATATCTGAAATTGTGAGCCCTGCCTTGGCAAGGGCCTTAATTGTTGCTGGCACCGGCCCATATCCCATTACTTCTGGTTCAACACCTGCGAAAGCGAAAGTTACTAAGCGAGCTTTTATTGTGAGACCAAGTTCTTTCGCCTTATCTTCACTTGCAAGAAGGGCAGCTGTTGCACCGTCATTAAGTCCTGATGAATTTCCTGCTGTGACGCGGCCAGCGGGACGGAAGGGAGTTTTAAGTCCTGCTAGTCCTTCCATCGTTGTTGTTGGACGTGGGGCTTCATCAACTGTAGCCATACCCCAACCAAATTCTGCGCTCCGTGCAGCAGTCGGAATTAAATCGCGTTGAATTTTTCCATCGGCATAGGCTTGTGCAGTCTTCATCTGAGAATTGAGGGCGTAACGATCTGCGCGTTCTTTTGTCAGTTGTGGAAAGCGATCGTGAAGTCGTTCGGCAGTTGCGCCCATTGCAAGAGCATCTTGTTCCACTAATTTCTCTGCCAAATAACGTGGATTCGGATCCATGAGTTCGCCCATTGGATGGTTTCCCATATGTTCAACTCCACCTGCAATCGCAATATCAATCGCGCCCATTGCAATCGCGCCCGCAACGGTTGTTGTAGCAGTAAGTGCACCTGCGCACCAGCGATCAATGGAATATCCCGGAACAGTCTTTGGTAAACCAGCGAGCAACGTTGCACTGCGACCAATATTCATTCCTTGATCACCTGTCTGCGTTGCAGCTGCGATTGCGACATCATCAATGGATTCAGGTGCGACCTTTGGATTGCGTTCGAGTAATCCGCGCATTGCACGAACCATCAAATCATCGGCGCGAGTTCCGGAGTAAAGACTTCCAGCTTTACCAAAAGGGGTACGGACGGCATCGACAAGTACGACGCTACGAATCTGGGAGGACATAGAACTTCCTTTGCTGGTGAGTATGTTTCTAGGTTACTCGCCAGTAGGAAAAAGCGCTATGCGTTAGTGAGTGTTTTTACCTTCACGGGAGGCTTCAGGTATGAGGTGATAGTCAACCCAAGATAGAGCCCCCAGATAGCCAGTTGCAGCCATGTGAGATGCGAACTAAAACCGATAGTTCCGTTGAGAAGGGCTACAGGCAGAGAGTCCTCATGGAGCCATGTCACGTTCCAGGCATATGCACTTTCTCCCGGAAGCCAGCCGAAAGCTTGAAATTCGTGAACTCCATTTGCAAGGACGCCAGCTGCAACAACGATCAGTGCAACACCTGAATAGGTAAAGAACTTACCGAGATTTAATTTCACTGAGCGCTTATAGATTCCAACACCCAGAACAACTGCGGCAAGGAGACCGAGAATGAGACCGACCGATGGCGCAGAGAATGGCCCAACAGTTTTAAAGTTTGTGTAGAGAAAGAGTGATGTCTCAAGTCCTTCGCGTGAAACTGCAGCAAATGCAGCTACGGCAAGTGCAAGGGGACCGGCTAGAAGTGCGTTCTCGGCCTTTCCTTGAAGTTCATCGCGAAGACCACGCGCTGCTGACTGCATCCAAAAAACCATCCAGGTCACCAGAGCAACAGCGGTAATTGCAGTAGTTCCAGCGAAGAGCTCTTCGCCGCGAGTAGAGAGTTCAGCAGAGGTAAATGATAGGAATGCCCCGAGAGCTAGGCTCAAGAGGATTGCAGCAAATACACCGCTCCATAGGGCGCGCAAGAGGTGCTTTCGCTCGGTCTTAACGAGATAAGCGACAAGGATGCCGATGATGAGTGCGGCTTCAAGACCTTCGCGCAGAGCGATGATGAATGTGCTGAGCATGGCTTGAGAGTAATTGACCGACCTTATTTACGCAACTCTAATGTTGCGTAATTCGTCACTCTGTTGCGGTCTCGTTCTCAGCCCCATTTTCGGGCTCAGCGATCTCAAGAGGTTCAGTCTGAGTAAGGGCTAATTCGAGGATCGGGGCGGCTATCTGCGCCTGCCAACGACGCGCACCCATCGCCAACAGAGCTTCTGAAACCGAGGCGGTCGGAGGCGCCCAACAAATGCGACGGACTAGTTCGGGGCTGATGAGATTTTCTAATGGAATAGAGAGCTCTTCTGCACGAAGCTGTAAATTAAAACGGGCATGAGATAGCGGAGCATATTTTTCAGGAAAGCGCTCGCGCCATAATTTAATAGGTGGCAATGAATCGCTCTTCGATTTCGCTTCGGGCCATTGATCTTCGGTGAGCGCCAAAGCCGTTGTAATGCTGCTAATCCACATCGGTGCATTTTCTAACCAACGCGCTCGCAAGCCCAGGGGTTTGAGAATCTTCTCTAGATGTTTGCGATTAGTGATGGGTGATTTCTCTGCTGCAAGTGCAATTTCGGTGATAGCTGCATCGGATAACAATCTACTTGGCGAGATATCAAGCTCCTGAGCAACATCATTTCTATCTTGCCAAAGTTGTCTGACAACGGCCATGTGGTTACGTTTCTTGATTTTATGCATACCTGAAGTGCGTCGCCACGGATCAATTCTTGGAGCAGCAGGGGGAGCAGCGACGATTGCTGCAAAATCTTCTTGCGCCCATTCCCACTTCTCTGCATCCACCAAAATTTGGTACACCTTGTCGCGAAGTTCAACGAGAAGTTCCACATCAAGTGCTGCGTAGTTAAGCCACTCTTGGGGCAGTGGTCGCTTGGACCAATCTGCTGCAGAGTGCTCTTTGGCAAGTGATACGCCCATAAGCGATTCCAATAGCGGGCCAAGTCCAACGCGGGCTAGTCCTGCTATTCGACCACCGAGTTCTGTATCAAAGAGAATCTTTGGGTGTATTCCAACTTCTCGTAGGCACGGTAAGTCTTGAGTACTTGCGTGCAAAATAACTTCTTCGTTTTGTATTAACTCATTGAGTTGAATGAAGCAACGGTGGTTGGGACCAAATGCAATCGGATCGATGAGGTGCAATCCACCACTTTGTCGCTTTATCTGAATGAGATAAGCACGAGCACTGTATTTAAATCCAGATGCACGTTCGGCATCGAATGCGTAAGGCCCTGTGCCAGCAGCCAATTGTGCAAGTGCGCCATCGAAAGCTATCTCTGTATCGATGATTGGTGGCACGCCATCTGCTGGTCGCAGAAGAGGAGTGGCAGCCTCTTCTATTTCAGTGACGCCTACTTCTTCAGGCACGTCGTTTTGCAGAACCAATAGAAGCAACGCCTTCTGGAATCGGTGGAAGTCCAGCTACCTCAGTCATGAGATTGCACCACGCTTGAACATGAGGGAATATCTCTGCGGGCTCTGTGATGAGCGGACTCCATGATGCACGAATCTCTATTTCGGAATCATCATTGCGTGGAGATAACTTTCCAAAAGATGCACTTGATACTCGAGTTACAGTGCCGCTAGGAGAGTTAAATTGTGCGCCAGTTGCATTCAGTGAATCAAGTAGCCAATTCCATCCGACTTCAGGAAGCAATGGATCTTCTTGCATTGCGCTATCTACATCAGCGCGCATAAAACTAACGCATCGAAAATCGCCATCCCAAGTTTCTTGCCCACCTGGCTCGTGCAAAATAACGAACCTTCCGGATGCAACCTCATCTTCAGAATCGGCTTGCAAACCATTTGAAATATCCGCGGTAAAGGCAAATGAATACGTAGCTAATTTTTGCGGAGCAGGAACTTCTTCAAGAATTATTTCCGCACGCGGTGTAAAGGTACGAAGAAGTTCAATCATTTCATCGAAAGAAAATGGCGACTTCACTGCTTCATTCTAAAGTTTAGGCAGGTAGTTGAGTGGGAGGCTGGAAGGTTTACCGGTAGAGTCTGGCCACATGGCTAGCTTGCTCGCGCTCTTCTCGAGCCTCTTGTGGGGAAGCGCGGATTATCACGCGGGAAACCTAAGTAAGAGATTTCCCGCAATTGCTGTTCTGGCCGTTAATCAAGCTATTGGATTTGTTGCAGGATTCTTCCTAGTTATTTTCTCTGGCGCATGGCGCGCCAATGCCTTTGGTGATGGCGGGTATCTAGTTCCCGGAGTTATTGCTGGAGTAGCCGGATATGCAGGGCTGATGAGTTTGTATGCCGGACTTTCTACAGGTCGCATGGGCGTTGTCTCACCCATTAGTTCGCTCAGTGCACTGTTGCCACTCGGTTATGCAATTATTTTTAAGGGAGATCAGCTCTCGGCAATTCTGTGGTTCGGTGTCATCATCGCAATTGTTGGCGGATTCCTAGCAAGTGGACCTGAAATTTCACAAGGGCTTCCCTTGAAGCCAGTGCTACTTGCTCTGAGCGCCGCCTTCTTCTTTGGCAGTGCACTTATTTGCATGGCGATTGGTTCACAAAGCAGTGCTCTGATGACAATGACTACGATGCGAGCAACGACACTGATCGTCAGCATAGGTTTATTTATTCGTTACCGCACAGTTGGTGGGCTAGGAAAAGCGCAAATTCCAATCTTAATTTTCATCGGCGTCGCAGATTTTGCTGCAAACCTTTTGCTCGGCGTAGCTACTACAAAGGGACTGGTCTCACTAGCGATGGTCTTGGGATCTTTATATCCCATCGCAACTGCCATTCTCGCGTTCAAGTTTCTGCACGAAAGATTACACCGCGTGCAATACGTTGGAATTGCTTTTGCGGTTACAGGAGTTGCAGTAATTTCCGCTTTTTAACTTTTCTTACTTGCACTGATTAAGCGAGTCTCGTCTTGACTTCTTTCACTTTCAATTGTGAAATGTGAAAGTAGCGCTACGAGATCTATCTTATTCTCGCCACCTACGACGTCGGTAATACTCAGTTCAAGTTGGTCAACCCTGCCAGCCTCAATTAATTCAGCCAGGATTGCGCTACCTGCTTCAATATGAATGCGCGTGCCAAATGTGGCGATTGCGCGATCAAGTGCTTGTTCAGGGCTCAGATTCCAGCAATGGGCTAAGCGATTATCTGCCAATGGATTTATTAAACTCTTTGAAATCACAACGACTGGAACTGGTGTGCGATGGTATGGCTCAACTCGCGCCGTATTCCCACCAATCAGAATGCAATCTGCTTCTCTACGTCGAGCGAGAAATGATTGACGATCCGCCGCACTTGAAACACCGGCAGAGGTGCCATCTTTTGAAGTCGAACCATCTGCGCCCACCACGAGCGTTGCAATGACAGCCATAGGTGCAAGAATATTGATTTTCTCACTCGATTATCAGCGTATTTTCACGTTCAAAATTGAATTTCATATGAGGTGAGCGTTAGCCTTAAAACATGAGAAAACGGATAGTTGCTGTCTCTGCGGCTTCTGCATTCGCAATATTTCTCTCAATTTTTCTTGCTCCTGCCGCACCAGCGGCTCAAACTCTTGCTCAAGTGCAGACCCGTGTAACTATTTTGGAAGAGGAAGCCACCTCTGCTGCAGAAGGTGCGCAAGAGGCGAAAGTAAAATTAGCCGCGCTTACTCGAAGCCTTGCTGGAATCCAGGCGCAAGCGGCAATTCAAGGTAAGACTGTCGATGCGATATCGAAGACTCTCGGAGCAATAGCTGTAGATCAATATAAATCTGGAACTCTCAGCCAAAGTTTAGAGTTACTTTTCTCCTCTGATCCTTCGCTCTACTTATCTTCAGCCGGATCACTCGAGGCTATAACTCGGCAGAAGGGTGTTCAGCTTCGCAAGTTCCAATCGGCAGCACAGGCGCTCAATGCAACTTCTCTGACCGTCAGTGATCGTTTGGCTCAAGTAAAGGTGCTTCAAAAGAAATTAGCAGAGCGCAGTGCATTGGCTTCTGCAAAATTGGCAGAGGCAGAATCACTTCTTGCGCAATTGAAGAAAGAAGATCGCGATCGACTAGCAAAACTTGCTCAGCAGCAAGAAGATGCTGACCAAGCATCTTCTTTGGAGGCTGCGAAGAGCGCAGCTGGAGTTTCTGGTCGTGCCGGAATAGCTTTGAAGTTTGCACTGAAACAGATTGGTGACAAATACGTCTTTGGCGCAGATGGCATGGTCTATTGGGATTGCTCAGGCCTCACAATGCGTGCCTATGAAGCAGCTGGCGTTTCACTTCCACATTCATCTGCGGCGCAAGCTCGTATGGGTAAGTCAATTGCCTTTAATAAGAAGATGCCAGGAGATTTACTCTTCTTTGGTCGTCCAGTCTCACACGTTGCAATTTACTTAGGTGGCGGCAAGATGGTTCACGCACCACGTTCTGGTTCGCGAGTAAAGGTTGCCGAGGCAGGTTCACTTGGCCGTAAGCCTTTGGTTGCAGTACGCCGGTTTTAATGTCAGACCAGAGCGCGCCTTCTTCAAAAATTCTATGTATTACCAATGACTTTGGTCCACGTGCAGGTGGAATTGAAACCTTCGTCATCGGTCTCATTGAAAGAGCGCCAAAGAATTCAGTTGTTGTATACACCTCATCGCAGAATGGTTCTGAGAGTTTTGATTCTGCATGGCTTTCTAACTTTGGAGTCGAAGTAATACGAGATCGCACAAAGATTCTTTTACCTTCGCTTCGTGTGGGGCGCAACGTTCGAAAAGTTATGCAATCGCGAGGAATCACAACTGTTTTCTTCGGCGCGGCCGCACCTCTAGGATTATTGGCGCAAGGTTTGCGAAGAGCAGGCGCTCATCGAATTGTTGCATTAACGCATGGCCATGAAGTCTGGTGGGCAAAAATCTGGCCATTTAAATCACTGATCAAACGCATCGGTAATGGAGTAGATCACCTGACCTATCTAGGCGAATTCACGCGCTCAGAGATATCGAAGGCTTTGAGTGAACGAGCAAAGAGTGCGATGGTAAAGATTGCTCCAGGCATTGATACAGATCATTTCGCACCGCAATCCGGGGCAATGGCATTGAAGCAATCTCTGGGACTTGGTGATAAAAAAGTAATTGTGAGCGTTGGTCGTCTCGTACATCGCAAAGGCCAAGACACTCTGATTGAAGCACTTCCTCAAATCGCTTATTCGATTCCAAATGTTCACCTGCTCTTTATTGGCGAAGGTCCGTATGGGGAGTATTTGAAAAATCGAGTTCATGAACTGGGATTATCAGATCGTGTGTCTTTTATAGGCAGAATTCAATATGCAGAATTGCCTCAACATATATGTGTTGGCGATCTCTTTGCTATGCCATCTCGCTCACGATTAGCTGGATTGGAAGTTGAAGGACTAGGAATTGTCTATTTAGAAGCAAGTGCTTGTGGTCTGCCAGTAATTGGTGGAATTTCTGGGGGAGCGCCAGATGCTCTACTTGAGGGAGTTACGGGTTTTGCAGTCGATGGAACATCGGCAGATGCAGTTGCACGTGCTGCAATTACAATTTTGAGCAATCCCGAATTAGCGCAATCTATGGGAAGAGCCGGACGTGATTGGATTATTCGCGATTGGCGATGGGAATTGTGGTCCGCCAAATTTAACGCGCTACTTAAGTAAGCCCTGCTGCCCGCGCTTTATCAATCGCCTGCACTCGATTCTTCACCTGCAATTTTCTATAGATAGCTGATAGGTGAGTTTTCAGAGTTGTCTCTGAAATAAAGAGAGATGCAGCGAGAGACTTCATTGGATCACCTCTATGTAGTACAGATAAAATTTGAAGTTCGCGCTGCGATAAACCAAAACGGTCTCTTTTACGAGAGATTGCACCAGCCAGTTCTTTTGCTGAAAAAACTGTAGGTGCGATGAGAGCATGATCAAGTGCTGCGATGAGATCAGTGATAGGCGCGGACTTATTGACAAAGGCACTTGCTCCGGCTTGTAAGGAAGCAAGGACGAATTCATCATTTTCATTGAAGGTGAGGACGACTATCGCTAGAAGAGAGGAGATTGAGCGAGCCCATGAAACGATTTCTAAACCATTGCCATCTGGCAGATTTACATCCACAACAATTGCATCAGGATTGATTTTGGCTATCTGTGCCTGAGCTTCCAATTTTGAGGCCGCTTCAAAAACTTCAAATGTATTTCGTAGCTCCAGAACACTTCTAATTCCATTTCTGACAACTTCGTGATCATCGATGATGAGAACCTTATTGCGATTGCTCATATCAGGATGGTGATACGCGTGCCTCCAGACTCAACTATATGAATCGTCCCCTGTAGAGAATCAACTTTTTCGGTGATACCAAGTAGTCCCCAGTGACCATCTTTCATCTTCGCACCCCCAACCCCATTATCAAAAATCTCTAAGTGAGAGTGATTGTTGATGGGATAGAGAGTGATTTCAATGTGGGTAGCCCCAGAGTGAAGTTGGATATTACGTAGGATTTCCTTTGCCACGAGCAGTAATTGCGTGGATTGTTCATGATTGAGAAGCACCTCTTGAATATCAAGCTTCACGGTGAAATTTTTCGTCTTTGCCTCAATGAGGTCTGTAAGCATTTCGTGAAAAGGCTTTGACGTTTCTCGCCGTAAGAGAAGAATTTCTTCACGCACTTTTGAGATTAAGGAGTCAACTTGAAATCGAGTAGAACGCAGTTGAGCTCGTGAAGAAGTTGGGAGAGTTGAGTCGCTGAGCAGTAAATCAAGAGAGTACCCAAGCCCGACTAGATCTTGGGCAATCCCATCGTGCAACTCCTGCGCTACTTTGAGCCTTTCAGGAGTCGCTACCATTCACGTTACTTTGCAAAGAGTGCGGTGATTTCGGCAGCATATTGCTCTGCAATCACGTGGCGCTTAAGTGAAAGTTTTGCAGTCAGTTGTCCGCCTGCGATCGTGAAATCTTTCGGAAGAATGGTGAACTTTCGTATCGACTCAGCTTTCGACACAGCCTTATTCGCATCATCAACTGCTGTTTGAATGACAGCAATTAAATCTGGATCATTGACCAGAGTTTCAATTGTTGCTCCGGCCTTACCGTTTGCCGCAATCCACCCCTTGAGCATGTCTTGATCAACAGTGATAAGAGAAGCGATAAATGGTTGGTTATCTCCAACTACCATGCATTGGCTAACAAGAGGATGGGCGCGCAATCTATCTTCCAGAACTGCTGGAGCTACATTCTTGCCACCAGCTGTAACAATCAACTCTTTCTTACGCCCCGTGATGTAAAGGTAGCCTTCATCATCTAGGCGGCCTAGATCTCCGGTTTTAAACCATTCTCCATCGAAAGTTTCCTTATTAGCTTCTTCATTCTGCCAATATCCGCGCATCACGATTGGTCCGCTGATTAACACTTCACCATCATCGGCAATCTTTACCGAGTTACCTGGAATTGGGCGACCAACTGAACCGACTCGAAGGTGTTTAGTGAGATTAAGCGTTGTACCAGCCGTTGTCTCAGTTAATCCATAACCTTCAAGAACTGTAATTCCTGCACCGCGATAGAAGTGTCCTAAACGTGCACCAAGGGGTGCTCCTCCTGAGATTGCAGCGTCAACTGAACCGCCCATCGCTAAGCGAATCTTGGAGTAAACGAGTTTGTCGAAGAGCGCATGTTGGAGAGTTAAGAGCGGATTAAAGCCACGTTTATCCATGGCTTCGCTATAGGCAATTGCAACATCTGCTGCCTTTCTAAAAATTTTACCTTTGCCAGCTGCTTCGGCTCTTGCTTCGGCTCCGTTGTAAATCTTTTCAAAAATTCGCGGTACTGCGAGCACGAAAGTAGGTTTAAATGAGGCCAAATCCGGTTGCAAGCGACCAACAGGATCGCTGCAGTGCGCCAAATGAAGTCCAGCGCGAATCGCACCGATTTGAACCATGCGTCCAAAGACGTGAGCAACGGGCAAGAAGAGAAGTGTCGAACCACCAGGCTTTAAGAAGAGATCGCTTGCACCCTCAACTACATTTCCGCATTCTGAGAGAAAGTTTGAGTGTGTGAGCTGAACACCTTTGGGACGTCCAGTTGTTCCTGATGTATAGATAAGTGTTGCCAGGTGAGAAGGAAGTAATGAATTGCGACGGCGTTCAATCTCTTCATCACTGACATTACTTCCTGAATTTCGAAGTATTGAGAGAACATCATCTGTCATAACCCACACTTGCTTTGTGTGGTGAGGCAGAACTGGTGTTACTAACTCTTTATGTGTTGGAGTCTCGACAACGAGTGCAACGGATCCTGAGTCATTGAGAATCCAATCAACTTGTTCTGCGGAAGAAGTTTCATAGATTGGAACTGTGCAACCACCGGCATACCAAATAGCGAAATCTAGAATCGTCCACTCGAATCGGGTACGCGCCATGATTGCTACGCGGTCACCAATTTGAATTCCAGCTGCAACTAACCCTTTAGCAGTAGCGCGAATCTCCTCCTCAACTTGTCGAGCTGTTAAGGGCTGCCATCCATCACCCAGAGGGCGTGACATCGTGATGCGATCGGGTTCAGATGCTGCCCGATCAGCCACCAAATCTGTGAGATTTCCTGTCGTCGCAGTCGGGACAATTGCAGGAATCGTGATTTCGTTCATGCCCCAACGCTATATGTGATGCGACCTAAAAGGGAAGATTCAAACCTCAGGAATTGGTAGCCTTCGCACATGTCTGAAAAAAGCACCGCTACTGTCATCATCGAAGCACCTATCTCTGAAGTCACAAAGGTCCTTTTCGAAGTAGGTGCCTATTCAGAGTGGCTCTCCTCGATAAAGAAATCTGAAGTCATCGAAAGTGATGGTGAGGGTCGAGCCCTCAAAGCAAAGCTCTCAATCGATGCTGGAATGATGAAAGATCGTGTAACTCTTGATTACGACTGGAGCGCGGCCCCGCAATCTCTCTCATTTAGTATGGATGAAGCTGATTTGTTGACTCAAATGGATGGCACCTACACGATCAAATCAATTGATGAAGATTCAACACAGGTCACATATGAACTTACTGTGGCAGTCGGAATGCCGGTTCCTGCCATGATGATTACTAAGGCTCAGCAACAGACAATTGATGCGGCACTTAAAGAGCTTGCAACTAGAGTTTCATAGATGGGTTTTACAATCGGTGTTGATGTTGGCGGCACCAAGGTACTTGGTGGAGTCGTCGATAATGATGGTTCTGTCGTAAAAACTGCGCGCAGGGATACACCTCGCGAAGGCGGTGGCGCACTGACTCAAGCAATTGCAGATGTCGCAAAAGAGCTCATGGCAGATTTCACGATTGAATCAGTGGGAGTCTCTGCAGCAGGATTTGTTTCATCAGATCGCAAGACAATGCTTGCAACACCAAATATTGCAGGATGGAATGGAGTTGATTTAGATTCAGAGCTCACCCAATTAATTGGACTTCCTGTAGTTATTGAAAACGATGCCAACTCAGCTGCGTGGGGAGAAGCTCGATTTGGAGCCGGTCGCGGTAAAGATCATATGTTGATGCTTACCGTTGGCACAGGTATCGGTGGAGGAATTGTTGTTAATGGAGATCTTTACCGAGGTGCATTTGGTATCGCTGCCGAAATTGGACATATCCGAGTAGTGCCAGATGGACATTTATGCGGATGTGGTGCACGCGGTTGTTTTGAGCAATATGCATCAGGCAACGCGCTCATGCGTCATGCACGCGAAGCAATCGCTGCAAGTCCAGAAATTGCACGCAATCTGCTTTCTCGTGGTGATGGATCGATTGACGGACTTACAGGAAGAGCTATAACTGAAGCAGCTCGTGAAGGCGACCCTGTTGCCCTTGCTGCATTTAATACGACTGGACAATGGTTGGGTGCTGGAATCGCATCACTTGCCGTCATTCTCGATCCTCAATGTGTTGTTATTGGGGGCGGAGTTATCGATGCGGGAGATATTTTGCTGGAACCTACACGAACTGCCTTAGTTCGATATATGCCTTTTGCGGGAAAACATCCTTACCCTGAAATTATTGCAGCACAGTTAGGTAATGAAGCAGGGTTAGTGGGAGTTGCAGATTTGGCTCGACTTTAGAGCGCACTTCCATCGTCAAAAAAATCTCCATCTTTATTATCTTTCCATTTAAAAAATGATTCTCGTGCTTCACGAAATTGTTGTCTCAGTGATTTCTTAGGAATCATTGGTGGAATAAATCTCTCTGAAACTTCAAAGCTATCTAATTCATCGAGATACGTTGTGGGAGCAGATTCGTCAAGTGAGAGCCCAGCAACCATAGATTCGAATTCGGCACTGATGAGATCTTCGTCATCGAAATCGTCCTGATTACGCCTATCCCGCTCATCCATGGTTTATGTTCGCATAAATATCTACTTTCGCGCTAAATTAACCTCTATGAACAACCTGCCATACGGAACTTTGAGGGCGTTTCTGACTCCGTTCCTCATGCTCTTGTTCCGTCCAAAGGTGAAGGGTCTTCGCAACGTTCCGGCATCGGGTCCACTGATTTTGGCCTCCAATCACCTTTCATTTAGTGATTCGATCTTTATGCCACTTGTTGTTCCTCGCAAAGTAACCTTCTTAGCAAAGAGTGAATATTTCACTTCACCAGGGCCTAAGGGTTTACTGAAGAAATTAACTTTTATCGCACTCGGCCAAGTTCCGGTTGATCGTTCAGGTGGACGCCGCAGTGAAGCTGCACTTATTACGGGGCTAGAAGTTTTAGCAGGTGGAAACTCACTTGGTATCTATCCTGAAGGAACTCGTTCGCCAGATGGTCGTCTATATAAGGGACGTACCGGAATTGCGCGACTTGCGATTGAATCTGGGGCACCAGTTATTCCGATTGCAATGTTTAATACAGATAAAATTCAACCATCAGGAACTGTTATTCCCAAGGTAATGCGTGTGGGGATTACCTTTGGCGAACCAATGTACTTTGAAGGAGATTCGACAGATCTTCTCTATCTTCGAGAAGTAACTGATCAAATTATGAAGAGAATTCAGCAACTTTCAGGGCAAGAGTATGTGGACACCTATGCGGTAAAAGCGAAGAAATCTGGAATCAATACTGAAAATAACGATGAGAGCGACTAATCAATACCTAGCTCAACACGTTTGATCAAGTAATTACAGACATTACATTCAGCGCCGGAGTCAGGCATTCCGCCTTCGATTGTAGTAATTAACTCTTCAAGCAGATTGGTAAATTTTGCTGTGTCTCGTTCGACCGGCACATAGTGCTGGTTCACGCCAAAGCCGAAGTTGTTCGACGCTAATTCGCTCTTTCGTGTCTCAGTGACACCCGCCAATTTCCAGATCAGAAGTCCCATTGAAGATACCTGGAACGGTTTTCCTTTATCGGGATTTTCAAGAGCGTGGGCATATGCCTCAAGCTGAGGTGCGTAAAAGGGACCGTTATCGCGCTCGGAATCTGAGACTTTGCAATCGATTATTCCAACAGTTCCATCTTCGTAGTGGCCCAGTAAGTCATAGATACCCAATATCTTCCAACGAGTTTCAAAACCATTGACTTTTATGGGAGCACTTTTGAGCCACTGGCCCCATTGCTTGACTGTTCCGGCTTTAAGCGTCGGAGAAATATCTTGCATTGATGCTCGACGAAAGTGTTCCTCTTGAGAATCTGCAAGTGGCTTTACAAGTGGAAATTCTTTCTTGAGATCGAATTTAAACCAGTACTTAAGCCATAGGCATCGCTTGCAAGTAGAGAGCCCAAATGTGAGATCAGAGGGTGCAATGGTGTCGCGTGCTGGGACATCTGGTTTATTCATAGCGATATTCTCTCGTCAACGGCTGACAATTGCACTGATAAGGACCAGGACACCGAGAATAATCATCACTGTCCCACCGGTTGCACGTAACTTTTCTAAACGTCCGTGGTCTGTGGCTAACCATTTGCGCGCAGTTCCCGCAAGCAAGCCCCACGTTCCGTCGGAGATAAATGCTAAGACGCAGAAGACGAGTCCCATAAAGAGAAGTTGCGCTGTTACGTGGCCACCTTTGATATCAACAAACTGGGGGAGCACTGCGGCAAAGAAGACGATTGCTTTTGGGTTGAGAGCTCCCACCCAAAAACCATCGCGAATAGATTGAAAAGGTGTCGGACTTACTGGGCCTTGGTTGGTCATATCAGCTGCATGCAGTGCTCGTTTGCGAATTGCATCGATGCCTAAATAAATGAGATAGAGACCGCCGCCCCATTGCACAGCCAAGTAAGCAAGATGCGATCTCTGAAGAATTGGACCCAGACCAAGTGCGACAAGTGATGAAAGAACAAAGGATCCTGAGACATTTCCGGCAACTGAAAGAACTGCGACCTTGCGGCCCCACGCTATTGCTCGAGCGATAACAAAGAGAACTGTGGGTCCAGGCGCCAGGATGATGATCATCGCGGCCACGAGATATTCAGGTAGGCGCGTTGGGATCACAGGATGAAGGTTAACCAATGGCGAGCGTGTCGATTTGGAGAACTGGCCGCTGATGCTGTTAACTAGCGACTAGATATATCGAATCGATATAAAGGAGGAGAGATGCGTTCACGCGCCGGTTCACTGGAGTTTGCCCTGCTGGGCCTTCTCTCTGAGTCTCCTCTGCATGGATACGAGCTCCGTAAGCGCCTCATGGCGATATTTGGCCCCTTCAGGGCCCTGTCATTTTCAGTTCTCTACCCGCAACTCAAGCGGATGGTGATCGCCGAGACGATTGAGGCGAAAGAGATCGGCGTAACCTCAAAGAGAACTCGCATCGTCTACACGATTACTAAGAAGGGGTTGCAGCGCTTTGCCGAACTTAACGGCGCCGTCACTGCCGACTCTTGGGAAGATGAAGGTTTCGGAGTCCGCTTCGCATTCTTTACACCTACAACCACGATGAATCGTGTCCGCATTCTTGAAGGGCGATTACTTCGTTTACAAGAAAAAGCTGAAGTTTTGCAGAGAGATCTCAAAAATCAATCTGCAGGAATAAATAACTACCTCGAAGAGTGGCGCCGCTTCTCTCTCGAGTCTCTAGAGCGAGAAATTGCTTGGCTAGAACGAATGATAAAGATCGAGGGGAAGAAAAAGTGAATATCAAGACAGAGAAGAATGACATCCGCGTAGGAATCGTCGGAGTAGGAAATTGCGCCAACTCTTTGGTTCAGGGTGTTACTTATTACAAGGATGCAGCTATCGACCAAGAGATTCCAGGCTTGATGCATGCAGTAATTGGTGGATATCACATCAACAATGTGAAGTTTGTCGCCGCTTTTGATGTTGATAAGAAGAAGGTCGGTCTTGATCTTGCAGATGCAATCTGGGCGAGTGAGAACAACACAATTAAATTCTCAGATGTCGCAAAGACTGGTGTTCTTGTTCAACGTGGCCTAACTCTGGATGGCTTGGGTAAGTATTACAAAGAGACTATTGAGGAATCTGAAGCCACAGCAGTAGATATTGTTGCCGCATTAAAGGCAGAAGAAGTAGAAGTTCTCATCTGTTACCTACCGGTTGGGTCTGAAGAAGCTGCTAAGTTCTATGCGCAATGCGCTCTTGATGCAGGGTGCGCCTTCGTAAATGCGCTACCGGTCTTCATTGCTTCAGACCCAGTGTGGGC
>Ga0209829_10000660_pt1 | contig 30202 bp, 23 predicted proteins | sample C_140205_EF_Meta_FD_187311 | JGI IMG/M metagenome (GOLD analysis project Ga0209829, IMG submission 187311) | Freshwater microbial communities from Lake Croche, Canada to study carbon cycling - C_140205_EF_MetaG (SPAdes) (version 2) | ecosystem: Environmental > Aquatic > Freshwater > Lake... | reverse complement strand
CTTCCGTGGCGAGCAGCAGTACTACCGCAAAGACGGATCGATCATGACCGGCGAATTGCAGGTCATTCCGCACGTCGATGGCACCGGAAAAGTCGTGGAATTGATCGGGGTCACCCGCGATATCAGTGACCGCAAGGCCGCGGAGGCCGCGCTGCACAACCTCGCCGTCACCGACACCCTCACCGGCGTGTGGAACCGGCGCCAGGGTACGGACCTGATAGCGGCGGACCTGTCTGCCCGGCGTCCCGGTCAGGCCCTCTCGCTGCTCATGCTCGACATCGACCACTTCAAATCGATCAACGACACCTTCGGACACCAGGCCGGCGACCATGTGCTCATCGAGGTCGCCAGTCGGGTTCGCCGGAGTCTGCGCGGCAACGATGTGGTGGCCCGTTGGGGCGGTGAGGAATTCGTCGTCATGCTCCGGGATTGCGGCCTGCCCGACGCACTGCGACTGGCCGAGGAAATCCGATCGACAATCGCAGAGGTTCCATTCGGTGCGTCGGGCTCGCTCACGGTCAGTATCGGTGCCGCCGAAATCCGCGCAAACGAAAATCTGGCGGGCTGGCTCGGGCGAGCCGACCAAGCTCTCTATCGGGCGAAGCGTGCGGGCCGCAACGAGGTCGTCGCCGACGCGGACGCCGCAGGCTAGCGGAGCCGCGCGGGCGACGCCAGCGGAGCCGCGCCATCCAGCCGCGCGGGCGACGCTAGCGGAGCCGCGCCATCCAGCCGTGCGTGTCGGCGAAGGTTCCGCGCTGAATTCCGGTCAGGGTGTCGCGCAGTGCCATCGTCACCTCGCCGGGAGTGCCGTCGCCGACGGTGAATTCCCCGTCGCCGAACTTGACCTGCGACACCGGGGTGATGACGGCGGCGGTTCCACAGGCGAAGACCTCGGTGATCTCGCCGGCCGCCACACCCTTACGCCATTCCTCGACGTCGATCTTGCGTTCCTCGACCGCGAAGCCGGCGTCACCGGCCAACTGCAGCAACGAATTTCGGGTGATACCGGGCAGCAGCGAGCCGCTGAGTTCCGGAGTGACCAGGCGAGCCGTACCGCCGCTGCCGAACACGAAGAACAGGTTCATCCCACCCATCTCTTCGACGTACCGGCGCTCGATGGCGTCGAGCCATACCACCTGATCGCAGCCGTTTGCGGCGGCCTCGGCCTGGGCAAGCAGGGAAGCGGCATAGTTACCGCCGAACTTTGCGGCACCGGTGCCCCCCGGACTGGCGCGCACATACTCGGTGGACAACCAGACACTGACCGGCTTGATACCACCCTTGAAATACGCCCCCGCCGGGGAACCGATCACCAGGTAGCGGTACTCCGTCGACGGCCGCACCCCGAGGCCGGGTTCGGTCGCGATGACGAACGGTCGCAGATACAGCGACTGCTCACCGCCGGCCGACGGCACCCAGTCATGGTCGATGGCGATCAGCTGGCGAAGCGACTCAAGGAACAGTTCCTCGGGCAGTTCCGGAATGGCAAGTCGCCTGGCTGATGCACGCAGGCGAGCCGCATTGGCCTCCGGCCGGAAGGAGACGATCGATCCGTCAGCCCACCGGTACGCCTTGAGACCCTCGAAAATCTCCTGCGCATAGTGCAGGACGATCGCCGAGGGGTCGAGTTGAATCGGTCCGTAGGGCTGCACCGTCGCGTCATGCCAGCCCCGATCAGCGGAGTACAGCACCGACACCATGTGATCGGTGTAGTACCGGCCGAAACCGGGTTCGGCCAGGATCGCGTTCCGCTGCGCGTCGGTCGCCGGATGCGCGGTGCGCTCGACGGTGAACTTCAGCGGGACCTCGGACATGGGGGCGATTGTATAACCGTGGAGTTACCGGGTTTTGACGTCGACGAAGGGGGGCTTGACCACCTCGCACTCCAGCGCCCTGCCCCGCACGTCGACGCTCACCGTGTCGCCGTCGGATATCCCGGCAGCCGAGTCGATGAGCGCGAGTGCGATACCGACGTTGAGTGACGGCGAGAAAGTCCCCGACGTGGTGATGCCCACCGGGGTCGACCCGCTCAGCACGGCCATGTCCGCCCGCGGCACGCCGCGGCCGACCGCGCGCAGACCGCGAAGCAGCCGGGCCGGGCCGGCCTGCTTCTCGGCGAGCAGCGCGTCGCGCCCCCAGAAGGCCTCCTTGGACCAACCCACCGCCCATCCGCAGCGCGCCTGCAGGGGCGAGATGGCAAGCGACAGTTCGTGACCGTGCAGCGGGTAACCCATCTCGGTGCGCAGGGTGTCCCGCGCGCCGAGTCCGGCAAGTTGGCCGCCGTGGCCCTCGACCTCGGCGGCCAGCGCATCGAACACCACCGGCGCAGAGGACCACGGCGGCAACAACTCGTAGCCGTGCTCACCGGTGTAACCGGTGCGGCACACCCGTACCGGGACGCCGGAATAGGTGGCATCGACGAAGCCCATGTAGTCCATCTCGCTGGGCAACCCCAGTGCGGACAGCACCTCGGCGGAGCGCGGTCCCTGGACCGCCAGCACCGCATAGGACCGATGCTCGTCGGTGATTGAGATCCCCTGTGGCGCTTGGCTTTGCAACGCGGCGACCACCGAGGCGGTGTTGGCGGCATTGGGCACCAGGAAGACCTCGTGATCGCTGACGTAGTAGGCGATCAGGTCGTCGATCACACCGCCGTCGGCCGCACAGCACAACGTGTATTGAGCCTGGCCGGGGCCGATCCGGTGCAGATCAGCGGTGAGTGCGGAATTGACGAACTCCGCCGCCCCGGGACCGGCCACCATGGCCTTGCCGAGATGGCTGACATCAAACAATCCGACCGCGGTCCGGGTTGAGTTGTGTTCTCCCACGGTGCCGGCGTAGGACACCGGCATCGACCACCCGCCGAACGGGGCGAAGGTGGCCCCGCGGTCGCGGTGTCGGCTCTCCAAAGGTCCCTGCAGCAGCGGCGCCTCGGCCACGGCGTCAGTCACAGGATCATCAGTCACGGGCCAAACCCTAAACCCCGTCCCATTAGGGTTGCGCTGGTGAGCACCCAACCCGGATATCAGTCCCCCACCGTCACCGTCGCCGGCACGCTGCCCAAGCGCGGATCCGGATCGGCGGTGCTAATCGTGCCCGTCGTCTCTGACGACGACGGTTCCGTGGCGGTCGTCGACAGCGGATTCCTCGATGCCGGGGCGATCAGCGAGATCGAGGCCGCACTGCGCGCCACCGGAGCCAAGGCCACGCCCGAACAGCTCGCCCGGCTGCACGTGCCGGCGCTGCCGGTGGCCAGTGTGCTGACGGTGGGACTCGGTACCCGCCGCGACTCTTGGCCCGCCGAGCCGATCCGCCGGGCAGCCGGGGTGGCCGCGCGGGCGCTGAGCGGAGTGCAGTCGGTGATCACCACCCTGACCGATCTGAACCTGTCGGCTGCCATCGAAGGACTGATCCTCGGCGGCTACCAGATGCACGAGTTCCGCAGCGCCAAGACCGCGCCTAAGGAGCCGCCCTGCTCCAAGATCACCGCACTGAGTACGGCCCGTAACGCCAAAGCCGTTGCCGCGCGCGCAGTCGCGATCGCAACCGCGGTGGCAGGCGCCCGCGATCTGGTCAATACCCCGCCCAGTCACCTGTTCCCGGCCGAATTCGCCAAGCGCGCACAGGCTTTCGGAACCGCAGCCGGTCTTGAGGTCGAGATTCTCGACGAGAAGGCTCTGGCCAAGGCCGGGTTCGGCGGCATCATCGGCGTGGGCAAGGGTTCGGCCAATCCACCCCGGTTGGTTCGACTGACCTACCGCGGCGGCAAGGGCCGTAAGTCCGCACCGAAAGTCGCTCTGATCGGCAAAGGCATCACCTTCGACACCGGCGGCATCTCGATCAAGCCGGCCGCGGCGATGCACCACATGACCTCGGACATGGCCGGTGCGGCGGCGGTGATCGCCACCGTCGTGCTGGCCGCGAGTCAGCAGTTGCCCATCGATGTCATCGCCACCGTGCCGATGGCCGAGAACATGCCGTCGGCAACCGCGCAGCGCCCCGGGGACGTGCTGACCCAGTACGGCGGGGTCACTGTCGAGGTGCTCAACACCGACGCCGAGGGCCGACTGATTCTGGCCGACGCGATCGTGCGGGCCTGCGAGGACTCCCCCGACTACCTGATCGAGACGTCCACTCTCACCGGCGCCCAGACCGTCGCACTCGGTGCCCGCATCCCCGGGGTGATGGGCAGCGACGAGTTCCGCGATCGGGTGGCGACGGTGTCTCAGCACGAGGGCGAGAACGGCTGGCCCATGCCACTGCCGGATGAACTGAAAGACGACTTGAAGTCGACGGTGGCCGATCTGGCCAATATCAGTTCACAGCGCTTCGCCGGCATGCTGGTGGCCGGGGTGTTTCTACGCGAGTTCGTCGCCGATGGCGTGCAGTGGGCCCACATCGACATCGCCGGGCCGGCGTACAACACGTCCGGACCGTGGGGCTACACCCCGAAGGGCGGCACCGGTGTACCGGTTCGCACGCTGTTCGCGGTGCTCGAGGACATCGCGGCTAACGGCTAGGCCAACGACCGGACAACTCGGGCTCGTGACAGCGCCGGGCTGGCCGGCGCCCCGTCGAGGTGGCTGACCAACTCGTCGACCGCGGTGGCCACCTCCTGCGGATGCGACATCGGCGACCAGTGTCCGGCGCGGATGTCTCGGCGCCACAACCGCGGCACCCATCGCGCGGTGTCGTCATAGACGTAGGGCCTGACGAAGACGTCGAGGGTGTTGACGATCAACTGCACCGGAACCGACACGAAGCGGTTGCGCTCGGCATGCGTCACTGCGTGAAAGAAGTTGGCGCGGTAAATCTTGAGGCCGTTGGTGGCGTCGGCGACGAAGGTGTCGGCCCGGTGGCGCTGCTGCGCCGGAATGCCGGGGGCGATGAACCACCGATTAATCGCCCGGGCCAGGAAGGTCCGCATCGCGGCAGGCATCAGAACCGGCACTGAGAAGCCGATCATGTAACTGAAATGAGCCGCCTGCGACAGCGCACGCGCGAAGCGCCGCGGCCGGTACGGCCGCGCTAACCCGTCGCGTACGAACCGGCTCAGGTGTTGGGGGTCCGGACCGGAGATCGAGGTGTAGGACGCGACCCGGTCGGCAGCCCCCGGCCGACTCAGGTACTCCCACATCGTCGCTGCGCCCCAGTCGTGGCCCACCACGTGGACCGGCGCCTGACGACACAACGCGCCGACGACATCGGCGAAGTCATCGGCGAGGCGGGCCAGTGCATAGTCCGATACCGCCGCCGGCACCGACGACGCTCCGGCGCCACGGTTGTCGTAGCGAATGACCCGATAGTCCTCGCCGAGCAGGGCCACCACACCGTCCCAGACCACATGGGAGTCCGGCCAGCCGTGCACTAAGACCACGGTCGGGCCGGCTGGGTTGCCCTCCTCGTAGACGGCGATGCGTGTTCCGTCGCGGGCGTCGATGAAGCGGGTGACCATCAGGAACCCGAGACTGCACGCGCTCGCACCGGGGTGTCAAGGCGGGGGAGATTGCCGACTCGCGCCCCTGGCCCGGGAAAGCTGATTCACGCGCGTGCACGTCGCCGGGTCAGCACAATCAGACAATGACTGATGATCGGTCCCTGTCCCGTCGCGGGCTATTCCGATTGACCTCCTCCGCCGCCGCGGTCCTGAGCACCGCCGCTTGCACCGAACGCGCAGGCAGCAACGCGACCACGTCGGCAACGGCTACGGCTACGGCTACGGCTACGGCTACGGCTACGGCGGACACCATCTACCGCGGCGGCACCATTGTGACGATGGTCGACGACCGCCGGGAGGCGCAGGCTCTGGCGGTGGCCGACGGGCGAATCCTGGCCGTCGGCACCGAGCAGGACGTGCTCACCACCAGGGGCCCCGGTACGGTCGTGGTCGATCTGGCGGGTCGGACGCTATTGCCGTCCTTCATCGACTCGCACGGCCACTTCATGAGCGCCACGCAGGTACTCACGTGGGCCAACGTCCAGGGTGTGCCGGCAGGCCCGATCACGAAGCTGGCCGATATCGTCCCGGCCCTGCGGGATCACGTGGCAACGATGGGCCTCAAACCCGGGGGCCTCAAACCCGGCGATTGGATCATCGGCTACGGCTACGACCGCTCCAACCTCGCCGAACAGGTCGAACTGACCGTCGACGACCTCGACCCGGCCTTTCCGGACAACCCGGTCGTGCTGATCCACAGTTCCATGCACGGCGCCGTGCTCAACAGCGCTGCGTTCGCCAGGATCGGCTACGACGCGAATACCCCGACACCTGCGGGCGGGCTGATCGTCCGCAAGCCGGGCACCACCATCCCTGCCGGGCTCATTATGGAGACCGCATTTTTGCCGATCATCGACAACATGCCCCAACCCGGCGAGCGCGAAATGCTCGACAGGCTCGACAAAGCGCAGCAGATCTACGCGAAGGTGGGAGTCACCACCTGCCAGGAGGGCGCCACCCACGCCAAAGATCTGCGTTTCCTGCGCACGGCCGCCGATCAGGGGCTGCTCTACCTCGACGTGGTGTCGCTGCCGTTCATGCTCGACATCCCGGAACTGGCCAAGGATTTCGAGCCCGGGTTCACCGGTGCACCGATGCAACTCCCGGACCGGGCGCGGGATGCCTTCGGCCGGTACCACAATCACCTCAAGCTGCAAGGCATAAAGTTCGTTCTCGACGGATCCCCGCAGGGCAAGACCGCGTACTGGACCCAGCCTCTGCTCACGCCGGGCCCGGGCGGTGAACCGAATTGGCGTGGCCAACCGGTCATGCCCGCCGAGGACATCAACAAAGCACTGGCCGAGGTGTACGGCAAGGGCATCCAGGTGTTCTGCCACGCCAACGGCGACGCGGCCATCGACATGGCGATCGACGGCATGCGCAAGGCGGGCGCCCGCGCCGACGACGACCGGCGCACCGTCGTGATCCACTCACAGTGCATGCGGCCCGACCAGTTGGACCACTATGCCGACCTGGGCTTCACCCCGAGTTTCTTCACCGCGCACACCTTCTACTGGGGCGACGAGCACCTGGCCAACCTCGGACCGCAGCGGGCGGCGTTCATGAGCCCGATGGCATCCGCATTCGACAAGGGTCTGCACTGTTCCAACCACACCGATTACGTCGTCACGCCGATGGAGCCGATGCGGGTGATGTGGTCGTCGATCAAACGGACTTCCAGGAGCGGCAAAGTCCTCGGGCCCGACGAACGTATCGACATCTGGCAGGCGCTCCGGTCGCAGACCATCGAGGCCGCCTGGCAGCTGTTCGAGGAGGACCGTAAGGGCACCCTCGAACCGGGGAAGCTGGCCGACCTGGTGATTCTGGACTCGAATCCCCTCGTCACCGAGACCGACTCGCTCCTCGACATCCGAGTCCTTGAAACGGTCAAGGAAGGTAAGACGGTGTACCGGTCCGAGGGTTGACGACCCGACCCGTATTGGCCCGCCGAATGCCCTTATCGACAAGTCCCGTGCCGGTGACGGCACTCTAATGACAACTCCCGTGCCGGTGACGGCACAGTAATGACAACTCCCGTGCCGGTCCCGGCACGGTAATGACAAGATGTGGTCACCACGCTGTGGTAAGCCAGAGGCCGACCTGATCTTAGGAGTCAACGCGCATGGCCGTCTCCGTCCAGATGCCCGCACTCGGTGAGAGTGTCACCGAGGGAACCGTCACCCGATGGCTCAAGCAGGAAGGCGACACCGTGGTGGCTGACGAGCCACTTCTGGAGGTGTCCACCGATAAGGTCGACACCGAGATCCCGGCCCCGGCCTCGGGCGTGCTGACCAAGATCGTCGCCCACGAGGATGACACCGTCGCAGTCGGCGGCGAACTGGCCATCATCGGCGAGGCAGGTGAAGCCGTGGCTGCCCCACCCGCCCCGGCCGCCGCGCCCGCCGCTGCGACGCCTCCGCCCCCACCGCCGCCAGCCCCACCGGCACCACCACCGCCACCTGCGCCGGTCGCCGTGTCACCCGAACCCCAGGCACCTCCGGCGGTCACCCCGCCGGCCGCGACCCCGTCCGGATCGGCAACCTCGGTACTGATGCCCGAACTCGGCGAATCGGTCACCGAGGGCACGGTCACCCGCTGGCTGAAGAAGGTCGGCGATTCGGTGGCCGCCGACGAACCCCTCGTCGAGGTCTCCACCGACAAGGTCGACACCGAGATCCCCTCGCCTGCCGCGGGCATCCTGCTCGCGATCACCGCCGAGGAGGACGTCACCGTTGCCGTCGGCGGCGAACTGGGCAAGATCGGCACCGCAGGAGCAACCCCGGCGCCCACACCTGCCCCGACGCCGGTAGCCCAGCCCGCGCCTCCACCGCCACCGCCGCCGCCACCGCCGCCCGCGCCTGCGGCCGCACCCACACCCGTGCCCGCATCCCCACCACCACCCCCGCCGCCACCGCAGCCCGCGGCGCAGCAGGTTGCGGCCAAATCGACCGACGACAGCGGCCCGTATGTGACGCCGCTGGTGCGGAAACTCGCCGCCGACAATGGCGTTGACCTGTCAGCAGTGAAGGGAACCGGAGTCGGCGGACGCGTACGGAAGCAGGACGTGCTCGCCGCCGCCCAGCACAAGGCGCCAGCGGCATCGACCCCATCGGCCCCGGCCGCCGCTGCCCCGGCCGCTGTCGCCTCGCCATTGGCACATCTGCGCGGTACCACGCAGAAGGCCAACCGGGTTCGCAAGCTCACCGCCAAGAAGACCCGGGAGTCACTGCAGTCCACCGCACAGCTCACCCAGACCCACGAGGTCGACATGACCAAGATCGTGGCTCTGCGGGCCCGGGCCAAGAAGGAGTTCGCCGAGCGGGAGGGGGTGAATCTCACCTACCTGCCGTTCATCGCCCGCGCGGTGATCGACGCACTCAAGGCACACCCCAACATCAACGCCAGCTACAACGAGGATGCCGGCGAGATCACCTACTACGACACCGAGAACCTGGGCTTCGCGGTCGACACCGACCAGGGTCTGCTCTCGCCGGTGGTCCACAACGCGGGCGATCTGTCGCTGGCTGGTCTGTCGCGCGCCATCAACGACATCGCCGGCCGGGCGCGCTCGGGCGATCTCAAGCCCGATGAACTTTCCGGCGGCACGTTCACCATCACCAACATCGGCAGCCAGGGCGCATTGTTCGACACCCCAATCCTGGTGCCGCCGCAGGCCGCGATGCTGGGCACCGGTGCCATCGTGAAGCGGCCGCGAGTGATCGCCGACGCGGCCGGCAACGAGTCGATCGGCGTGCGCTCGGTCTGCTACCTGCCGTTGACCTACGACCACCGACTCATCGACGGCGCCGACGCCGGCCGCTTCCTGACCACGGTCCGGAAGCGGCTCGAGGAAGGCGCCTTCGAAGCCGAACTCGGACTCTGAGGTGGGCGGACGAGCCGGGAACAAACTCGTCGCCATCGCCGGATCATCGGGTCTGATCGGTACGGCCCTGGTGGCCGCGTTGCGCGCGGCCGACCACCGGGTACTGCGGATTGTGCGCCGCACACCGGCCAACGCCGACGAACTTCAGTGGAACCCCGACCGCGGCGAGATCGACCCGACCGCGCTGTCGGGTGTGGATGCGGTAGTCAATATGTGCGGCGTCGGGGTCGCCGACAAACGCTGGTCGGGTGCGGTCAAACAGAGTCTGCGCGACAGCCGCATCGACCCCACCGAGGTGATCGCCCAGGCGGTGGTGGACGCCGGCGTGCCGGTGTTGATCAACGCCAGCGGAGTGGGTTACTACGGTGACACCGGAGGCCGCATCGTTGACGAATCTGCCTCTGCCGGAACGGGTTTCCTGGCCCGGCTGTCGGCGGACTGGGAGGCGGCAACTGCACCGGCCCGCGATGCCGGAGTGCGGGTGGTGCTGGCCCGCACCGGTCTGGTGCTGTCCCCCACCGGCGGCCTGCTGAGCAAGTTACGTCCGTTGTTTGCCCTCGGACTGGGTGGACGGCTGGCCGACGGACGGCAGTACATGCCCTGGATCAGCCTCGACGACGAGATCCGCGCACTGCAGTTCGCGGTCGACAACGCCACGCTGACCGGCCCGGTGAACTTCACCGGACCCGCCCCGGTGACCAACTCCGAGTTCACCTCCGCACTGGGCCGGGCCGTCCGGCGCCCGACCCCATGGCTGGTGCCGGGCTTCGCGCTGCGCACCCTGCTCGGCGAGTTCGCCGAGGAGGGCCTGCTCGGCGGTCAGCGAGCCATTCCCGCCGCCCTGGAACGAGCCGGTTTCACGTTCCATCACAACACCGTCGACGAGGCCCTCGCCTACTCCACCGGCACCGGCACCGGGGCCACACGCCGGTAGTACCGTCGAGGCGTGCGGCAATCCATCCGGTCCAGCGCCGATCCGGTCGCGATCCGGAACCTCGGCAGTGTGGACTACGCGGACGCCTGGCAACTCCAGCGGGAGTTGGCCGACGCCAGGATCGCCGGCGGACCGGACACCCTCCTGCTGCTGGAGCACCCCGGTGTCTATACCGCAGGCAAACGCACCGAGGCACACGAACGTCCCACCGACGGTATCCCCGTCGTCGACACCGACCGGGGCGGCAAGATCACCTGGCACGGCCCCGGCCAACTGGTCGGCTATCCGGTGATCGGCCTCGCCGAACCGCTGGATGTGGTGAATTACGTTCGGCGCCTTGAACAATCACTGATCAGCGTGTGCGCCGAATTCGGACTCGACGCTGGTCGGGTGGAGGGTCGATCCGGTGTCTGGCTGCCGGCCGACACCAGGCCGGCCCGTAAGATCGCCGCGATCGGTATCCGAGTCGCCCGCGGAACCACCCTGCACGGCTTCTCGCTGAACGGCGATTGTGACCTGAGCGCGTATTTGGCCATCGTGCCGTGCGGTATCGCTGACGCCGGCGTCACATCGCTGAGCGCCGAAGTCGGCCGCCGCGTCGGCGTCGATGATTTGCGCGACCGAGTCGCCACCGCCGTCTGTGACGCACTCGACGGCCGGCTGGCGGTCTCTACTCCCGTAGCATCACAGCCGTGAGCGTCGATCCGGGATCTGATGTCGCCGGCGCTGTACCCGATGTCGCCGACCAAGCGGCTCCGGCGGCTCCGGGTAACCGCAAACTACTGCGCCTGGAAGTCCGCAACGCCCAGACTCCGATCGAACGCAAACCACCGTGGATCAAGACCACAGCCCGGATGGGCCCGGAGTACACCGCACTCAAGGGCCTGGTCCGCCGCGAGGGCCTGCACACGGTCTGCGAGGAGGCCGGGTGCCCCAATATCTTCGAGTGCTGGGAAGACCGCGAGGCCACCTTCCTGATCGGCGGTGAGCAGTGCACGCGACGTTGTGACTTCTGTCAGATCGACACCGGCAAGCCCGCCGAACTCGACCGCGATGAGCCGCGCCGGGTGGCCGAGAGTGTGGCCGCGATGGGGCTGCGCTACTCGACGATCACCGGAGTCGCCCGCGACGACCTGCCCGACGGCGGCGCCTGGCTGTACGCCGAGACGGTGCGTGCCATTAAGGAACTCAACCCGACCACCGGTGTGGAGTTGCTCATCCCAGACTTCAACGGCGAGCCCGAACTGCTGCGCGAGGTATTCGAATCGCGGCCAGAAGTGTTGGCGCACAACCTCGAAACGGTTCCGCGGATCTTCAAGCGGATCCGTCCGGCGTTCCGTTATCAGCGCAGCCTCGATGTGCTGACCGCGGCGCGCAAATTCGGTCTGGTGACCAAGAGCAACCTGATCCTCGGCATGGGCGAGACTATCGAGGAGGTTCGCACGGCGCTGGTCGATCTGCACAATGCCGGCTGCGACATCATCACCATCACCCAGTACCTGCGACCGTCGCCGCGCCACCATCCGGTGGATCGTTGGGTCCACCCGGATGAGTTCGTCGATCTGGCGGCCTACGCCGAGGGTCTCGGGTTCGTCGGCGTGCTGGCCGGACCGCTGGTGCGCTCCTCCTACCGAGCCGGCCGCCTCTATGAACAGGCGGCGCTCGCGCACCGGGCAGACCTGGGTACTCCGCCCCGGTAGACCGTGCCCTCCGTATCCTTGGCAACTATGGCGAAATCCCGCACTCCCGAGCAGACCAAGGCGGCAAAGGCTGAGGCGAAAGCCGCTGCGAAGGTCGTCTCCAAGCAGCGCCGCACCCAGTTGTGGCAGGCGTTTCAGATGCAGCGCAAAGAGGATAGGCGCCTGCTGCCGTACATGATCGGCGCGTTCCTGGCGGTGGTGGCCGCCGCGGTGACCGTCGGCATCCTGATAGGCGGAGTCACCAAGTACATGTTCATCGCGCTGGGGGTTGTCCTTGCCGTGCTGGTGGCCTTCATGATCTTCGGCCGTCGGGCGCAGAAGTCGGTATTCCGCAAGGCTGAGGGTCAGGCCGGAGCGGCCGGTTGGGCGCTGGACAACCTGCGCGGCAAATGGCGCGTGACCCAGGGGGTTGCAGTCACCGGTCACTTCGACGCCGTACACCGGGTGATCGGCCGGCCAGGCGTGATCTTCGTCGCCGAAGGCTCGCCGACACGGGTCAAGCCACTGCTGGCGCAGGAGAAGAAGCGCACCGCCCGTCTGATCGGAGACGTACCGATCTACGACATCGTCATCGGCAACGAGGAGGGCGAGGTTCCGCTGGCCAAGCTCGAGCGCCACCTAACTCGGATGCCGGCCAATATCAACGTCAAGCAGATGGACGCGCTGGAATCCAAGCTGTCCGCGCTCAGCAGCCGCAAGGGCCCGGCCGCAGTGCCCAAGGGTCCGCTGCCGCCGCAGGCCAAGATGCGCGGCGTTCAGCGCAGCGTCCGCCGCCGCTGAACCCTCCCTGACGTCGCCGCCTCACGTTGAGTGAGGAATCACGCAGACAAATCGCGAGTAGGCCCCTGCGGGGTTCCTCACTCAACGTAAGACGCGGGGCACCCCGGCCTGCTCGACCCGCCGCACGATGCCTGGCGCCCGGTCGCCGGCGAGTACTCGAATGCGCCGCCAGCCGAGTCCGTCGAGGTACTCCGAACGGGCAATATCGCCCCGGTACTGCGCGTTATCCATGCGGTGCTGCTCTCCGTCGTATTCGACGGCCGCCATGAACTCCTCCCACCCCATGTCCAGGCGATAGCGCGGATATCCGTCCGGATCCAGCACTGGGATCTGGGTCTGCGGCCGCGGGAAGCCGGCCTCGATAAGTAGCAGTCGCAGCCACGTCTCCTTCGGGGATTGCGCACCGGGATCGACGAGATCGAGCACCTTCTGCACCCTGCGCCGACCCCGGAGGCGGGGATGCGCGTCACGTACTGCGATAACGGCGTCAGCCTCGAACCGTGTTGCCCGGGCTAGTGCGTCGAGGCGTTCAACCGCCCTGCCGATCCGGCCCCGCCGGGCCAGATCGAAAGCGGTCCGCTCCACCGTCGTGCATGCCATCCCGCGCGTCTGCGTAATCTCGCCGGCCGCCAGCGTGTCGCGGCGGGTAGCGATCCCTGGGGGCGTCTTGTTGTGGGCGAGATTGAGTTCGATGACGGTGTCAGGTTCCACCCACTTAGCGCCGTGCAACGCCGATGCGGCCACTCCGCTCACGACTCCCTGCCGCCGCGACCAGAGCCACGCCGCAGCGATGCGATCATCCAGGTTCAGGGTCGTCCGGCTTGGGGTGTAGACGCCCGGAAACAGCCGTCGGTGATCAGCGACCAACCCATACCTGGTGACCAGACCCGCAGCCAGTGCTTCCTCGGCGATGAACGCTCCCACACCCGATGACCGTGCCAGATGCGCCAATGCGGACGCCACACTCATCAACACCCACATTGAGTGAGGAATTGCGCAGACAAATCGCAAGTAGGCGCCTGCAGGGTTCCTCACTCAACGCGCGAATCAGCGACGCACCACTGCGGTCGCGGTCAACCGGTCCTGGAAGCCTCGGCCGTCGCTGTCGGTGAACAGTGCCGGCACCACCAGTGCGATCAGCAGACCGCGCACCACAGCCCGCCCGGTGCCGACGTGCAACCGGCTGTCGATCGAGGCGACCCGCAGGCCAAGCAGGTTTTGCCCCGGCGTGAACCCGAACAACCGCACCGCCACGATGCCCAGGACGAACCAGATCAGCAGCACGGCCGTCGCCTGAAACGAACTGCTGACCAGACCGACGGCCACCCCAAGCCCGGCCAGCCCGTAGGCGATTAGCCAGTCGACGGCCAGAGCGGCCATCCGCCGACCCAATCCGGCCAGCGACCCCGGCCCTTCGGCAGGCGCTCCCAGCCGCTGACCCGGGTATCCGGACCCTGCGCCCAACGATTGCGGGCCCGACAGCCAGGATCCGATCTCACGCGACATGATCCAAGAATAGGCCGAAACCGGTATCGTCCCGACGCGTAACGTCACGGCAACATTCGGTTGACGGACGTGCAACATCGGCTACCTACCGTCAGCCGCGGGTCGCAGGTTAACCCGGGTCAGAGAAAACCCTCTGCCCCTACGTGCACGATGGGCCGGATTGAAGGAGTGAGTACGTGGCAAAGCACAACGCAGCCGACGACATCATCAAGCAGATCAAAGACGAGAAAATTGAGTACGTCGACATCCGGTTCTGCGACCTGCCCGGCGTAGTCCAGCACTTCTCCATCCCGGCCTCGACCTTCGACGAGAGCGTGTTCGAGGACGGACTCGCATTCGACGGTTCGTCGGTCCGCGGGTTCCAGTCGATCCACGAGTCCGACATGATGCTGCTGCCGGACCCCGAGAGCGCGCGAATCGACCCGTTCCGGGCCGCCAAGACCCTGAACTTGAACTTCTTCGTGCACGACCCCTTCACCCGCGAGCCGTACTCGCGCGATCCGCGTAACGTCGCCCGCAAGGCGGAGAACTACCTGGCCAGCACCGGTATCGCCGACACCGCCTTCTTCGGCGCCGAGGCGGAGTTCTACATCTTCGATTCGGTCGCGTTCGACTCCAAGATGAACGGCACCTTCTACGAGGTCGACTCCGAGTCGGGCTGGTGGAACACCGGCGAGCCGTTCGAGGCCGACGGCAGCCCCAACCTCGGCTACAAGGTCCGGCCCAAGGGCGGATATTTTCCCGTCGCCCCCTACGACCACTACGTCGACCTGCGCGACGAGATGGCTACCAACCTGCAGAACTCCGGTTTCACCCTCGAACGTGGCCACCACGAGGTGGGCACTGCCGGACAGGCTGAGATCAACTACAAGTTCAATACACTGCTGCGGGCGGCTGACGATGTGCTGCTGTTCAAGTACATCATCAAGAACACCGCCTGGCAGGCCGGCAAGACCGTCACCTTCATGCCCAAGCCACTGTTCGGTGACAACGGCTCGGGTATGCACGCCCATCAGTCGCTGTGGAAGGACGGTAAGCCGCTGTTTCACGACGAGTCCGGCTACGCGGGTCTTTCCGATCTGGCTCGCCACTACATCGGCGGCATCCTGCACCACGCGCCGTCGCTGCTGGCGTTCACCAACCCCACGGTGAACTCCTACAAGCGGTTGGTGCCGGGCTACGAGGCGCCGATCAACCTGGTCTACAGCCAGCGCAACCGTTCGGCCTGCGTGCGCATCCCGATCACCGGCAACAACCCCAAGGCCAAGCGCCTGGAGTTCCGCTGCCCGGACAGTTCTGGTAACCCGTACCTGGCCTTCTCGGCGATGCTGATGGCCGGCATCGACGGCATCAAGAAGAAGATTGAGCCACTGGCACCGGTCGACAAGGACCTCTACGAGCTTCCGCCGGACGAGGCCGCCAACATCCCGCAGGCGCCGACGTCGCTTGCGGCCGTGATCGACCGCCTCGAGGCCGACCACGACTACCTCACCGAGGGCGGGGTATTCACTTCGGATCTGATCGAGACCTACATCGCTTACAAGCGTGAGAACGAGATCATGCCGATTCAGATCCGGCCGCATCCGTACGAATTCGCCCTGTACTACGACGTGTAAACCCACGACGTGTAAACCCACGACGTATAAACCCACGACGTCTAAACCAACTTCGGTGGAGTCCACCCGTTCGGCGATCGTCATTCGTCGATCGGGTGGGCTCACGCAGCGAGCTATGCCCAGCTGCATCCCGAGCACGAATATCTCAATGAGGAGCGTCATGGTATCGACTCGAATTGCTGTGGCGTCCTGCCTGATCATCGGTGGTGCCGGAGTCGCGCTGGGCGGCCCGGCTAGCGCAGACCCAAATCCGCTGGGCGGCTATACCTTTGAGGCCGAGGACGGCGAGTCCGCAACCTGGACACTCGCACCATGCGCCGATCCGGCCGACAACTGTGTACAGGTCGCCGAGACCGGCAATTCCAGACGCGCACCCTGGACTTCCACCGCGTCCGTGACGGTCGGCTCGTGGATACTGTTCGTCAACCAGCCTGACGCGATCCTCTGCGACGACGGAAGTTCGGTTCCCGGCGTCAACAACTACTCCTGGGGCGCCTCCACTCTGTCCGGCTACGCCAGCATTAACACCGCCGGCGCCTGCGGTAAGGCGCCTGCGAGTCTGGCCATCCCGTTCCGGCTGACGCCGACCGGCAGACCCGTGGCATACCCCAACGCACCCATCTACGACGCGCCCCTGGCATTGCCGGCCGCCGAGCCTCCGGTCGCCGCGGGCACCGCGGGCGCCGCGCCCGCCGCGCCGTTGCCGGCCGAGTCCGACCCGGCCCTCGTCGCGACACCGGAGATCATCGCGCCCGCACCATTCGAACTCACCGAGGCTGAGGTCGCCCTGCCTGGCTTCAACCGTTGAACACGATGATTGCGAACCTCACCACCCGGCTTGACCCTTAGGTGTCGAGCTCGAGGTCCTTGCGGAACCGACGCATCCCATCGATCTTCTCGGACAGCGATGCCTTCGGGCCGGAGTAGAACATCCACGGCATCGTCACCACGGAGTCGATGCCCCCGGCGGTGGCCCGCTCGAAATGGGAGATCGTGAAGGCGTCCATAAGTGGGGTCAGCACCCGGAATCCGTCCATCGTCAAGCCTTGAGCGGCCCGTAACTCCCGCACCCGGTTCACCGATGCCAACGCCTGGTCCAGCGTGATCAGATCGCCGATCCAGCCATCGTTGCGGGCGGCCCGCCGCAGGGCGATGTCAGACAGTCCGCCGGCGTAGATCGGGATCCGCGGCGGCGTGGGCGTCATCTCCAGTCGCGGTGTCTGGTAGAACTCGCCGTCGAACTCGGTCCACCCGGGCTGCCACAGCGCCTTCATCAGGTCCAGCATCTCGTCGGTGCGCTTGCCTCGCTTGGCGAACGACTGGCCGAGCAGGTCGAACTCCTCCTCACACCAGCCGACGCCGATGCCGAGTTCCACCCGCCCTCCGGACAGGCACGCCGCTGTTCCGATCGCCTTGGCCGCCGAGTACGGGTCACGCATGGCCGGGATGTAGACGGTCGTGACGAATTTCAGCCGGGTGGTCACCTGGGCAAGCGATCCGACCAGCACCCACGGGTCGAGCCAGTCCGTGAACGGCTGCCAACGCCGTTCCCCATCCTCGGTATACGGGTATGGCGTCGCCAACGTCTCCAGATTCACCACGTGGTCCGGGATCGCCATACCCTCGTAGCCGAGTTCGTCTGCGGCCCTGGCAATTTCAATGATCTCGCTGGCCTCGAGGAAAGCACTGCTCACGTAGAATTTCATTTCGGCTCCTGCTCGCGCGCCCACATCGGCATGATGAAGACTCCTTCCGCCTCGGCTGTTGGTCCTTGTGCGTCGCTGATAAATCCACGTGCATAGGTCTTGTGATTCTCGGTGCGGTCGACGACCGCTTCGGCCCGCAGCGGCCCCAACGGGGTGCCGCGAAGATATCTGATGGTGATGGTTCCGGTGAACTTCGGTGTCATCAGCTGGTCGGTGGCGACCTCACCGAGCAACTGGTCGAGAATCATGGCACTGATTCCGCCGTGCACCAGCCCCGGCGGACCCTCGTAGACTTGGCCCAGAATGAACTCGCTCCAGCAACGCCCATCGGAATCATGGTGGACGGTCAGCGGCGGAGCCAGCGGATTGCGCAAGCCGATCACCGGGTTGGACCACACCACCGGGCGACCGGTGATCTCGTGCCGCTGGAATCGGGGTAGGCGTTCAACCTGCTTAGCGCGCAGCATCTCAGTCACCGCTTCGATCGCCGCGGTTGCGGTGGCAATAGTGTCGGAGTCCTCGTCGGTTCGCAGGCTGATGTCAACCAGATCGCGCACGGCCGTAGTCAGTGGCGCGTACCGGTCGTAGAGCTCCGTGTACTCCCGGGCACCGATCTGCTCGAACGTATTCTGCATAGCTCAGCTCCCAAAGACTTTGTTCACAATGGTTTTCGCGCGCCGAGTGACGCGCAGGTAGTTATCCAGAAACTCGCTGCCGTCCCCGTTGCGCCAACCCGCCGCGACCGCCACGGCATTGAGCTGACGACCCGGGCCGGGCAATTGGTCGGTCGGCTTGCCGCGCACCAGAACCAGAGCGTTGCGGGCCCGGGTCGCCGTAAGCCAGGCATCCCGTAACTGAGTCACCTCGGCTTGCGGCATCAGCTCAGCGGCAGCGATGGCATCGAGAGCATGCAACGTCGAGGCGTTTCGCAGCGCGGGTACCGCGTGGGCGTGGCGAAGTTGCAGTAGTTGGACGGTCCATTCCACGTCGGCCAGTCCGCCGCGCCCGAGCTTGGTGTGGGTGTTCGGATCCGCGCCGCGGGGTAGGCGTTCGGCATCGACGCGCGCCTTGATCCGGCGGATCTCAAGTACCGAAGCGGGTGACATCCCACCTTCCGGGTACCGCACGTGATCCGCTATCCCCACGAAACGTAGTCCCAGATCGGAGTCGCCAGCCACCGGCCGCGCCCGCAGCAGCGCCTGGACCTCCCACGGCTGTGCCCACTGCGCGTAATAGGCCGCATACGATGCCAACGTGCGCACCAGCGGACCGTTGCGACCCTCCGGGCGCAGGCCGGCGTCGATCTCCAGGGGTGGGTCGTCACTGGGCGCGCTGACCAGGGTGCGCAGTTGCTCGGCGACCGTCATGGACCACTTGACCGCACGCGTCTCGTCGACTCCGGCCGCCGGCTCGCAAACGAACATCACGTCAGCATCGGAGCCGTAGCCCAACTCCCATCCACCGAGCCGGCCCATCCCGATCACCGCGATAGCCGCGGGTACCGTCCCGTCATCGTCGAGGTTGGCCCGGATCACCGCCTCCAGCGCGCATTGCAGTACCGCCACCCAGACCGATGACAGTGCAGCACAGACACTTTCAACATCGAGCATGCCGAGCAGGTCGGCCGAGGCCACCCGGGCCAGTTCCCGACGGCGCAGGGTCCGCGCGGCTGCGATGGCCCGCAACGGATCGGGATGGCGACCGGCAGAGGCGACGAGGGCTCGCGCCACCACCTCCGGATCGACATCCAGCAACTTGGGACCAGCCGGACCGTCAGCGTACTGGCCGATAACCTCCGGCGCCCGCATCAACAACTCGGGCACGAATGCCGACGTGCCCAGAACCCGCATCAGCCGTTTGGCGACCGCACTCTCGTCGCGCAATGTACTCAGGTACCAGCGTTGGTCGGATAGTGCCTCGCTGACCCGCCGGTAGGCCAACAGGCCACTGTCCGGATCGGGGGTGTCCGACAGCCAGTCCAGCAGTCGCGGCAGCAGCACCGACTGCACCCGGCCGCGCCGGCCGCTCTGGCCAACCAGAGCACCGAGATGGGTCAGTGCACTCTGCGGGCCTTCGTACCCGAGCGCAGCGAGTTGACGTTCGGCAGCCTCAGGCGACAGACCGGCGGCGAATCCCAGCGATGGATCCACCGACTCCAATAGTGGTTGGTAGAACAACTTCGCGTGTAGCCGCGACACCCGAACGCTCTGCCGCTTGAGTTCTTCGCGCAGCACACCCAGCGCGTCACGCGTTCCGTCGGGACGAACATGCGCGGCGCGGGCCAGCCACCGCAGCGCCTCGTCATCGTCGGCCGCGGGAAGCATATGCGTCCGCTGCAGACGTTGCAGCTGCAACCGATGCTCAAGTAACCGCAGGAACTCATAGGACGCGGTGAGGTTCGCCGCGTCGTCACGACCGACATAACCACCGGAACCCAACGCGGACAACGCATCCACCGTCGAGGAGACGTGCAGCGAGGGATCTGTGCGGCCGTGCACCAGCTGCAGCAGTTGGACGGCGAACTCAACATCGCGCAGCCCGCCGGTTCCCAGCTTGATCTCCCGCTCACGAACATCAGCCGGCACCAACGACTCCACTCGGCGCCGCATGGCCTGAACCTCGGGCACAAAATCCTCGCGTTCGCAGGCGGTCCAGACCATGGGCATCAGCGCCGCGACATAGCGTTGCCCAAGTTCGGTATCACCCACCGCGGGCCTTGCTTTCAGCAGCGCCTGGAACTCCCACGTCTTAGCCCACCGCTGGTAATAGGCGATATGGGAATCCAGGGTTCGCACCAGCGCGCCCTGCCTACCCTCCGGTCGCAACCCGGCATCCACCGCAAAGAAGGCATCCGAAGCCAGCCGCATCATCTCCCCCGCCACCCTGGTGGTGACGGGTCCGGCATCCCCGCCGACGAAGATCACGTCGACATCACTGACGTAATTGAGTTCGCGCGCTCCGCATTTGCCCATTGCAATCACAGCCAGCCGGGCAGCTGGAGTATCCGGGGCACACACGGTTGCGATAGCGACCTTCAGGGCGGCATCCAGCGCCGCGTCGGCAAGGTCAGAAAGGTGCGCGCCCACTGCGGCGAACCGCAAAACCGGCTCATTCTCGACAGTCGGCGCCAAATCCAGTGCAGCCAAGATCAGCAGTTGATCGCGATAGAGCCCGCGTAGCTTTGGCATGACAACGCTTGGCGTGGAACCGAATTCGGTGATGCATTCGGAAAAAATGCGCCGCAGCTGTTCAAAATCCGGCAGCACCACCGCGCCTTCGAGCAGATGCCATGCCTGCGGATTCGCCACCAGGTGATCACCGAGGGCGAGTGAGGACCCGAGTACCGACAACAGTCGGCCGCGCAACGCGCGGTCCTTGAGCAACGCGGCATCGAGTTGGTGCCATTCGTCACCGAGAGCTTCAGACAGCCGAACCACGGCATGCAGTGCGGTATCTGCATTCGCTGCCCGCGACAGCGACCACAACAGTTCCACATGCGCGTCGGTGTCCCAGCCCAGCGCAGCGAGGTTGGCGGCGGCCGACGATTCGACTAGGCCCAGCCGGCCCACGCTGGGCAGGCTCGGGCGCTGCGTCGCGGGTTTGGCCACGGTGACGACGTTAGCCCAGACGAGGAGCGAGTCCCGAGGAGGAGGCGGGCTAGAGGGCCAGGTATTTCTTCAACTCGAACGGAGTCACGTTGCTGCGGTACTCCTCCCACTCCGCGCGTTTGTTGCGCAGGAAGTAGTCGAAGACGTGCTCGCCGAGCGCCTCGGCAACCAATTCCGAGCGCTCCATCTCCGCCAGCGCCACACCCAGGCTCGACGGCAACTCCCGGTAGCCCATCGCGCGCCGTTCCTCGAGCGTCAGGTTCCAGACGTTGTCCTCGGCCTGCGGTCCGAGCACATAGTTGTTCTCGATACCGCGCAGTCCGGCAGCCAGCAGCACGGCGAAGGTCAGATACGGGTTGCACGCCGAGTCCGGACTGCGCACCTCGACGCGGCGCGAGGCAGCCTTTCGAGGGGTGTACATCGGAACCCGCACCAGCGCTGAGCGGTTAGCCGCGCCCCAGGACGCCGCCGTCGGCGCCTCACCGCCGTGCACTAGTCGCTTGTAGGAGTTCACCCACTGATTGGTCACCGCGCTGATCTCACTGGCGTGCTCAAGAATTCCGGCGATGAACGACTTCGCGACAGCCGAGAGTTGCAGCGGGTCATCAGCGCTGTGGAAGGCGTTGGTCTCGCCCTCGAACAAGCTCATATGGGTGTGCATGGCCGAGCCGGCATACTCGGCGAAGGGCTTGGGCATGAAAGACGCGCGAACTCCCTCGGCGAGCGCGACCTCCTTGACGACGTAGCGGAATGTCATCACGTTGTCGGCCATCGACAGCGCGTCGGCGTAGCGCAGGTCGATCTCCTGCTGACCCGGCGCGCCCTCGTGGTGGCTGAACTCCACCGAGATACCCATCTGCTCGAGGGCGTCGATGGCGTGGCGACGGAAGTGCGGGGCGGAGTCGTGCACCGCCTGATCGAAGTAGCCGCCGTTGTCGGCGGGCACCGGCACCGAGCCGTCGTACGGGCCGGGTTCGAGGAGGAAGAATTCGATCTCCGGGTGCACGTAACAGGAGAATCCCAGGTCGCTGGCCTTAGCGAGTTGGCGGCGCAGCACATGACGGCTGTCCGCCCACGACGGCGATCCGTCGGGCATGGTGATATCGCAGAACATCCGCGCGGAATGGTGCTGACCGCCACTCGTCGTCCACGGCAGCACCTGGAACGTCGACGGATCAGGACGGGCGACGGTGTCAGACTCGAAGACCCGGGCGAAACCTTCGATTGAGGACCCGTCGAATCCGATGCCCTCCTCGAAGGCACCCTCGAGTTCGGCCGGCGCGATCGCCACCGACTTGAGGTAGCCCAGCACGTCGGTGAACCACAACCGGACGAAGCGGATATCCCGTTCCTCCAGCGTGCGCAGGACGAATTCCTTCTGCCTGTCCATCACGCGAGCCTAGGCAGCAGCTGTTAACTCTGTGTTACGTCGGCAGGGCCGGTCCCGTCGAGGTGGGGCTAGCAGCGCAGGTCGCCCGGAACCACATGATCGACAAAATAATTCGCCACCGCGTCGTCCACGCACGCATCGCCATCGAAAACCGCCGTGTGCTGGGTGCCGTCAAAGGTGATCAGCGGCGCGCGCAACTGGCGAGCCAGGTCCACGCCGGCCTGATACGGCGTCGCCGGATCATGGGTCGTGGACACCACAACGACACTGCCGGGCGGTGCCGGTGACGCTGAGTGCGGAGTCGACGTCGGCGGCACCGGCCAGAACGCACAGAGATCCCGGGGGGCGAATCCGGTGAACTGCCCGTAGGAGGAGAACGGTGCGAGTTCACGCATCCGCCGATCGGCGTCAGCCCAGACCGCCGGGTCGGCGGGCGTGGGGGCGTCCACGCACCTGATCGCGTTGAACGCGTCCTGGCCGTTGTCGTAGTGGCCGTCGTCATTGCGGCCCTGGTAGTCGTCGGCGAGCATCAGCAGAGCGTCGGCCTTGGTGCCGCGGGCCAGGCCGAGCAGGCCCCGGGTGAGGTACTTCCAATACTGCGGCGTGTACAGCGCGTTGAAGGTCCCGGTGAGGGCATCCGCGTAACCCAGTCCGCGGGGATCGGCGGTGACAGCAGGTTTGGCCACCAGCGGATCCACCAGTTGGTGGTAGCGATTCGAAAACTGGGCCGGGTCGGTGCCCAGCGGGCAGTCCGACGACTTGGCGCAGTCGGCGGCGTAGTCGTTGAATGCCACCTGGAAGCCCGCCATCTGGTTTACCAGCGAGTCGATCGGATTCTCGGTGGGGTCGATGGCACCGTCGAGAACCATGGCGCGCACCCGGGTCGGGAACCGTTGCAGATACGCCGTACCCAGTTCAGTGCCATAACTGAAGCCGAGGTAGTTGATCTGATCCTCGCCGAGCGCCTGCCGAACCGCGTCCATATCCTTTGCCGCAGAGGCGGTTCCGACACCCGCAAGGAAGGCCTTTCCCATCCGGTCCAGGCACTGCTGTGCCAGGGACCGGTTGAGTTGCTCGATGCCCGCAACGCCGACCTGGCTGTAGTCGACCATCGGGTCGCGACGCCACGCGTCGAACTCCGCATCCGTGCGGCAACGGAGTTCCGGAGTGGAGTGCCCGACGCCGCGCGGATCGAATCCGACCAAATCGAAATGTTCGGTGATCGGACCGTCGGAGAGCACGTCGGACATATTGACGACGAGATCGACAGCGGACGCGCCCGGCCCGCCGGGATTCATCAACAACGCCCCGACCCGACGCCCCCGCGCCGGAATTTTGATGACTGCCAACTGCGCCTGCGCCCCAGTGGGATCGGAATCGTCGACCGGCACCGGCACCGTGGTGCACACCGCGGTGGGCAGATAGGCGTCAGCGATGAACCGGTCGCAACTCCCCCACCCGGGCTGCGGTGGCGTCTGGTCAGTTCCGGGCGTCGCATCAGCCGGTCCCGCCGTGATCCCGACCGTCAGCACGGTGCAGAAGAACAGCGCCGAGCCGATTCGACCCGTGCGTCTCATGACCGACATCGTGGCACGGAATAATTCACGGGCGCAGCGCCCGACGGTCACGCCTCGATATCGGAAGTGCAGCGGTTCAGCAGGTGGCGTCGGGCGGCGGCAACGTCAGGTCGATCAGGTAGGCGGCGGCGTAGTCATCGATGCAGGTATTGCTTTGGAACACCACCGTGTGCTGAGTTCCGTTGAAGGTCAACAACGCTCCGCCGAGTTGCTTGGCCAGATCCACACCGGCCTGATACGGGGTGGCCGGGTCGCCGGTCGTGGAAACCACCAGAATCGACGGGAGGCCGGGTGCCGCCACACTGTGCGGGGTGCTCGTCGGAGGCACCGGCCAGAACGCACACGTACTCATCGGGGCGTGTCCGGTGAACTCCCCGTAGCTCATGAACGGAGCCACCTCGCGCATCCGGCGATCTTCCTCAATCACCTTGGCGCTGTCGGAGATCGGGGGCTGATCGACACAGTTGACGGCAACCCGCGCGTCGGTTGCGTTGGTGTAGTGACCCTGTGGGTCGCGGCGCATGTACATATCGGCCAGCGCCAGCATGGTGTCGCCGCGGCCCTCGGTCATCTCGGTCAGGCCACGGGTCAGGTGCTTCCACAGGTTGGGCGAGTACAGCGCCATGATGGTGCCGATAAGAGCGTCGCCGTAGGACAGTCCGCGCGGGTCCCGGGTCGGGAGCGGCTTGTCCACCAACGGATTGACCAGGCTGCGGTAGACCTCGACGGCCTTGTCCGGATCGGTTCCCAGCGGACAGTTGACGTCCTGGGCGCAGTCGGCCGCGTAGTCGTTGAACGCCTTCTGGAATGCCTCGGCCTGGTTGATATCCGCCTGGATCGGATCGGCGTTGGGATCGACCGCGCCATCGAGGATCATCGCCCGCACCCTGTCCGGGTAGGCCTCGGCATAGGCCGCGCCGATCCGGGTGCCGTAGGAGTAGCCCAGGTAATTCAGCTTGTCATCGCCGACCGCCGCGCGCAGGGCATCGAGGTCCTTGGCGACGTTGGCGGTGCCGACGTTGGCCAGGAAGTCGGGACCCATCTTGTCGATGCAGCGTTGGATGAAGGCCTTGGTATCGCTCTCGATCCGCGCTACGCCCTCGGGGCTGTAGTCCACCTGCGGATCGGCCCGCAACCGGTCGTTATCGGCATCGGAGTTGCACCACACCGCCGGGGTGGACGCGCCGACTCCGCGAGGGTCAAAACCAACCAGGTCGAAACGCTCACGCATATCGCGTGGCAGTCCCTCAACGATGCCGCTGGCAGCCTCGATCCCGGACTCCCCCGGTCCGCCGGGGTTGATGATCAGAGATCCGATCTTCTGGCCGGTGGCCGGAAACCGGATCAGTGCCAACGTGGCTGCATCGCCGTCGGGTTTGCCATAGTCGACCGGAACGGCGATCTCGCCGCACTGTGCGCCCGCCGGAATCGGCATCGCATCACCGCCGCTACCGCCGGCCCGCGGGCACGGCCCCCACTGCACCGATTGCCCAATCTGTGGTGAGGCCAGCACCGCCGTGCCCGGAATAACGGTGCTGCAACCGCTCGACGAGAGTACGGCTGCCAGAGCGGGAAGCACCAGTGCGGCGCGAGCCGCACGTGGGCGTTGGTACAGCTTCATTCCAACCATGCTGCCACGTTCACCCGATGCGCCGGGAGCGGCGCGTCGGTTCGGCGTTACCGGCGCCGGGATTTGGTGGCCGCCAAGAGCTCTTTCATGCCCGAGGCGAAATCATCGGCCATCTCGGCCAGATCCGGCAGCAACTCCGGGCAGGAGATCAGGCCGACGTTGAGCTTCCCGTTGAGCGACATGACCGTGATGTTCAGGCCGGCCCCGTGGAAGATCGGCCCCAGCGGGTACATCGCGTCCACCTCGGCGCCCAGGAAATACAGCGGAATCTGCGGTCCGGGAACATTCGAGACCACCAGGTTGTGAACGGGCGACTCAGTCAGCCGGCTGTTGGCGTACACCCGCATCGCCACACCGAATATCGCCGGCCCGGCGAACTGACTCCAGTCCTGCAGCAGCGTGGCCCCGATCGCCGCGCTGTGTTCCTTGGCGTTGGTGTTGTCCCGTGCGATCGCCCGCAACCGTTCGCCCGCGTCCTCGATCTGGGTCTCCAGGTTGGAGAACATGCCCGAAACCTGGTTGCGGCCCGGCCGGTCCGAGCGGTCGTGCACCGACACCGGCACCATGGCCACCAGGGAAGCTTCCGGCAACTCGCCCCGGTCGAGCATGAACTTGCGCAGCACCCCGGACACCAGGGCCATCACCACGTCGTTGACCTTGACATCGAAGTGGTCCTTGACCTTCTTGATGTCGGTGAAGTCGAGCTGGGCGAACGCCACATTGCGGTGTGCGGTGATGCTCGCGTTGAACGGCGTGTGGGGCGCACCGAAGGGCGACGCCATCGAACGGCCACCGGCCGCCCGGCGCACGGATTCGACCACCGTGGTCACCGTCTCCGGCAGGACCTTGGTCGCCAGACTGACCGGGCGGGAGACGAACCGGCCCAGCCCGCCGAGGGCGATCCGGAGCGGATTCACGTCAGAACTGCCCGGCACGGGCACCGGCGGCGGCGCCTCGGGTTCGATCGAACACAACTGCGACATCAGATTGGCACCGGTGACGCCGTCGACCGCCGCGTGGTGCACCTTCGTCAGGATCGCCATCCGGCCACCCTTGCGGGCGTCGGTTCCGCCCAGACCCTCGATCGCCCACATCTCCCACAGTGGATGCCGACGGTCCAGGGGCAGTGCCGCCAGGTGGCCGCAGACTTCGGCCAGCTCGGCTCGGCCACCCGGCGCGGGCAGACCGATGCGGTGCAGGTGGCGTTCGACGTCGAAGTGGTCGTCCTCCACCCACACCGGATGGTCGAGGTTCAGGAAGCTGTTGGCCAGTTTCTCCCGGAACGTCGGAATCGCCGTGATGCGCAGCGCCAGTTCATCGCGCAGACGTTCGAAGCTATAGCCACCCGGAATGGTGGACGCGTCCAACTCCAGCACCGAGCACACATGTAGTGGCTGGGTGGGAGTTTCCAGGTAGAGGAAGCTGGCATCGAGTCCGCTCAGCCGCTGCAGTTGCCGCATGTCGCGATGGTAAGCCCGACGATCCCGCGTTGAGAGTGAACTCGCAAACCCGTCAGATCGCCATCGATTCCCGGTATTCGCTGTGAGAAAAGGCACTCCACCGCAGCTGCCGCCGGGGCCGCGACAGTGGCACAATGGAGAGGTCACTACGAACCCGGGGACCTGAATCAGGCCACGAGGATCGATCCGACGAACACTGGGGACCATCATGTCAGAGCAGTTGCTCTATGGCGGGCCGGTCGCATCGGCCCCCACCGAACCGCGCAGCAGGATCCGCACGCACCATCTGCAGCGGATGAAGTCCGAAGGCCACAGGTGGGCCATGCTCACCGCCTACGACTTCTCCACCGCTCGACTCCTCGACGAAGCCGGAATCCCCGTGCTGCTGGTGGGTGACTCCGCCGCCAACGTCATCTACGGCTACGACACCACCGTGCCGGTCAGTGTGGACGAGATGATTCCCCTGGTGCGCGGCGTGGTGCGCGGTGCTGAGCACGCACTCGTGGTCGCCGACCTGCCGTTCGGCAGTTACGAAGGCGGACCCGCGCAAGCACTGGTCACCGCGACGCGGTTCCTCAAGGAATCCGGCGCGCACGCGGTCAAACTCGAGGGCGGCGAACGCGTCGCCGACCAGATCGCAACCCTGACCGCCGCGGGTATCCCGGTGATGGCCCACATCGGGTTCACCCCGCAGAGCGTCAACAGCCTCGGCGGCTTCCGGGTGCAGGGCCGTGGCGACGGCGCCGAGCAGACCGTCCACGACGCCATCGCGGTGCAGGAGGCGGGGGCGTTCGCTGTGGTCATGGAGATGGTGCCAGCCGAACTGGCCACCCAGATCACCGGCAAGCTGACCATCCCGACGATCGGTATCGGAGCGGGCCGCAACTGCGACGCTCAGGTGCTGGTGTGGCAGGACATGGCCGGACTCACCAACGGCAAGACGGCGAAGTTCGTCAAGCGTTTCGGCGACGTTGGTGGCGAACTGCGCCGCGCGGCCATGCAGTACGCCGACGAGGTCGCCAGCGGGGCATTCCCCGCTGAGGAGCACAGCTTCTGACCGACGCGCCGGGCGCGACAGTCCGGCCGTCATGTTCACTTGAGTATGCGACCCTGACCGCCGAACTAAAGCCGGTGGATGCGAGTGAAGGTGAAAATGGCGAAGGCTGGGGGCTCGTCCCGTCACGTTGAGGTCGAACGAAAGTTTGACGTCGAGGGTGCCACCGTGTTGCCGTCCTTCGATGGGCTCTGGGCGGTGACGCGTATCGAGCGGCTCCCGACGCAAATTCTCGAAGCCGTGTACTTCGACACCGCCGCACACGATCTGGCCACCAATCTGGTGACGCTTCGCCGCCGAACCGGTGGACCCGACGCCGGTTGGCATCTCAAGTTGCCGTCCGGTCCGGAGGCGCGCACCGAGGTGCATTCGCCATTGGGGTCCGGAACCGGCGCCACCGACGTGCCCGCGGAACTGCTCGATATCGTGCTGGCGATCGTGCGCGACCGCCCGCTGGTTCCGGTTGCCCGCATCGCCACTCATCGCGACGTCACCATGATCCACGGCATCGGCGGTACTGCGCTGGCTGAGTTCTGTGACGATCAGGTCAGCGCTGCGCGGATCGATCCAGGCGACGGCAATCCCGTTGACGAACAACGGTGGCGGGAGTGGGAACTCGAATTGATCGACGGCGAGGTCGACGACGCCACGGTGCTGCTGGACCGGCTGGGCAATCGACTGCTGGACGCCGGCGCCACCCCGGCCGGTCACGGCTCGAAACTGGCCCGGGTGCTAGGGGATTCGGCTTCCGACCGCCCGGGACCGCCGACCGATCCGGTGCACCGAGCGGTGGCCGAACAGGTCGAGCGCATGCTGGTGTGGGACCGCGCGGTACGTGCCGACGGTCACGACGCGGTACACCAGATGCGGGTGGCCACCCGTCAGATCCGAAGTCTGCTGCAAGCGGCTGAGGATCAGTTCGGCCTCACCGATGACGCCTGGGTGCTGGGTGAACTACGTGAGCTTGCGTCCGTCCTGGGCACCGCTCGCGACGCCGAAGTGCTTGCCGAGAAATATGCCAGGGCACTGGATGCTCTTGCGCCCGAACTTGTGCGCGGGCCGGTACGGCAGCGACTCGTCGACGGCGCCCGCCGCCGATATCAGACCGGGTTGCGCAGATCGTTGACGGCAATGCGGTCGGCCCGCTACTTCAGGCTCCTCGACGCCCTGGACGGCTTGGTCGTGACGCAACCACCGGCCGCCGATGACGACCGGCCGCCGGCCAACATAGCTTCGAGCTACCGCAAAGTCCGCAACGCCACCAAGACGGCGCGAGCCGCCCAGGGAGCGGCTCACGATGATGCGCTGCATCGAATCCGCAAGGCCGCCAAGCGACTTCGATACGTCGCGGCAGCCACCGGTGACGAAGGCGTCGCGAGCCGGTCGAAGACCATTCAGACCCTTCTCGGCGATCACCAGGACAGCGTGGTCAGCCAAGAGCATCTGATGCAGCAGGTCGACGCCGCACACGCGGCTGGTGAGGACACCTTCACGTACGGGGTGCTCTATCAGCAGGAGACGGCCGTTGCCGAGCGCTGCGTGGCGCAACTCGACGTGGCGCTCTCAGAGTTGCGCCGCAGTGTTCGTCAGGCACGTAGGGGCGGACGAGCCGGCCTGTAAGCCGGATTCTGTTCCGCACCGCGAAACGGTGCGGCGGCGACCATCCATCTGGGCACACCGTCGCCGGGTGCCTCGAGCGGCCTACCCGCAGGCTCGGGCGAGCAGCCCTCGATCGCCTGCGCAGCCGCACCGTGAACCCGAGGGCACGGTGCGGCCTCTTGGCCTTGCTTCGGGTGGGGTTTACCGAGCCATCCCGGTCACCCGGGATGCTGGTGCGCTCTTACCGCACCGTTTCACCCTT
>Ga0209829_10000658_pt1 | contig 30228 bp, 30 predicted proteins | sample C_140205_EF_Meta_FD_187311 | JGI IMG/M metagenome (GOLD analysis project Ga0209829, IMG submission 187311) | Freshwater microbial communities from Lake Croche, Canada to study carbon cycling - C_140205_EF_MetaG (SPAdes) (version 2) | ecosystem: Environmental > Aquatic > Freshwater > Lake... | reverse complement strand
ATAGCCATCCATCCTCAAAAAACGTCGCTCAAAGTTCAAATGTGTGGCATCTATTTTGGATCGCAAATCACTCACCTTGAAGAATCAACAAAAACCAATAACCCTCTCAATCGGACTCTAGTGAAAACACCCAACAACATCCAAAGCATGAACTATCATAGTAACGTACGGCTGACTTTCCAAGGTCGAGAGAGTCTTTTCAAAGCAGTGACCGAAGAGGAATGGACTCTGAACAAGGCAGCTGCCTACTTCAGAGTCAGCGAAGCGACGGCGGCCAAGTGGGCTGGTCGTTCAGAAGTCGATCGTCCCTAAAATGACTCGCTCAGCAACCCCCCATCCTGTTCGCCAGAGCTCTGGCGAGTGGCACTCCTAGGTTATTCAACCAAAAGTTAGTCAATGCAAAATCCGATGAATTCAATCAAATATATTGTGAGTGCCAGCCAGGCCGGCGCCAAGCTCGACAGTAATGTGCTGACCGGCGGTGGCACAGATGACACGGTGGCGCTACAGACGGTACTTGATCAGGCGCCCAAGCTTGGCCGCCTGCATCTGATCATGGATGGTGCGGCGCTGGTGCGCGGATTGAACGTGCACTCCAACACCACCATCGAGTGCCCTAACCCGGCTTGCGGGTTCTTCCTGGCCGACGGCGCGAATCGCGCCATTCTGCGCAACGCGAACCCCACCCGCGGCGAGATCGTGGATTGCAACATCACTATCCACGGCGGCATCTACAACAACAACCGTCGCCATCAACTCCATCACACGCCGGACAACCAGTGGGTGACGGCGATGGACTTTTTCGGCATCGAACAACTGACCCTGCGCGATATTGTCATCCGCGACCAGCGCACCTTCGCGGTGTTCGTCTCCAACTTCAAGCGCGTATACATGGAGCATATCGACATCCTGCTGCATGATCGCCAGGAGGCCGTCAACACGGATGGCCTGCATTTCTGTGGGCCGGGACAGTTCCTCACGTTGCGGGATATCCACGGCTGCACCTACGATGATTTCATCGCGCTGAATGCCGACGATGCGCATTCCGATTTCAACGAACGGGGCGAATTGGTGAACAATGGCGCTTTCGGCCCCTACGCATCATTCGGGGACCTCACCGACGTGCTCATCGATGGGGTGGTGCTTGACGAGGCGACGCAGGCCATTCGCTTCCTATCGCGGGCGTCCCGGATTGATCGGGTGATCGTGCGCAACGTGTTCGGGGTCTACCGCACGTACGGCTGCTTCATGGACACGTACGGGTCGCGCGGCGGGAATTTCGGCCATATCGTCTTCGACACGATTGACCTGCGGACGCTCGAGGCCTGGATCACGAATGATGTGGACTGCCATGCCTTTCTCTTCGCCATTGGGGGCCGACATGAGGCGTTGACCTTCCGCAATCTGCATCACCACCATCCCGGCGATAACCGCCGCCTGATCTGGGTGAAGAGTGATGGCAAGGTGGGGGCATTGACCGTGGACGGCTTGGACATCACCGCGGACCGTGCGCTCGATGATCCCCGTTACATCATCGTGGACGGACAGGTGGATCGCCTGCGCTTGCACAATATCCAGGTCACGCATCCGTCGGATGCACCGGCAACTGGCGCATTGTTAGAGATCGGCGAGGGCCAGAAGCCTCATGGAATCAAGAACCTACAATTGCAAGATGTCAACGCCACGCAGTTGGGCACCCTGGTACGTCAACTCGGCGGCACGATCGGCCGCCGCGATGAAAACAATGTGATCGTCACAACAGAAAAGGAGTGAGCATGAAGCAACTATTCATGGGTTTAAACCTCGGGCTTAATGGCGAACAGTCTCCCAGTGTCATCCACCCCTTGCATCCTATTCAATAGGATGCCATCTGCGACAGCCAGTCGATGAGGAACTTCATTGGGGTGGATCTTGGAGGAGAGAGCGTGCCTGATGCGACGACTTTGCTAAAGTTCCGGCATCTGCTGGAAGAGCAGAATCTGACGCGGGCGATCTTTGAAGAGATCGGGACGCAACTGAAGGCCAAGAAGCTCCTGATGAAAGAAGGGACTATCGTGGATGCGATCATCATCAATGCCCCCTCCTCAACAAAGAGTGCGGAGGGCAAGAGGGATCCGCAGATGCATCAGACCCGCAAGGGCAACCAGTGGAACTTCGGGATGAAGGCCCATATTGGAGCGGATGCAGAGTCAGGACTAGTGCATAGCCTTGTGGCGACATCAGTCAATGTCAGCGACATCAGCCAGACCAAGCATCCCCTCCATGGAGAAGAGAAGAGGGTTCCACGCCGACGCGGGAATGGGAGCACCGGAAGGCCCAGGTGCGCTCCCAGGTGGAGCATCCCTGCCACATGATCAAAAACCTCTTCGGATACGGGAAGGTTCGATACCGGGGACTGGGAAAAATCTCGCCCAACTTCACAGCCTCTTCGCCCTGGCCAATCTGGTCATTGCCGGACGCATGCTCCGGAAGGCTCAAATGGCATGAATCCATTGGAAATACACTCCTCTAGAAGCAATGGATCCCGTCATTGGAGTCCCAACCACCCCAACAAACTGCTAATCCAAGAATTATCATCGGCACGGTGTGATCAAAAATTCCGCTCCAATCTCTTCCTCCCCTCACAAATCAACCAACCTTTGAAAAAAAGCCCTTTAATCAGCACTTCCCTAGGTATCTCTTGGGTCTGGTGCAATCCCCTCTCGACACATCCGTCACTTATGAATATCCCGCCTTTTTATATGTTTAATGGAATGTCGCTGATCGCTGGCTTTTCTTTAACCTCAGCTTTAAGGTCAACGGACTCATGAGTTCCACTCCCCTACTTCATGACATTTTCATTCCTGACGGTTTAGCTGTTCAGGAGGCCGTCGCCCGGACCACACACCTTGGTATCGGGGCTCATCAGGATGATTTGGAGTTCATGGCCTTTCACGGGATCGCCGAGTGCTTTTATTCCACCGCAAATTGGTTCGGAGGGATCATCTGTACCGACGGATCGGGCAGCTCCCACTCCGGTCCCTACGCGGATATGACTCCCGCTCAACTCTCTCTGATCCGGATGCAGGAACAACGAACGGCGGCCACGGCTGGCAGATATTCCTTTGTAGCGCAGCTCGGCTATCCGAGCCGGGAGATCACCAAGCCACTTGGCAGCCCGTTGGTCTCTGACCTGGTTGCTCTCTTCGGCCGGATGAAGCCCGGCGTGGTGTACACCCACAATCCCGCGGACAAACATGAAACCCATCTGCGAGTGCTTGTCGCGGTGCTCGGGGCCCTGAGGGAAATCCCCACCTCAAATCGTCCCTCTAGCCTCGTGGGTTGCGAAATGTGGCGCGGACTCGACTGGCTGCAGGATGATGATAAGCTCGTTCAGGATGTGAGCGGGCACGGTAATCTGGCGGCGTCCCTGAATGGTCTCTTTGATTCCCAGATCTCCGGAGGCAAGCGCTACGATCTGGCCGTTGCGGGAAGGCGGCAGGCAAACGCTACCCTGCTTGACTCGCACTCTGGCGATGCCTGCAGCGCGGCCTCCATCGTTATGGACCTCACCCCTCTCGTTGGAGCTGACACCTCCGATCTCGTTGATTTCACCCTCGGATATGTCGACCGATTCCGCGAAGATATCAGGAACAAGCTTAACCGCGCTCTGGGCCTGTAATCAAAAGACAATCTATCGCTCACCATGGAAGTCATCATCACTGCGGACCCGTCCTCCGCCTCCCGTGTCGCGGCTCGACGCATCGCTCGGCTTGTCCGGACAAAGCCCGACGCCGTTCTCGGCCTGGCCACGGGAAGTACCCCAGTGGGACTCTATACGGAGCTTATCCGGATGCACCGCGAGGAGGGGCTCGATTTTTCCAGTGTGCGCACCTTCAACCTGGACGAGTACCTCGGCTTGGCGCCCGATTATCCTGCCTCCTACCACCGATTCATGGAGGAGAACTTCTTCCGGGGCGTGAACATTCCCCGTGAAAACATTCTTCTTCCAAACGGCCTCGCCTCTGATGTGCCCGCTCACTGCGGGGCCTACGAGCAGGAAATCCGCGAAGCGGGGGGAATCGATCTGCAGATTCTCGGAATCGGTTCGGACGGCCACATCGGGTTCAACGAGCCTGGCTCCTCGCTGGCTTCCCGTACCCGCATCAAGACGCTGACTCCCAGTACCCGTCAGGACAACGCCCGCTTCTTCAATAAACCGGAAGATGTCCCCTATCATGTGATCACCATGGGGATCGGGACCATCATGGAGAGTCGTTCCATCGTGCTGCTCGCCTTCGGAGCCGGTAAGTCCATGGCGGTTGCTGGAGCAGTCGAGGGAGCTCTCAGCGCGAGCAACCCCGCCTCCATTCTTCAGCTGCACCCGGATGCCAAGATCTATCTTGATGAGCATGCTTCGAGTGACCTGAAACGCGTCGATTACTACAAGTGGGTTTTCCAGAACAAACCCGCCTGGCAGGCCGACAGCTAGGAATTCATAGATGACTTGAAGCTGAAAAAGCAAAATACACACCATTTATCCATGGCCCATTTTTCCTCTACCCGCTACAACGAGATGATCTACCGCAGATGCGGCAAGTCGGGACTCAAACTCCCCGCTATCTCGCTCGGTCTTTGGCATAACTTCGGCGGCGTCGACCCCTTAGAGAACCAGCGCGCGATAGTGCACAGAGCTTTCGATCTTGGGATCACCCATTTCGACCTTGCCAATAACTATGGCCCCCCTGCCGGATCGGCTGAGGAGAATTTTGGGCGTGTTCTCCATTCCGACCTTGCTTCTCACCGGGATGAACTCGTCATCTCTACGAAGGCTGGTTATCACATGTGGAACGGACCCTACGGTGAATGGGGCTCTCGCAAGTATCTGCTGTCTTCTCTCGACCAGTCTCTAAGCCGCATGCGGCTCTCCTATGTCGACATCTTTTACAGTCATCGGTTCGATCCGGAAACCCCACTGGAAGAAACCATGGGAGCACTTGCCCAGGCTGTCCGCAGCGGCAAGGCACTCTATGCCGGAATTTCCTCCTACCCCGTCGAGCAGACCGCAATCGCAGCTCGGATCATGCGAGAGTTAGGCGTCTCCCTGCTCATCCACCAACCTTGCTACAACCTCCTGAACAGGGGCGATGAGGAGGCCCTACTCGACACTCTCCACAAGGAGGGAATGGGCTGCATCGCTTTTTGTCCGCTTGCCCAGGGACTGCTCACCAGTCGTTATCTCCAAGGCATTCCGGAAGACTCCAGAGCCGCCAAGACCCACGGGGCCTTGAGTGCCGATCAACTCACTCCCGAAATGCTGAGCACGCTCGTTTCCCTGAATGAAATCGCGTCTGCCCGTGGCCAATCGCTTGCCCAGATGGCCCTGGCCTGGGTGCTGCGCCGTTTGGAAATGACAAGCGCTCTTATCGGAGCCTCCAGGGTGGAACAGATCGATGAGAATGTCGCGGCACTCCGCAATTTGGAGTTCAGTGCCGAGGAACTCGCGATCATCGACCTGAAATCATCGCAGAAATGATCCTGCTCTAGCAGGACGTCCGATCTGATGCCAAAAATGGCCCTTAGGGAGCGAGCGGCACAAAGTTGACAGTGACGGCCTTCTCACCGGCTTTGGGCTCATCATTCACCGTAACGAGTAGGTAGCCGTAGGTATTCTGCTTGTGGTCGATGCGCACGAGGTCATAACCGTCGTGACCGCCGAAGTACGTCTTGTCGGGATAGAAGGGGGCTCCAGCCGTCCCGGCGACAATCTGGTTGAGTGCGTAATCCGCAGGCCATCGCCAGTTCCGAATCTCCATCCAGTCGTAGAAGTGGTCATGACCGACAAAGAAGTACTCGCACCCGTAGTTGCGGAGAAGTTCCAGGAACTTGTCCCGATCCGTTGGGCGGAAGGCCATGTTGTCGGTGTCGGGGTGGCAACCCGAAGTGAATGCCTCCTCGTGGGCAAAGACAAAAATGTTCTTCACGCCCTTGGCCTTGAGTTCTTTGAGTGAGGACTCCAACCCCTTGAGATCGACTTGATGTGGGGCGGCCGGATTGTACTGATCGACCGCGATGACAGCGGTTTCGGGATGATCGGGTACGATGTACGAGTAGCTGAAGCCTTTCTGTCCCGGGAAGTTGTTAACCTTATTTGCGGTGAGGCCGGGCTCAAATGCCGCCAGCCAGGCCACGCCTTCAGGATCTCCATTGGTCTCATGGTTACCGCGCACTGGAAGGATGATGAGGCCGCGTGCACACTGAGCTACCAGCTTCTTCCATTCATAGAATTGTTCCGCGATTTTCTCCGGAATCCGTATATTGTCGCCGTAAACAAGGTCGCCGGTGAAAAGAAGGCAAGCGGGCTTTGCGACAGCAAGTGCCTGCATCAGCTTGGTAAGGACTTTGGTGTGAATTCCGCTGGGATCGACCTGATTCGCCCGCACATCAGTCCGGTCATCACCCACGACAGCAAACGACCAGGCTGCCGCCCTCAACTCAGGAAGAGTGATCAGGAGAAGGGCAACAAGAAATGAGGTCCAGCGATTCATCAGACCTTCTATGGCACAGTGCCAGTGATTAGGAAAAGCCTGAATCGTCTTGGTCAAAGAAGCAGATGACCCGTAACGGCAGCGAGAGGAACCGCGATCCAAGCAGGAACCTTCAGCGGAGAAAGCATAGCAAATGCACCGAGGGCTAAAAGAATATCAAGAAATGAGGAGATACTTTCTTTCCACAAGCGATCGTAAAGAGCGGCCAGCAGGATTCCAACCACCGCCGCATTGATCCCTAACATCGAGGCTTTGGCACTTGATTTGGCACGCGATTTGTCCCAGTAAGGGAGCGTTCCCGCCACAAGAAGCCATGATGGGCAGAAAAGAGCTAGGGGACACCAAACCCCTCCGATCCAAGCATGGAAGCCTCCCATGATGACGGTGCCGAGATAAGCGGCAAAAGTGAACAAGGGGGCCTGGCATTGATTGAACGGCACCATAGCCAGCCAAGAAAGCATCGTTGCTGATCCATACCTGTCAAACGAACCGAGAAGGCAGTAGAGGCAACACCACATGACCTCCGCCGAAAACCAAGGAACCGGCATGATAAAAACGAAAAAGTTAACCAGACGACTTTTCTGCCAGGCGATCGTATCCTGTTCCAATGTGGCGGCACCTGGACGGGCCAGCTTTGGCCTAAGGGGTCGGGCAATGCCGAGGCGCCGATCACGCTGGGTTCCTATGGTTCAGGGGCAAAACCGGTCGTTGACTCCAAGGGCGTGGACGGCACGTCCGCCATCAAGCTCTACAATCAGGAATACTGGACTGTCGAAAACATGGAGGCGTGCAACTGGGCCACGAACTACGGAACAAGATGGGGCATTCACATCAGCGCCGACGACGGCAAGATCAAGCATGGGTTCAAGATCGCCGGCAATACGGTGAGGGATGTTTATGCGAGTCCGGTTCGAGCGTCGAAAAAAGATGCGGCCTTTCCGAGTTTCTATGATGTCGGCGGTATTTACCTGAAAGTTACGGGTGCCGGCAGAGCCGATGGCGTCCTGATCGACGGGAACCAGGTGACGAATATCATCGGCGTGGGGATCTCTTTTTGGGGCCAGGGTGAAGACGGCAAAACGTTCGTCATGAACTACGACAACTGCAGTCCGCATGTCGTGGTCCGGAATAATACGGTGAGCCGGACCGCCGACGGCATCCTTATCTACGGCACGGATGACGAACTAGTGGAACACAATCTGGTGGAGTATGCCGGAAGTCTCGGTGTAGCTGGTAATCCGGGTGTCGGCACGGAATACATTGCCGGCCTGTGGCCGACCCGGCACGTGAATGGCTTATGGCAGTTCAATCAAGTGCATCACACAGCCAAATGGAGGGGTGACAATCAGGGTTTCGACAACGATTGCTACGTGAAGGGTGCCACCATCTTTCAATACAACTTTTCGCATGACAATGCCGGGGGGTTCTTTCTCGACTGCATCGATATGGATCATAATCAGGCCGACAAAGGGCAGACGATCGCCCGCTACAACATCTCTATGAACGACAAGATGCTGGCTGTTTTCACCAGAGGAAAGTGCCTTGTATTACACAAATATGGGTTCTATGCCCCTGGCGCCCAGCTTGCTTGCAGTTACATGGCATTGGCAAAAGTAAAGCAGAAAAAACTGTTTATTAACAATATCTTCTTGTGTCGCGCTGCCTTACGTGTTAGGGCTTTATTGCAGCCACACCGCCTACTTCGGCGGTGCAGCGGCCGCGCCGGTCGATAGCAATGCAATCCTTGCTGACCACATGTTCACCGTCCCCAAGGGGGGGGTGAGTCCGGCCGGCTTCCAATTGCAATCAAATTCACCATGCCTGAATGCCGGGCTAGTGATGACCAACAACGGAGGCAGGGATTTTTGGGGAAAACCCGTGTCGTCGACCGTCGCTCCTAACGTGGGCGCGTATTGTGGCCGTGGTGCACATGAAGGGGAATTGCTCGCCAACGGCATCCCGACCGTGGGTCCAGTCTTCCAAAAGACCAACGCAGGGGTACCAAAGTAGAAAAAAATCCCCCCTCGCAGTTTGGAGTGGGTAATGTTGTGAAGCAGAAAAAGTCTGGAGTAGAGCATCAACTTGGCCTGATACAGCACCAGTGTCCTCCACAATGACGCCGACTCCCCCGAGGTTTCTGGCCTACCGCGGGACGATGTGGATAAATCCCTGGTAATTCGTCTGCCCTCCGGGGATGTAGATAATGGAATATTTATTAACTAGCACGCTGGGAGCGGCAATCGTACTGCTGGTCGTGCTGGTGATGACGGCCTTCCAGAGCGCGTTATTGCTGCTGGTCAGCAAGGTTCCCTGGTCGGTGAAATACAAATTGGTGCTCATGCTGGTGTTGGTGATGCCTGCCGAGACCGAGCGGATGTTCTGAACGATGACAGCCGCCACGCTTCCCTGGATGGCTTGGCGGTAGCTCATCTGGCCGGAGGCGATCAGGCCGATGAGGGGGATCATCACGATGGCGATGACCCCGATGGCGATGATCACCTCGATCAATGTCAAACCAGCCTCGGCAATCGTTCGGCGGCGTTGGGGTATGCGGGATGTTGGCATGATGGGGTCGATCCGCTGAACTAACTCTTCATCAAGGTTTGAAGAGTGTAAACAAAAAGACTGGCCTTGAGCAGTTACCTAGATCTCCCCAGAGGCGCTGTTTTCTTCTGGTCTCCATGCAACACCCATCCGGCCGGCCTGAGGGAATGTCAAAGGGGGAGTCTTTTTTGACCGTGCGTTTTTTAGGTTATCCCAATTTATACAATGGAATCGGGGAAACAGAGAAAACGTGTTCACCAAAGTGGTGAAGGGACTCAAGACAGAAGAAGAGATAAAAATCTGGAACTCATTGAGGTCTTGATCAAATCTCCGTTCCCGCAGGGGCCCTGTCGGCAGCGACAAGACGCTCGTAGAGGGGTTGTAGGCCTTCGGGAATGATCCGCGTCCCGCTCAGCATCGGCATGAAGTTCTGATCTCCGCTCCAGCGGGGAACAATGTGCAAATGAAGGTGATCTTCAAATCCAGCACCTCCGGCGATGCCGATATTGAATCCCACGTTGAACCCCTCGGCCTTCGTGACTTCCCGCAGGAGATGCTGGGCATGGATGGCAAGGTTCCAGACGTCGAGGGCCTCTTCCGTGGAGAGATCCTCCATGCGGCCGGTCCTCCTGTAGGGGACGACCATGAGGTGACCCGAGGAGTAGGGGTATTTGTTCAGGATCAGGAAGGCATTCTTTCGACGGCAGACGACGAAATGGGCCGCGTCATCGCTGGTCGTGGCAGCTTCAGCAAGAAAGTCCTCTCCGGTGGTCCGCTCCCGACTGAAGTATTCCACGCGCCAAGGAGCCCAGAGCGACTCGAGATGTTCTTTTGGTAAACTCATTATTTCTTAATGAACCTGTTTCGCCGGTTTATCCAGACATTCAAGCAGGGCATCAGCGGCCCTTACCGAGGCAGGGTGCTCGCTGCGATCCCCCAGCAAGGTCACGACAGAGGCAAGATCCGCCGCAAGTCGTTCCCTGGCCTCGGTGCTATTGAGTAGTCTCAAGGCCTCGTCAGCAAGAGCGGCCGGAGTGGCGTTATGCTGGATGAATTCCCTTACCACAGGACGGTTGGCCAGGATGTTGACGATGCCCAGATAAGGGACCCGGATGACCCGGATGCCGACCTCATAGGTCAAGGCGGCGACCCTGTAGACTAGGGCATAGGGAAGACCCAGGCAGGCGGCCTCGAGCGTTGCGGTTCCGGAGCAAACAAGGCCGGCTGCCGCGTGGCGCATTAGGTCCTTGGAGTTGCCCGAGGTGATGGTCATCTGCACATTCTGCCCGGATGCCATCGCGCGCATGAGTTCCGCATGGGCCGGCGTTGCCGCAGCAGCCTCGATCCGGATCTCGGGTCGTGACTTCAGAATGAGTCGCGCTGCACCAAGCATGGCCGGGAAGATCTTGCGAACCTCGCGTTCGCGGCTTCCGGGAAAGAGCCCGAGGAGGGTCTCATCGCGCTGTGCGACGGGGACGGGATGCAGTTCCCCGAGCATCGGGTGACCGGCGAAGACAGTGGAAAGCCCTGAGGATTCGTAGATTCCTTGCTCGAAGGGGAAGATACAGATCATCAGGTCGAGTGCGCGTGCCATCTCGGGGATACGCCGGCGGTTCCAGGCCCAGACCTGCGGGCTGATGTAGTAGATGACCCTTGTCGGGATCTTCTTTTTCCGGATCGCCTTGGCTAGGCGCACATTGAATCCGGGGTAATCGACCAGGATCACCGCCTCGGGGGGGTCGCAAGACAGTTCGTCGAGCAGTGACGCAAAATTTTTTTTGAAATAGCCGTAGTGGCGGAGCACATCCCAGAGCCCAAGCACTCCGGCCTCGGAGATCCAGTTGTCCATGGTGCCTCCAGAGGCAACGGCTTCGGACCCCATCTTCGGGCCACCTTTGCCCGTGAAGCGGATAGCAGGATCACGCTCCCGGAGGGAGTGCATGAGGGCTGCTCCGTGCATGTCGCCACTGGCTTCACCGGCAACGATGGCCAGATGCCTGCCCTCCTGCGTCATGCGATAAGGGGTGTGGTCTTTTTGAGTGGGTCGGCCTCCTCGATCTGCCTGGTGATCTGGATGGCCAGATCGAGCGCGGCGGCCGCTTCACGGCCGGTGACGCGGGGAATAAGTCCTTCCCGGGCGCAGGTGACGAAGGCGGCGAGTTCGCGCTGAAGGGACTCGCCCTTCACCACCTTGACCCGCTCCCGCTTGATCGCGCCTTTGTTGAGACGCAGGATGTAGCCGCTCTGTTTCTGGTAGTTAAGCGAGAGATAGGCATCCTCCTGAAAGATGCGAATCTTGCGGACCTTGTCGCGACTGATGCGGCTGGCTGTCAGGTTCGCGACGCAGCCGTTCTCGAAGCGGATACGGACATTGGCGATATCTTCCCCCTTGCTGAGGACGGCGATGCCGACCGCATCGACGCTGATGACCGGAGAGCGGACCAGATGAAGCAGGATCTCTAGGTCATGGATCATGACATCCAGGACGACCCCGATATCCATGCTCCGGTTCGGGTAGGGGGAAAGGCGCGTGACCTCAAGAAAGCGCGGGTTGGCAAGCTGCTGCTCAAGGGCTTCAAGACCGGGATTGAAGCGCTCGATGTGGCCGACCTGGAGGATGCAGTTGTTCTCGGCGGCAGTGGCCGCGAGTTCCAGGGCTTGGGCTGTGCTGGTGGCGATCGGCTTCTCGATCAGGAGATGTTTGCCTTTTTTCAGGAGAAAGGTGCCGACCCCGTGGTGTGATTCTGTCGGGGTGGCCACGGAGGCGACATCGACCAGTTCCGCGAATTCTTCGAGAGAAGCGCAGGGCTTGCCGCCGTACTTCGATGCTGCTTTTTCGGCATTCGCCCGGTTGGCGTCGTAGATGGCGACAAGTTCGCAGTCGGGAAGCTCGCTGTAGATGCGGGCGTGGTTGATGCCGATGCTGCCTGGTCCGACGACGCCGGCGCGGATAGTCTTCATGATGGGATTCCCCAGAGGGTAATGTTGTGTTGGGTGGCGAGTGACTGGACGTGGTCCTTGTCGAGAAAGAGTGTTCGTCCCGCCTCCAAGGCGATGGCCACGACTCCGGCCTCGGCCGCCGTCTCCAGCGTGCGGGGGCCGATCACCGGGACATCGAAGCGCATGTCCTGATGGGGTTTTGAGACTTTAACGACGACGGCACCCCCCTTCCCGAGTTCGCCTCCCCGGCGGATAGTGGAGTCGGTTCCGTCAAATCCCTCGACGGCGAGGACTGTTCCATTCTTCACGACGACGGTCTGGCCGATGTCGAGGCGGCTCACTTCCTTGGCGATACTGAGACCGTAGGCAATATCCTCCAGAAGTCGGTCTTTCGGCTTGGGACCAGCGATGAGACCTTCGCTGGAGAGTTGCTTTTCGAGGAAAGTCGTGGCGATCAGCAGGGGGATGCGCGCCTTCTCGAGCTCACCGGCGATCGCCCCGAAGAGTGTCTCGGCATTGCGTTCCTTCAGCTTGGACAGCAGGAGCAGGGCGTGAAAATCGGGCCGCAGGTCAAAGAGATTTCCCGGGGCGATCTGGCCCGCCATCATCGAGGCGGTGGCCCCGCTTTTCTTGGCGGCAGTGATCAGGCGGCCGAGTTGGCCAACGTGCATCCAGTGGATCTCATCCACAAAGCCCGCCAGCGCCGGATCGGTTTCCCCCTCGAAGGCGGCGGCCACGATCCTAGAGACACCGGCCTCCCGCGCGCCCTTGGCGGCAAGTCGGGGATAGGAACCGTTGCCGGCGATCAGAAAGAGTGTCTCGGGCTTCTGCACGATCCCGGAGGCTAACTGCAATAAAGCCGGCGAGACAGCCAGAAAAACGCCTTTCCGTTCTTCATTGGGGAGAGCATTCTTTTGCTGCATGAAAGCCTCCTTGATCGTTGGGTTTTTTCTGGTGCTGCTTCCAGTTATTGCCCTGGCTAACCGGCTGGATGTCGGTGAGGGTGAAGCCGGCAAGGATCTGGTTCTCCATAAGAGAGATCACCTGAGGGTAAATCTCCCGGCCAATCCAACCACCGGATATTCCTGGAGTGTTCTCTGCACGCCGCCGGGTCTTGTGAAACTGTCGGGAGAATCCCGTTTTGAGCAGTCAAAACATAGCCTCGGTATGGTGGGAGTGGGGGGAGAACAATTCTGGGAGTTTCGAGCCGTGGCTTCCGGGAAGATGATCCTCAGGTTTTCCTATGCACGATCTTGGGAACACTCGGTTCCCCCCGCGCGCGTGATTGAGTGGTCCGTTACGATCGGGAAATGAAACGCGTCGTCCATTGGTTCCGCCGGGATTTCCGGATCACCGACAATACCGCGCTTTCAGCCGCGGTTGCTACCGCGGGTCCTGACGGGGAAGTCATTCCGGTCTACATAACGAGCAGCTGGAAGGGATCGCACGAATGGACCGGCCCGGCACGTCAGCAGTTCCTCTGCGGCTGCTTGGCCTCATTGGCTAACAATCTGGAAGCCATCGGTGGTCGGCTCATCATCAGGCGCGGCGATGCTGTGAAGGAACTGGAAAAACTGCTCGCCGAGACGGGAGCGACAGCGATTTTTGCCAACCGCGATCCCGACCCCTTTGGGCGTGCTGTTGAGGCTCGGTTGGAATCCCTGCTTAAGCCGAGGGGAATAGAATTCTTGCTGCACAAGGATGTCTGTATCCATGAGCAGCATGAGGTGCTGACGGGTCAGGGAACTATCTTCCGGGTCTTCACTCCCTATTCCAAGGTCTGGTTCGGCCTGCCAAAGCCCTCTCCGGGGCCTGCGATCAAAAAACTCGTTACTCCTTCCGGTATCGCATCCCGTCCACTTCCCCAACTTTCCGATTGGGGACTGAGTTCCTCCGCCACGCTCCCCGATGCGGGAGAGCGCTCCGCCCGCGAACGCTTGAAGGTCTTTGTTGCCGGGTCCATGGCTTCCTATGGTGAGCAACGCGATCTGATGGGGATCAACGGCACCTCGCATCTCTCGCAGGATCTTCGCTTCGGCCTGATCTCGCCGCGTCAGATTTATGCTGCAGCAAAGAAGGTGGAGGAAAGTCTGCCTACCGAGGGTCGGAAGAGCACCATGAAGTTTCTGGCCGAAATCGTCTGGAGAGAGTTCTACATGCAGCTGCTCTGGCATTATCCGGAGTTGCTGGACCACGAGTTCAACTCCAATTGGCGGGGAATGAAGTGGCCCGGCTTGCCTGATTACCCCGATAGCTCGGAGGCATTCCAACGCTGGCGCGAGGGAATGACGGGTTTCCCGATCGTCGATGCGGCGATGCGTCAGCTCGCCGCGACAGGCTGGGTGCACAACCGCGCAAGGATGATCGCGGCGATGTTCCTGACCAAGGACCTGCATTTGGACTGGCGTCTCGGGGAGGCCTTTTTCATGCGCTCCCTCGTGGATGGCGAAATCGCCAGCAACAACGGCGGATGGCAGTGGAGCGCCGGGACGGGAGCCGATGCGGCCCCGTATTTTCGCATTCAGAATCCCTGGAGCCAGACTAAGCGCTACGACCCCGAGGGGACGTATATCCGGACCTGGATTCCGGAGTTAAGGAATGTCTCCAATGCCTCCTTGCTGGATCCATCCTTGGATGGATGCTCCATCGCACCGGGGTATCCTGTGCCGATGCTGGATCACTCCGCAGAGCGAGACAGAACGTTGGAACTGTTTGCCCGTCAAAAGGAGCCGGGGAAGCGCTAAAGCGCTTCCCGACCGCATCTATCGGGGGTATTGACTGATCGGCAGGGTTCTTCTCGCACTAAGATCCTTGTGGATCAGGTTCTCAAGATAGTTCGAGAAAGATCGATTTTCCTCGGTGGCAGCCTGTACGGCTAGCGCCTTGATTCCGGGATGAATGCGGAAACCGGTGAGGATTTTTGTTTCGGTCTTTCTTTTGGAAAGAATTTTTTTCACGAAATCTATTTACTAGCTTTTACTGAACTCGTAAACAACAGAATTTAATAAGGTTACAATTATAGAGATATTCAAAAAAAACCGATACTCATTAGTTATACTATAATATTATATTATTTATACTCTCCTCTCTATCATCCTGATAGGTTGGATCTTGAAAGCAGGCATTTCGGGAATTTAATAAATATCTGACAGCAAAAACATTACATCAACGTGGCGCCCATTTCGGCCAGCGGTGAACGCTCGCCCTTGGTCAGGGAGATGTGAGCGGTGAGTTTATGGCCTCGCAGTTTGTTGCGGGTATGGACAAGGCCGTTGGAGCGGCGGTCGACATAGGGGTTGTCGATCTGGGCGGGGTCGCCGACCATGACAAGCTTGGATCCCTTGGACATGCGGGTAACGACGGTCTTCGCCTCGAGAGGGGTGAGTTGCTGGGCCTCGTCCAGGACGAAGAAGCGATTCGGGATGGAGCGGCCGCGGATGTAGCAGAGGGCCTCGATCTCGAGGAGTCCACGCTGGATGAGTTGCTCGTAGGGCTTGAGCGGGGGCGTCTGTCCTCCCCCGTTATTATCTGTCTGCTGGAGAGACTGCTTTTTCTGTTTCTTTCGCTCGGAGGCATGCTGAACGACAGCACTCTCGGCACGTTGGGGATGGAGTGGGAGAAGCACCTCGAAGGCGTCGTAGATCGACTGGAGCCAGGGATGGAGCTTTTCGTTCAGGGTGCCGGGCAGGAAGCCGAGTGTGTCGCCCATGGCAACCACAGGGCGGCTGACGGTCATGCCGTTGTATTCGCGCTGTCCTGTGAGGTAGAGACCTGCGGCGACGGCCATGAGGGTCTTGCCCGTTCCGGCCTGGCCATAGCAGGTGATGAGTGAGATGGAGGGGTCGAGCAGGGCGTCGAGGAAGCAGAGCTGCCCGAGATTCGCCGGGCGAAGCTCGATGCCGCGCGGCATCTGGAGGGTCTGGGGAACCTTAAGGCGCTGGAAGTGGCCATCGCCGACATGGCGAGCCGGCATGAGCTTCTGCTCGGAGGCCTCGAAGAGGACGTATTCGTTGATCTCGAGTTGACCGGTGCGGCTCTCTTCCAGGTCGATGCTCTGGGCGCTTCCGAAGCGCTGAAGCTCATGGGCCTCGACCTGGATCTTACGGAGCTCCCCCTCTTCGGCATCTTCGGCGGAGACTTTATCGTTGAGGTAATCCTGGCACGTGATCCCGAGGGCCATCGCCTTGAGCTGCATGTTCAGATCCTTGGTAATGAGGATGGCAGGGGTCTTCTCCTGTTCCTGGAGGGCGAGGCAGGCCGCCATGATCTTGTGATCGACCTGGCTCTTGTCAGGGAAGATTTCTATGAACCGCCTGATCGCGGCGGAAGGATGCTCGGAGTTCAACGCATCGTTGATGAAAATGCGAACGGTCCCTCCCCCGGCGGTCGGAACGCCGCTGATCACTTTGTTGGTCTGATGATCGAAGGTCTGGGTCAGGAAGCGATGCACGGTCCGGGCGTTGGCCCCGCGCTCGGTCTGCTCGTTCTTGAACTTGTCCATCTCACCGAGGACCTCCACCGGAATGAAGATATGGTTGTTCTCAAACCGGTTCAGGCAATACGGGTCATGAAGCAGGACATTCGTATCCAGGACGAAGTTCTTCACTGCAGGCGCTTTTTTTTTACGTTTCCCTTTGCCGGCGGCCTGAGTTGGCGGAAGTAGGACGCTTTGTTCTTCGGAGTTTTCCAGTGGGGCTGTTGGATGCATAATAGGTGTTTTTATGGTGATGAGGTTTTGATTCACGGAACATGGAAGTGGCGTGAAGTCACGGAATTATGGGACGACGAAGATGCCTCTGCGCGATCTCCGACCGGAGATGCTTAAACCAACTCGAATCAATCTGGTGACGGGAGTTGTTCAACTCGTCTTCCTGTATTGCAGTCGCGTTTTGGTTGCACAACAGAAAAATTGTGGCATTTCCGTCTTTTGTAATATCCGGACCACCACAGATGGTGTGATCACTGCATTAACGAGACGATCCAACCAAGCGTTGCTCCATAGAGCATGTGGGCCAGAAGCTGCGCCAGTCCGGTACCCAGTCCCTTCTCATGATATCCCGCGATCGGGTGATGCTCCATGATCACGATGCAGACAAGCAGCATGATAATCGCTCCGTGCAGGCTGCCGAGCAGCAGCCCTGTCATGGCATTGAAGGGGAGGCGGGAGAGATGCAGAAATCCCGAGTAGAGAAAGGCAAAGAGAATACCCATCGCGACATGGAGCCAAAGGCCCAATCTGAAGATCCTCTCCCGGCGACCCGTCATCAGGGACCCAACTGCGCGAATCACATCGATCTTCCCCCACCCTATCCAACGCGGAAGCAGAAGGAATGACGTCATCACGAACGTGCCGGCGATTCCGCCTGCCAGTAGCGAAAGTATGGTCTCCATGACTTATACTACGACTCTGTTGGTCGAGAAGAAGGGGTTAAGGAGTAAGGGATTTGCGTATCTTCATTCACGGCATGTCGGCAGGTGTTCCCTATGTCTTCAACCACGGGTGTAGCCTATTTCCTATCCCCCGAGTCTTCGCCAACCTTGACCTCGCAAAAGGCTTGCGGTTTTCTGAATGTTTAATCCGCACGACATGATTTCCATTACCATTCCGATCTATAACGAACACGGGGCCATCGAGGCCCTGTTTGCAAAGATCAAGGAGGTGATGGATCATCTCGGGCGCCGCTACGAGGTAATCTTCGTGAATGACGGCAGCACGGATGGCAGCGCAGCCATGCTGGATGGCCTGGCCGCAAAACATCCGGAAGCCAAGGTGGTCCACTTCCGACGTAACTTCGGCCAGACGGCCGCGATGATGGCCGGGTTCGACCATGCCTCGGGCGATGTGATTATCCCGATGGATGGGGATTGCCAGAACGATCCCGAGGACATCCCCAAGATGCTGGCCAAGCTGGAGGAGGGTTACGATGTCTGCTCCGGATGGAGGCGCGACCGCCAAGACAGCGCCCTCCAGCGTAATCTGCCTAGCATGCTGGCCAACAAGCTCATCTCGGCGCTCTCCGGGGTGCAACTCCATGATTTTGGATGCTCACTCAAGGCCTACCGGGCCGAGGTGGTGAAGGATGTCAGGCTCTATGGTGAGATGCACCGCTTCCTGCCGATCTACGCGAAGTGGCATGGAGCCCGCATCACCGAGATCCCGGTCAATCATTTCGCCCGCACCACCGGCAACTCGAAATACGGGCTCGAGCGCGTTCTGAAGGTCATCCTGGATCTGGTCACGGTTAAGTTCCTGGACAAGTACATGATGAAGCCGATGTACCTCTTCGGTCTCTGGGGATGCATTTTCTTTGTTGCCTCGGCTGTGTTCGCGGTTCTGACGCTCTGGATGAGGTACAAGGGATACTACTTCACGGCGACTCCGCTTCCGATGATGACAGTATTCTCCTTCATGACAGGGATTCTCTGTGTCCTGCTGGGCCTGCTGGCCGAGATGATCACCCGCACCTTTCACGAAAGTCAGAATAAGTCGATCTACCTGGTAAAGCAGACCAGGAATTTTCCACAGAGCTGATGTGCGGGATCGCGGGATTCGTCGCCTCCCGTGGCACGGGTGACAGGGAGGTTCTGGAACGAATGACCCGCGCGCTGGCCCACCGCGGGCCGGATGCTGAAGGGTATTTCGTTGATGCGGAACGAGGAATGCATCTCGGACACCGTCGTCTTGCCATTGTCGATCTCTCTAGGGGAGCGCAGCCGATGGAGACGTCCGATAATGATCTGGTGATCGTTTTCAATGGTGAGATCTACAATCACTGTGAGCTGAGGGCTCAGCTTCAGTCCAAGGGATATTTGTTCCAGAGCGATCATTCCGACACGGAAGTCCTGCTCGAGGGTTACCGTGAGTGGGGTGAGGGGATGCTGGACCGCCTGAACGGTATGTTCGCCTTTGCCATTTTCGACAAAGTTCACAACAAACTTTTCATAGCTCGCGATCGCTTCGGGAAAAAACCGCTCTACTGGTTTCAAAAAGATGGCGTCTTTGCCTTTGCCTCCGAGTTGACGGCCCTGCTGCGGCATCCGCAGTCACCGAGAAACGAGTCAGCCATCGCCCTCAAAAAATACTTCGCCTACGGATATATCTCGGCACCTCACTCGGTGATCGAGGGGATTGGAAAGCTACCCGGGGGGCGGTGTGGCACGCTCGATCTTGTGAGCGGTCAATGGGTTGCGCGCAAGTGGTGGGAGTTTTGTCTGGAGCCTTCTTCTGCTGAACCTACAAATGCCCAGTGTGGTATTTGGGCCGAAGAGTTGCTTGAGAAATTAGACGGGGCCGTCAAGCGGCGCCTGATGGCCGATGTCCCGCTCGGGGTTTTTCTGAGCGGAGGGATTGATTCCTCGGCGATCGCGGCTCTGGCGGCCAGGCATCTGCCGGCGGGGCGCCTACGGACATTTAGTGTCGGGTTCACTGATCCCAGCTTCGACGAGCTCCCCTACGCCCGCGAGGCAGCTGCCTTCATCGGGTCTGTCCATGAATCCGAGATTCTTGATCTCGCACGCGCTAGGGAGCTGATCCCGGGTCTGCTGGCACGACTGGATGAACCGATGGGAGATGGGTCGCTGTTGCCTACTTGGCTTCTCTGCGGATTCACTAGAAGGCATGTCACCGTGGCTCTCGGTGGAGATGGAGGCGACGAGCTCTTTGCCGGCTATGATCCGTTCAAGGCCCTCCATACCGCTGACCTCTACTCGAGTTTGGTTCCTCGGGCCCTCCATCCGGCGATTCGCATGCTGGCCGCCCGCCTGCCTGTCTCGCATGCCAATATCAGCCTCGACTTCAAGATCAAGCGGATGCTCCGCGGACTCTCCTATGACGAGAGGCTTCGCCTGCCCGTCTGGATGGGCCCCCTGGAGCCAAGGCAAATCGACGAATATTTCGGAGACCACACACCACCCGAGGAACTCTTCAGCGAGGCAATCGAGGCATGGGAATCAGCAGGTGAGCATGCCGATCCGGTGGATCGAGCCTCTCAATTCTTCACCCGCCTCTATTTGCAGGATGACATTCTGGCCAAGGTGGACCGAGCCAGCATGCTCCACGGGCTCGAGGCCCGTTCTCCGTTTCTAGATCTCGAGGTTGTCGATTTCGCCCGCAAGCTCCCACACTCGGTGAAACTTCGCGCCGGGACGACCAAGTGGATCCTCAAGAAGGCGCTGGAGCCTGTCCTGCCAGCCTCGATTCTCTACCGGAAAAAGAAAGGATTCGGCACGCCCCTCGGGCAGTGGTTCAGCGAGGGGGGGCTTGTGCCGGAAATTCCCGCAGGGATAGCCGGAAATTTTGTGGAGAAAGCATTGAGTTCCCACCGGGCGGGTCGCGGCGATGAGAGGCTCTTCCTCTGGTGCCAGCATGTTTTGGCAGAGTGGAGGAAAACCGTTTTTGTCCGATGAGAATCCTGATCCTCAACTACGAGCACCCTCCCATCGGGGGCGGAGGTGGCCGGCTGGCTGCAAAAGTCGGTGCGGGCCTGGTCGCACAAGGGCATGAAGTCCGTGTGCTGACCAGTGGGATGGCCCATCTGCCCATCGAGTCCATCGAGCAGGGGATGGAAGTCCGTAGGCTTAGAGCCTTTCGCAAGCGTGAGGATACCTGCAGTGTGCCGGAGATGGCAGCTTGGGTCGCTGTGGCAATTCCCGTCGCCATAGCCGAAGTACTTCGATGGAAGCCCGATGTGATTCATGCCCATTTCGCCGTTCCGACGGGGGCCGTTGCTTGGGTCGCCAGCAAGCTCACAGGTATTCCCTATGTTCTCACAGCTCATCTTGGGGATGTGCCAGGAGGTGTGCCCGAGCAGACAGGTAGACTCTTTCGCTGGATTCAGCCTTTCACCGTCCCGATCTGGAAAGACGCGGCGGCCACCACGGCGGTCAGTAGCTTCGTCGCCAAACTTGCACAAAAGGCTTACGGGATCATGCCGCAGGTGATCCTGAACGGGATGGAGATTCCACCGCCACCTACGCTGGGAGCCCATGAACCAACTCGGCTACTCATGGTGGGCAGGATGAGTGTGCAAAAGAATCCACTCCTGACGATTCAGTCCCTGGGATGGATGAAGGATCTGCCATGGCACTGCACGATAATCGGAGATGGCCCCCTGCTTGCCGAGGCCAAAGAGGAGGTCGTGCGACTGAGTCTGACGGATCGAATTGATTTTCAGGGATGGGTCTCAGCCGACGAGGTGAGCGAGGCAATGAGGGGATCCGATATTCTGCTAATCCCATCGCTTTCCGAGGGGCTACCCATGGTGGCCGTGGAGGCCTTGGCTCACGGAATGGCGATTGTCGGCAGTCGCATCGGAGGCCTTGCCGATGTATCTCATGAGACCGGAGAGCATGTGAATGCACGGCTCTTCGAACTCACCCAAGGCGCAGAGGGATGTATCGCTGCCTTAAAATCCTTTCTACTCAACCCCATCGCATTGAGGGAGGCACGGGTTGCCTCGCTGGCCTTGGCGAGTGGGTTTGATCTGAATCACTCGCTCGATCAGTATGAGCAGTTACTGATCAATGCGGTTTCTTAAGAGGCTGAAGTGATCCCTGGTTGAGGGTGTAAATTTCCACCTCATCGTCCGAGGCAACCAAGGTGCAATGCTCCTTGATGTAGGCATAGGTCTTGAAGGCCCAGTTTTGAAAGCGGGAGGACTCGGTATCGTTCACTTTTCCTGTGCCAATGACGATCACAGCCGGATGGTAGCGTTCGATATTGAGTTTGGCCTGATCAAAGAATTGCGGAGACGGGAGGGCATTGTCAGCATAGAGGTTGTACTCGTAGGAGGGTCGGTCGGTCATGAAGTTGACCATCGGGAAGTAGGGATAGCAGACGACATAGTCACCCGGTTTGGAGTGGCTGAGGATCACGTCACGTAGCATCGTGTCGCGTGCAAGTTCCTGTGGATTCAGTTTCACATGGACGCCGTTGAGTGCCGTGAACTCAAGGTGCCTCTTCCGAGAGACGGCAATGCTTCCGGCACCGTCGGTCTGCCAGCCTTTGATGGAATAGAGTCCAAGATCAAGGAATGCCGGAATCATGATTAGTAAAAGCAGGGGGCGCTTCCATGACGCAGAGTTCCGCCACGCTGATGCTGCAAGCCAGAGTCCGATAACCAGCGTCACCATGAAGGGCACCATAAACTCCGCCAAATGAACCATGTCAGGCCGCCAGAAGAAGTACTGGGGGAAGAGCACAAGGGCGCTGCCTGTCGAGACAAGGAGAATGCCCCCGCTTTGCCAACATCCAAGACTGCGTGAAATCCAGGAACTGAGGATCGAGAAAAGTCCCCAACCGATGAAGAGAAGCGCTACAGGGACCGGCAGGTAAATCAAGAGGGCGAAGACCCGGTCTTTGAATTTAGGCGCGTGGAGGATGTCGCTCAGGGGAGGACGTTTCAAGCTGACATCGTTGTAGGAAACGGAAGAGGAGGAATCGTTCTCCTCGTGGGAGACGGGAGTAGGGGGCGTGACGGCTGGCGCATTCCGTGATTTTGAGAGCTGACGCGTGAGTTGAAAGGCGCCGTTTCTAATCAATGATGGCCAGACCCAATACTGTTGTGCAAATTGCGGCCCGAATCCGTGTTGGATGGCATCCCGGTAAACCGGCCCCTGGATGGCCAGAAAAGACCCGATAAGAATGAGGATGGCAATCGCCTCGCTACCTAGTCGGCGCAAAAACCCAGGCTCCGGTTTGAAGAGATAGAGAATCGCAGTGAGCAAAAACAAGGTTGTCTGAAAGAACCCAAGATCAATTCTGATAAGCCACGCGAGAGAGGTGGAGACTCCGGCCGCAATCATCCAGAGTAGCTGGCCCAGTCTCTTTTGGGAAGGGATGAGAAAGACCCCAAGAATGGCGAGCATTCCCAGATTGCCGAGCAATCCCATGTAGTTCCTACCAATGACTCCAGGCATAAGAATCACCACGAGTCCCGTTGCCAAGGCGATCAGACTCTTCCGCGTCACCAAGCGGATAATGAAGTAAGTGCTCAGACCGGAGAGGATCCCAAGAAGGAAAAAGTAGGCCCTCAGGATGAGATAGTTCGGCCCGACCAACTGAAAGAGCCATGCGATGGGATAAAACCAACCGAGATTGTATCCCAAGAAGGTATCGACAATCGGGCGCTCCCCCCCATTCAGGCGTTGGGCCACGACAGCAGCGACACCTTCCTCCCCACTGAGCATCAGGCCACATCTCCAATAGAAGGCGTAATAACAGAGTGCTGCGATCACCAAGAATGCCACTCCCCATAACGGAGAGAGTCTCTCGCGGTTCGCCCGGCTGCTTCGATCGGTCATCAAGGGATGTTCCGGGAGGGACGGGTTTCCGAAAAGAGCTTTTTTGACCTCACCCCTAAACTTAGTGGTTTGATAAGAGAGTCTTTGAGTAAGATTCGGTAAGTGGCTAGAAAATAGGCCTACTATATTCTGCCTCATGTCCGCTCCACTCCCCACCATTCTCGATCGGATTCTTGCCGATGTGCAGGAGGAGGTCTCCGAGGCGAGGCGCTTGCGCTCCGAGGATGACCTGCGTGGAATGATCGCCGATGCGCCACCGGTGCGATCGTTGCCTGCGGTTCTGGAGAAGAACTTCGGCCTTATCGCGGAAATCAAGGCCTGCTCTCCCAGTGTGGGAGCCATGAGGCTGGAGAATGTCGCTGAGGCACCCGATGCCTATGAAGAGAGCTCGGTGGTGAGGGCCCTTTCTGTACTTACCAATAGTCGTCACTTCGGCGGCAACATGGAACGACTGCAGGAAATCCGAGCCAGAGTTTCCAAGCCGGTCCTCCGAAAGGATTTCATGATCAGTGAATATCAGATCCGCGAGGCCCGAGCCTTCGGCGCCGATGCGATCCTGCTCATGGCCAGTGTGCTTGATGCGCCAAGGCTCAAGGGCTTTCATGAGTTAGCCTTGGAGCTCGGCATGGAGACTCTCTTCGAGGTGCATGACGAAGAGGAGGTGGATGCTCTGCCCAAAAGCGCGCGGATCATTGGAATCAACAGTCGTCGGTTTAAGGCACCTGTGGAATCCGGGGGATTCGTTGCTAAGGGAGAATCTTCGGAGAAGGACTTCAGTATCCGACTCGATACTTTTCTACTGGTGGATCGCTTGCCGGAGAACACGATCCGGATCGCCGAGAGCGGTCTCGATGCCGGGAACATCGCCGCGGTGAGTGAGAGATTCCAGGCCGCTCTTGTGGGGACCTCGCTCCTGCGCGATCCAGCAGGAGTCCGTGCCGGACTCGCCGCCTTTGAGGAAGCGCTCTCGGCCTGATTGCCCATTATGAACACCGAAGATTTTTCCATCGATCCCGAAGCGCCCGACACGCCGTTCGATGTCTCGTTGCGGCCTCCGATGTTCGAGGAGTTCTGCGGGCAGACGAAGACTATCGAACGTCTGTTGCTGATGGTCGAGGCGGCCCGTCAGCGAGACGAACCGCTCCAGCACATCCTATTGAGCGGCCCTCCTGGACTCGGCAAGACGACGCTCGCCTACATCCTGGGCAATGCCATGGAAGCTGAGGTGCGCACCACGAGTGGTCCGACGATCGAGAAGGCCGGGGATCTGGCCGGTCTGCTCACGACGATGCCTCGGGGCGGCGTCCTCTTCATCGACGAAATCCACCGCCTCCAACCTGCCATCGAGGAGTATCTCTACCCCGCGATGGAGGATTTTCGAGTCGATATAATGATCGACCAGGGACCGAATGCCCGGAGTGTCCGGCTCAATCTAGCCCGTTTTACGCTAATCGGGGCAACCACGCGCGCCGGCATGATCAGTTCGCCGCTACGTTCCAGATTCGGAATGAATTGCCGCCTCGATTACTACGAGGCCGAGGAACTGAAGAGGATCGTCCTCCGCACGGGAGGCCTGCTCGGCATGACGATCGATGAGGAGGGAGCTCTGGAGGTTGCTCGGCGCTCACGCGGCACGCCCCGCATTGCCAACAATCTTCTACGATGGGTACGGGATTTTGCACAGGTCAGGACTGGTGGCATCGTGAACAAGGATTCCGCTTCCAAGGCACTCGAGATGCTCGACATCGATGCCGAGGGATTTGACGAGATGGATCTGCGGATCATCGAGGCATTGATCCATAAATTTGGCGGTGGCCCTGTGGGACTCAATTCCCTCGCGGTTGCTGTCGGTGAAGAATCGGGAACTTTGGAGGATGTCCACGAGCCCTACCTGATCATGCAGGGCTATCTCTCTCGCACTCCACAAGGGCGTGTGGCGATGCCCAAAGCCTATGCAAAGCTCGGCCTTCCCGCGCCGAGAAATCGGTTCTCCGAGTCTGAGCCGGACCTGCTGCCATAAGCGCCAGAAGAGACTATTGGGCTATTAGACTTTTAGGCTGTTGGGTGTGGCGATCAGAATTCTTTGAGCCAATAGTCCAATCTGCCAAAAGCCTAACAGTCCTAATTCTATGAATCACCTCTCCAATTGCAGCTCTCCTTACCTTCTGCAGCATGCGGAGAATCCCGTGCAGTGGTATCCGTGGGGAGAGGAGGCGTTCGCTCGTGCTCGAGAGGAGCAGAAGCCGATCTTCCTCTCGATCGGCTACTCGACCTGCCACTGGTGCCACGTGATGGCCCAAGAGTCGTTCGAGAATCCCGAGATCGCCGCTCTGATGAAAAAACACTTCATCAATGTGAAGGTCGATCGCGAGGAGCGTCCCGATGTCGACCGTCTCTACATGGCCTATGTGCAAGGGCTGACCGGCAGTGGTGGATGGCCGATGAGTGTCTGGCTCACACCCGAACTGAAGCCCTTCTTCGGCGGCACCTACTTCCCGCCAGAGAACAGGCATGGCCGGGCCGGCTTTCCCTCCGTCCTCATGCAACTCTCTCAACTTTGGGAGCAGAGCAGGGAGAAGATTGAACAAGAGGCAACCCGTTCGCTGAAGGCCCTTCAATCCAGCGCTCAGTCCGATGCAGCGATAGGGGCTAATCTCGAGGCACCTCTATCAAGGGCCACGGAGTATTTTCTGCGGATCTATGATGTGGAGTGGGGAGGCTTTGGTTCTGCGCCGAAGTTTCCACGTCCCTCAGTGCTCTTCTTTCTGCTCAGGCAAGCCCGTTCCGGATCTTCGAATCCTAATCCCAAATTGTTACGCAGTGTTCTCGGGACGCTGGACCGCATGGCTGCGGGTGGTATCCATGACCATCTAGGAGGAGGTTTCCACCGCTACTCTGTCGACCGGGAATGGCACGTGCCTCATTTCGAGAAGATGCTCTATGATCAGGCTCAGCTTGCCATCACCTATCTGGAAGCCTGGCAAATGACCGGCGAAGAGCGCCACGCCGATGTCGTACGCGATATCCTCACCTATGTGCAGAGAGAGATGACGTCTCCTGAGGGTGGCTTCTACTCGGCCGAGGATGCAGACAGCCTGATCTATCACGGCTCCACAGAGCATGCCGAGGGGGCCTTCTTTGTCTGGACTAGGGAGGAGATTGTGGCGTCGCTCCCGCCCCAAGAGGCTGCTCTTTTCTGCGCGCATTATGGCGTGAGGCCAGAAGGGAATGTGAATCCCTCAAGCGATCCTCATGGAGAGCTTACTGGGAAGAATGTGCTGATGATCATGGAGGAGCAGGAGTTGATTTCTGAAGAGGTAGTGGAGTCGCTTGAGCGATCAAAAAAGATCCTCCTGGCTATCCGCTCTGAACGTCCACGACCTCATCTGGATGACAAGATCCTCTGTGCTTGGAATGGTCTGATGATTTCGGCCTATGCACGCTCCGGAGCAGTTTTGGGAGAATCAGGATACATTCAGTCGGCGGTGAAGGCTACGGAGTTCATCCAAACAAACCTGGCGGATCCCGTGACCGGGGAACTGCGCCGCAGTTGGCGCCAAGGTGCCGTCATGGAGCGTGGATTTGCGGAGGATTACGCCTTTCTGATCCAGGGTCTCCTTGATCTGTATGAGACGACGTTTGCAATCCATTGGCTCCAGTGGGCGGAGCGATTGCAGACTCTCATGGATCGTCTCTTCTGGGACGAGAGGGGGGGGGGCTACTTCAGCAGTGCCGAGGGTGACCCCCATCTGCTGGTTCGTATGAAGGAGGATTATGATGGAGCCGAGCCATCGGCGAATTCCGTGGCTGCGCTGAACCTTTTGCGTTTCTCCCGCATGCTCGGGGACTCAAGTGTCGCCAAAAAAGCGGATAGGATCTTTGCTCTTTCCGGCCGAACTCTTGAAGGGATGCCTGCTGCAGTTCCCCAGCTTCTGGTGGCTCTGGGCTACAGCCTTTCGTCGGGGTGCCAGATCGTGATTGCGGGGAACCCCGAAGATTCGGATGCGAAGGCGCTGATCGCGGCTTCCAGAAAGGGATTCCATCCCGATCAGGTGATCCTGCTGGTTGATGGCGGGGAGGGGCAGGCGTGGCTTGAGGAAAGAGTTCCTCCGATGGCCGGCATGAAGCCTATTGACGGGAAAGCCACTCTCTACCGCTGCGAGAATTTCACCTGCTCAGCTCCTGTGACGCTGTCGGAGTTGGAAAGTTCAGGGGTCTTAGGTTAGTTTTATCAGCTCCCATGTTTTCCAACCTCTCAGACAAGCTTCAGCAGACATTCAAGAGCCTCCGTGGTCACGGTCGTCTCTCCGAATCGAACATCTCCGATGCCCTGCGCGAGGTGCGAATGGCATTACTCGATGCCGATGTTCATTTTGCGGTGGCCAAGGAGTTCATCGCCAAGGTCAAGGAGCGAGCCATGGGAGAGGAAGTGCTCAAAAGCGTCACGCCCGGCCAGCAGATCGTCAAAATCTTCCAGGACGAGCTGACCGAGTTGCTCGGTGGTGATGCATCCCCCATCAATTTCGGCAAGCCAACCCGTATTCTGATTGTTGGTCTGAATGGTGCGGGAAAGACCACCTCCTCCGCCAAGCTGGCTCGACTGCTTAAGAACCCAGGTCTCTTCAGCACGATGAAGGGGGAGGCCGCCCGTTCCCCTCTCCTGATCGCACTCGATCTAGTCCGCCCTGCCGCCATCGACCAACTTGCCACACTTGGCGAGCAGATCGAGGTCCCTGTTTTCCGACCCGATCTCTTCGAGAAGGATGTCCTCGCCGCCGCCCGTCGTGCCCAGAGCTGGTGTGAGAGACAAGGCGGCAATGTCGAGATCTACGACACCGCCGGACGTCGCGAGATCGATGATTCGTTAGTGGAGGAATTAGTCCGGCTGAAGGAACTGCTCCGTCCCCAGGAGATCCTTCTGGTCTGTGATGCCGCCACGGGACAGCAAGCGGTTAGCGTCGCGGAGAAATTCCATGCCGCCCTCGGTCTGACGGGTTTGATCCTGACCAAACTCGACGGCGATGCCCGGGGAGGCGCAGCCCTTTCCCTGAGGTCGGTCACCGGACAGCCGATCAAGTTCGCCGGTGTGGGAGAGAAGGTGGAGCAGTTTGAGCCCTTCTATCCGGACCGGTTGGCCAGTCGGATCCTAGGGATGGGGGATATCGTGAGTCTGGTTGAGAAGGCCGCGGAAGTCGTCGAGGTGGAAGAAATGTCCCGACTGGAGGCCAAAATGAAGAACGCCTCCTTCGACCTAGAGGACTTCCTGAGTCAGCTTCGGATGATCCGGCGGATGGGCCCCATTGAAAATCTGCTTGGCATGATCCCCGGCGCGGCTAATCTCCCTAGTCCCGCAGTGAATGGAAAAGAACTGCAGCGGGTCGAGGCGATCATTCTATCCATGACGCCCGGCGAACGAAAGCGCCCTGATATCCTCAATGCGCGACGTCGCCAACGAATCGCTCGCGGCAGTGGAAATTCCGTCACCGAGGTCAACAACCTTCTCCTAAGGTTTGGTCAGATGAAAAAACTGGCCAAGAACACTGGGAAAATGAAAAAAATGATGTCCCGTTTCGCTTCCAGCGGAATGCCCGGCCTCGCTCCAAACCAACCCTTACCGAACCGACTCCCATGGCAGTAGCAATCCGACTCCGACGCGAAGGCGCCCGCAACCATCCCTTCTACCGTATCACGGTAGCCGACCAGCGCTGCCCTCGTGACGGCAAGTTCATCGAGCTCATCGGTCACTACGACCCGAAGCAGGCCGGTGACAACTACAAGATCAATCTGGATCGCGCCGAGTATTGGCTCAGCGTCGGGGCCCGTGCCTCCCAGACAGTCCAGAGCTTCATCACGAAGGCTCGCAAGGCTTCCCTTGAGACTCCTGCTGCGGCTTCCGAGGCTCCTGCTGCCTAAATTGATACTGGTATGGACGAGTTTCTGCGCTATGTGGTGCAGCAGCTCGTCGAGTTTCCCGACGAGGTGCTGATCAAGCATCGTCAGGAGGGTGACAAAACCACCTACTTTCTCTCCTTACAGCAGACCGACGTGGGTCGTCTGATCGGCAAGGGAGGAAGCACGATCCAAACAATCCGCGAACTTCTCAGAGCCTCCGCCGAGAAGGATGGTCGGAAAGTTGCTGTCGAAATTGCGGAATAATTCGTTTCGGTTTCCTGCCGGATGATTGGGTGGAGCGAACGGCTTGTAGTCTTACCACCTCCCCTTAGAGCAATTTAAACAATACTATAGCCATTCTTTGCGGCGGCATGTGGCGTATAGCAGCGTCGTATCGCTTGGACTGTAGCGCAGTGACTACAGCCGCATCGCTTGCTCCTTGCTAAGCCACCAATGGCGCTCGCAAACCGACGGCCACATTATTTAAAATGCTTTAGCCCTTGTTTGTTCTGAACAGGACATAATCTGGTCACAAAACCGCGTGGTTCGCACGCGGCTTTCTTAAGTTGAGGCTTCGGAAGCTTTAGAATCCCCTAGAACCCTAAAGGACGAACCTTGGGCTTGGCTGCACCCTTCTTCAAGGAACCCTGGTTAGCTTCAATGAAATCACGCACCGCGCGAACGACAACATCACTGAGCGTGACATCGGCATGGTCGGCCATGGCTTGAAGAAGGTCTTTTTCGTCCGTGGGAATTCGGACTGTCATGATCCCGTCGCGGCGTTTAGGCATACACTGAGCTTAGATCATTAGTGCCGCTTATCAATAAAAAAGCTTATTATACAAAAAAACTCAATGAATTGTATTTCGTTATTATTTATAGCGTTAACATTATAAAAGGACATCATATTAGAGCACGGTTGATCTGAATAGTGACATTTTGGTGGGCTTTGTGATGGACTGGTGCGATGCAAAGCTATTCCCAAGATCTGAGAGATCGAGTGATTCGGGCATTGGAACGTGGT